>Ga0115008_10004943_pt1 | contig 11071 bp, 7 predicted proteins | sample FraStrMetagenome_FD_87164 | JGI IMG/M metagenome (GOLD analysis project Ga0115008, IMG submission 87164) | Marine eukaryotic phytoplankton communities from Arctic Ocean - Fram Strait ARC3M Metagenome | ecosystem: Environmental > Aquatic > Marine > Oceanic | place: Fram Strait | collected 2012-06-18
AATAATTCTTTAAGTGGCCCCATTTATGGGGCCACTTTTATGTTTGGAATCACTCTATGATCACTATAAATAATCTTACAAAGAAATTTGGTGGGTTTACGGCTGTAAATGATGCCTCTTTGACTATTGAGGAAGGCTCAATTACTGGATTAGTTGGTCCAAATGGTGCAGGTAAAACAACACTATTTAATGTTATAGCAGGCATTTACAGACCATCAAATGGTTCAGTAATGCTTGATGGTAAAGACATTACTGGATTAGAGCCACACGAGCTTTTTCATAAAGGATTGCTTCGTACATTTCAGATTGCACATGAATTTAGTACTATGAGTGTTCGAGAAAATCTGATGATGGTGCCTGGAGGACAATCTGGCGAAAAGCTTATAGATGTATGGACTAATCCATCCAAAATAAGAAAAGAAGAAGCTTTATTACGGAAAAAAGCAGATGAAGTAATAGAATTTTTAGAAATTTCTCATGTTGCAGATGAATTAGCAGGCAATTTATCCGGGGGGCAAAAAAAGTTACTAGAATTAGGCAGAACTATGATGGTTGATGCTAAAATAGTTTTTCTTGACGAAGTTGGGGCTGGAGTAAATAGAACATTATTAAATACAATTGGTGATGCAATAATCAGATTAAACAAAGAGCGTGGATATACATTTTGTGTAATTGAACATGATATGGAGTTTATAGGGCGTTTATGTGATCCAGTGATTGTTATGGCTGAAGGTGGTGTCTTAGCACAAGGAACAATTGAAGAGATTAAGTCAAATGAGCAAGTGATTGAAGCATATCTTGGAACTGGTTTAAAAAATAAGGTTAAATCATGAGTTTTCTCGTTGGTGAAAATATGACAGGTGGATATGGTGGAGCTGATATTCTTCATGGTTGTAGTATTGCTGCTGAAAAGGGTGAAATTGCTGTAATAGTTGGGCCAAACGGTGCTGGTAAATCGACTGCAATGAAGGCAATATTTGGTATGTTAGACATACACACTGGCTCGATACTTCTTGATGGAGAAGATATTACTGAATTATCTCCTCAAGCAAGAGTAGCAAAAGGAATGGCATTTGTTCCTCAAACTGCAAATGTCTTTCCTACAATGAGCGTAGAAGAAAACCTTGAGATGGGTGCATTTTTGCGACGTGACGATATAAGCAAAACAATGGATGAAGTATTCGAATCATTTCCAATATTAAAAGATAAGCGCCTTCAAAATGCTGGGGAATTGTCCGGTGGCCAAAGACAACAGGTTGCTGTTGGTAGAGCACTAATGACACAGCCAAAAGTATTAATGCTTGATGAGCCCACTGCAGGGGTATCGCCAATTGTTATGGACGAACTATTCGATAATATTATAAAAGTTGCACGCACAGGTATTACGATTTTAATGGTTGAGCAAAATGCACGCCAAGCACTAAATATTGCAAATAAAGGTTACGTAATGGTTCAGGGAAGAAATAAATTTACTGACACCGGTGAGGTTTTATTAAATAACCCTGAAGTTCGAAAAAGTTTTCTTGGTGGATAGTTTGTATAAATTGAAAAACATCTGCATATCGCAAATTATTGTATTGAAAAATACTTCACTCGGAGTTGTCTAATGGAAGACCTATTAAATGCATTTTTCTTAATGTCTAACTTTGTATTTGTTCCAGCAATTGCATATGGTTCACAACTTGCTTTGGGTGCAGTAGGGGTAACATTAGTATATGGTATATTAAGGTTTTCTAATTTTGCACATGGAGACACTATGGCATTTGGAACTATGTTTGTTATATTATTCACATGGCTATTTCAATCATATGGTATAAATCTTGGGCCACTACCTACAGCATTATTAGCGCTACCTTTTGGTATAATTATAACCATAGTTTTTTTACTAGGATCAGATAAGTTTGTATATAGATTTTACAGAGCAAAAAAAGCAGTTCCTGTAACTTATCTTATTGCTTCTGTTGGAATTATGTTTGTTTTAAATGGTATAGTTCGATTTATTATTGGCCCAAATGATCAACGCTTTGCTGATGGTGAACGCTTTATAATTAAAGCAAAAACAATGAAACAGTTTCTTGGAACAGCTGAAGGTGTTTCTATAAAAGTTTCTCAAGGCTTAACGGTTGTTACTGCAATTATTGTGGTCATGGTTTTATTTTGGTTTTTAAATAAAACTCGTACAGGTAAATCTATGAGAGCTTTTTCTGATAATGAAGATTTAGCTTTGCTATCTGGAATTAATCCAGACAAAGTTGTTGCTGTGACATGGATATTAGTAGCTATATTAGCAACTATTGCTGGTACTTTGTATGGTCTAGATAAATCATTTAAACCTTTTACATATTTCATGCTACTTCTACCAATATTTGCTTCAGCTATAGTTGGTGGGTTAGGAAATCCTTTAGGTGCAATTGCTGGTGGATTTGTAATAGCATTTTCTGAAATTATGATTACGTATCCATACAAAAAATTTGTAGCATATATAGTTCCAGGAGATTGGAAGCCTGAAGGTTTAGTTCAATTATTAGCTACTGATTATAAATTTGCTGTTAGTTTTATTATACTTGTTTTGGTATTACTTTTTAGACCAACTGGAATTTTTGCAGGAAAGTCAGTTTAATGTTGCTAAATAGAAATTTTATTTATTTTACAATAATGGCACTTCTTTTAATTGGAGTAGGCCAGTTTCAGAGTTGGAATGTATCTCTTTCTATTTTAAATTTATGTCTGATCAGTGCAATAATGGCTTTAGGCGTAAATATTCAATGGGGATATGCTGGATTATTTAATGTAGGTATCATGGGCTTTGCTGCGTTAGGTGGACTTGCTGCTGTTTTGGTTGCAATGCCTCCAGTTGAAGGTGCGTGGGCCACTGGTGGATGGGGCGCAATAGGTGGCTTAATACTTGCTGTTATATCTATCAGTTTAGCAGTCATAACATATAAAAGAATGAAAGCAGGCCGTTATAGAACAATTTCAATTATTACTATCTGCATTATAGGCTTCTTTGTCACAAGAATGGTTTTTGGCCCTGCAACACAAGCGATAGAAGCAATTAATCCTGCTAAATCTGGCTATTTAGGTGGATTAGGTCTTCCAATAGTTGTTTCATGGCCAGTAGGTGGATTATTTGCTGGAATAGCTGCATGGGTTATTGGCAAAATCACTCTAGGATTACGTTCAGATTATTTAGCTATAGCTACATTAGGTATATCAGAAATTATAATTGCAGTTCTTAAACATGAAGATTGGATGACAAGAGGTGTTAAAAATGTAATCGGAATGCCAAGACCAGTACCATATGAAGTAAACCTCCAAACAACAGAATGGTTTATTAATCTAAGTAACTCATTGGGCGCTGAACCAATTGGTTTTTCAAGTATATTTGTAAAAATTTGTTATGCAAGTTTATTTATGTTGATGTTATTGATTGTATTATGGCTATCTGAAACTGCGTTAAAATCTCCATGGGGGCGTATGATGCGTGCAATCCGGGATAACGAAGTTTCCGCAAATGCAATGGGAAAAAATGTTACTAAACGACATTTACAGGTTTTTGTATTAGGATCTGTGGTTGTTGGGCTTGCTGGGGCAATGCTAACGACCTTAGATGGCCAACTTACTCCAACATCATATCAACCATTACGTTTTACATTTTTAATTTGGATTATGGTTATTGTAGGTGGCTCAGGGAATAACTGGGGAGCAATATTGGGCGGATTTGTAATATGGTTTTTTTGGATAGAAGCAGAACCACTCGGCATTTTACTAATGAATGTAATTACTTCAGGAATGTCTGAAGATAGTGGCCTCAGATTACATTTAATAAATTCTGCAGCGCATATGAGATTGATGACTATGGTGTTAATTTTATTACTTGTTTTAAGGTTTAGTCCAAAAGGTTTATTACCAGAAAAATCATAAAATTTATTATATATTTCAATTACTATTAACCAATAGCTCAACATTACCACCAGCTGCTGTAGTATCTATACATACGTGTCTTTCAATTTTAAAATGATCTAATGAACTTATGTCTGTAACTATGGGGATTATATTTCCTTTGCGATTTGCTAATGCTTTTCGTGCTTTTCTAACATCATTAACTTTTGACCATAATATTACAGCTGAAAAATTTTCTAATTTACTTAATAAATCTAAATCTAATCCTAAAATAATACAGGCAATACTACCCGAAGCATTAACAGTTTTTTCTTGGATTTTAGCTTGCGCTATCGATGGGCCTAAACATAAAATAACACCTTTTGGATAAGTAGTTAAAATATTTGATTCACCTGTTGGGCCAGGAAGTGATATTGATTTAATAGCTTTTAGTTTAGGCTTTGGACAATTGTTTATTATATGTTGTGCCTCAGAAATCGTTATCTTCTTATCAATATAATCAAATGATGGATTAACTTCATTTTTAACAAATTGATAAAGATAAGATGGCCCTCCAGCTTTTGGTCCTGTACCAGATAATCCTTCTCCACCAAAAGGTTGTGAGCCAACGACTGCTCCTATTTGATTGCGATTTACATAAATATTTCCAACGTTTAAGTTTTCACAAAGATAATGTATTCTTGAGTCAATACGAGAATGTATTCCAAATGTTAATCCATAACCTTTTTTATTTATATCATTTACTATCGATGAAATTTCACATGATTTAAATGTTGCTATATGCAAAACAGGACCAAATATTTCTTTTTCTAGATCCAATATTGATTTTACTTTTATTACCGTCGGTTTAACGAGTGCATCATTATATGGTGTATCCACTTGATATAATACATTTTTATTTTTTACAGCTAATTGAATGTAATTATTTATTTGTTTTGCTGCATTTTTGCTAATAATAGGTCCAATGTCAGTATTATCATGCCAAGGGTTATTAATTATTAATTCATCCATCGCACCATAAAGCATACTTAAAAATTTATTAGCGATATCCTCTTGTAAATAAAGCACTCTAAGAGCAGAGCATCGTTGGCCCGCAGATTGAAAGGAACTCGCTATAATATCTTTAACTGCCTGTTCTGGAAGTGCCGTGCTATCAACAATCATAGCGTTAATCCCACCTGTTTCAGCAATTATAGATGCTTTGGGATTTCCTTTATCTGCTGAATTTTTATTTATTAACTGTGAAACTGTAGTTGATCCTGTAAAACATATTCCATCTATGGATTTGTTAGTAATCAAAGCATCACCAACTACAGGGCCGTTTCCTATTAATAGTTGAAGTGAACTTCTAGGAACACCTGCTTCATACATAAGCTCAACAGCTTTTATAGCAATTATTGGTGTTAAATCTGCAGGCTTAGCTAAAACAGCATTACCAACTGATAACGCTGCAATTATTTGTCCTGTAAAAATTGCTAATGGAAAATTCCATGGAGAAATACAAACAATTTTACCTTTTGGTTTTGAATTAGTGATTTTGGCAGATTCATATGAATAATATCGAATAAAATCAACTGCTTCTCTAATTTCAGATATGGAGTCATTTAAAGTTTTTCCTGCTTCACGTGTTAAAATTGCAAAAAACTCAGCAAAATTTTCTTCATATAGGTTTGCAATTCTGTTTAATATAATTGATTTATCACTATTTGATATTTTCCAAGTTTTTGCATTTTGTATTGCTTTATCGACATCCAATAAACTGACGTTCTTAACCTCACCGACAATATCATTCTTGTCATATGGGTTTAGAATTAATGTAGTAGTGCCTGATGGATCAGTTATCATTTTTGAAGATACAATCCATTTTTTGTATCTAAATTTTTCACGGTTTAAATTTATATGTTTTAATTCAGTCACACTGCTTAAATCATATCCAGATGAATTTGATCTTGATGGATTATATATTTCACAAGGCTTTGTTACTTTATTTGGTCTGTAAGATGATGATTGCCATTTGTATATTGGATCCACAACAACTTCAGAAGGCTCAATGCTTTTATCAAGTATTTGATTTACAAATGATGAGTTTGCACCATTTTCAAGTAATCTTCTCACTAAGTATGCAAGTAAGTCATCATGAATTCCAACTGGAGCGTAAATTCTACATTTTATCTGATGATTTTGCATTATTTGATTGTATAGAGTAGCACCCATTCCATGTAGTCTTTGAAACTCATAGTTTTGGTTTTGTTTTGCAATTTTAATAATTGAAAAAATTGTATGCGCATTATGTGTAGCAAATTGAGGATATATATAATCTGTCATATTAAAAAGTTTTTTTGCACATGCTAAATAAGAAATATCTGTAGCAGCTTTTGATGTAAAAACAGGGAAGTCCTTCATACCTTCAGATTGAGAGATTTTTATTTCTGTATCCCAATATGCGCCTTTAACCAAGCGAACCATTATTTTTTGATTATATTTTTTTGATAAAGCATATAACCATTCTAAAACTTCTGAAGCTCTTTTGCCGTATGATTGGACCACAACACCAAAGCCGTTCCATCCTAATAAAAGCGGATTTGAAAATACTTGTTCAATGATATCTAAGGATATATCTAATCTAGCAGCTTCTTCTGCATCAATATTTAAACCCATATTTGCTTGTTTGGCCAACAAAGCAAGTTTAAGAAGTCGATCTCCTAGTATCTCTAAAACTGCTTTTTTGTGAACTAGTTCATATCGCGGATATAATGCAGATAGCTTAACTGAAATCCCTGGGTTATCTTTAATATCATTGCTTTTACAATGTTTTGATAAATATGAAATAGTATCAGCGTAAGCATTTGTATAATCAATTGCATCATTATTTGTTAAAGCTGCCTCTCCCAACATATCATATGAGAATGTATAACCTTTATCTTGATATGATTTACCTCTTTTTATTGCTCTTTCAATCGATTGCCCCAATACAAACTGGTTGCCCATTTCCTTCATGGCTGCTCTTACTGCTTTTCTTATAAACGGTTCACCAAACTTTTTAATAAGTGAATAAATACTATTGTATACCTTTGGATCTTTAGAATTTTCTAAAACTTTACCTGTAAGCATTAATCCCCATGTTGAAGCATTAACAAGTGTACTTTCAGAATTTCCAATATGTTCAACCCAACCTCTATCAGTCAGTTTATCTTTTATTAATATATCTATAGTTTTAGCATCAGGAATACGAAGAAGTGCTTCAGCCAAACACATCAACGAAATGCCTTCGGAATTTGATAATCCATACTCAGCTAAAAATACTTCCATAACACCAGGTTTTTTATTTGACCTAAGTACTTCTACCAATGAAGCCGCACTAAGAATTATGTCTTTTTTTTCAATATCTGATAATTTAATTGAATTAATCAAATCAGGGATTAATTCATTTTCATCAATTAAATGATTCTTTCGTATTTTTTTTCTAATATTGTTAAGTATTTCCATTATAAAGCCCTTATTTTGTATTATTATAATACAAATGCTTTAAATATAATGACTAAATATCTTAATTATATATATATATATAATTTATTTCTATAAGTTTTATAGTAAGAATGTCTAAATATAAGGATTTTATAGTGAAATGGATAAAATAGATTTAAAAATACTAAAGATATTAGAAAAAGATGGCCGAATAACTAATTCAGAGTTATCTGAAAAAATTGGATTGTCAAAAACCCCATGCCAATTAAGAGTTAAAAGTCTTATAAAGAATGGAGTTATTAAAGGTTTTAAAGCTATTTTAAATAATAGCATATTGGATCGTAATCATATTGCATTTACTGAAGTAAAGCTAAATGACACAAGAGATGCAGCTTTAATTTCTTTTAATACAGCTGTTCGAGAAATACCTGAAATAGAACAATGTCATATGATTGCTGGAAAATTTGACTATCTTTTGAAAGTACGGACAAAAAATATAATCGATTATCGTCATACATTAGGTGAAAAAATCTCTTCTTTGCCATGTGTATCAAACACATCAACACATGTTGTTATGGAAGCTATTAAAGATTGAGCTTTGACGTATTACATTTTTAGAAAAGCTTTAGTTGTTTGTCTGTTATTATGTTTCTAGGCTTAGGTTTGGATTTAAACTTTCTACTACCATGATTTTTGAAAATTATTCGAGACTCATGTTTGAACTTTTTACTTTTCCTAACTTCATAAATCTTTTCTTTTGCATTTTTTGCTTCTAATTCATGATCTACAATAGGTAAGGGGTAATCTTGTCCAATTATTACAGGAGATTTATCAAGCATGTTTTGTTGAAATTTCCACGGCTCATGAATAAACTCTATTGGTATATTTTTTAATTCTGGAATCCATTTTTTTATAAATTCACCATTTGGATCATGTTCGATTGATTGTTTTATTGGATTATATACTCGCATTGCATTTATGCCAGTAACGCCTGATTGCATCTGCAGTTGGCTAAAATGAATACCTGGTTCAAAATCTGTAAAAAGCTTCGCCAGGTGATTTCCTGACAAACGCCAATCAATCCAAAGTTGGTAACTTGCAAAGCTAACTAACATTGCCCTCATTCTAAACGTAATCCATCCTTCAGATATTAAATTCCTCATACATGCATCAACAAAAGGATAACCAGTTTGACCCGTAGACCATGCAAGGAATTTTTCGTCACAAGCATCATCTTTATGCAATTGCTCAAAAGCCGAATGCATACAATGAATTTCTATATCTGGTTGAGTTTCAAGTTTTTGTATGAAATGGCATCGCCAAGCTAACCTTGAATTAAATGCCGTTAGATTTCTGCCATATTTTTTTTTATCATCAACAGATAATTGCAGCCTTCGTTTTTTTATAGATTGAACAATTTCTCTAACTGATAACGTTCCCCAAGCGAGGTGTGCCGATAGTCTTGAACAATATTTTTCTGATTTTCCAGGTGCCGATATATGATATAAATACTCACTAGATCTTTCATTTAAAAAACTTTTTAAATCAATTATTGCATTTATTCTTCCACCTCTTTGAACTCTTCCCAAAAGAGGTTCGCCAAATAATATATTATCCTTGCTTGGTAATTTACTATGAATATTTTGTGATATTGGATTTATAAATTTTGGTTTGGGATGTATTTTTTCCAACATACGCTTATTACGAATTTTTGACCAATCATCTCGTGATGAAAGATTTCGAACAACTCCGTTAGATGGGTTTTCTTTTAAACCTATATCATTTTTCTTGCACCACTCTTGAACTCTTTTATCACGATTGTATGTCCAAATATTTCCAGTTTCTTCATGTGAATATATATTTTTTATGCTAAATTTCTCATTAATTTTACTGAAAATCTCTACAGAATCTCCCACTTGTATGACTAATGGTTGACCTAAACTACTCAATTCATCATTTAAATCAATCAGACAGTCATGAATGAAATGCCAATGCTTGCGCGAACTATGATCAGATTCCCAATAAATTGGCTCAACAATATAAATTGGTATTAAAGGCAGTTTTTGCTGAGATGCATTTAACAACGGTGCATGATCATTTGTTCTTAGGTCGCGTTTGAACCAAACAATGTTAATTGTCTCAAGCATTCTTTTCACGTTTGCATCTTTCAGAGCAATATTTCACTTCATCCCAAACATTTCTCCATTTTTTACGCCAGGTAAATGGACGGAGACATCTTACACAAACTTTAGTTGGTAAATTAGACTTTTTCATTATTTTCAATACGTTTTAGGAAATTATTACTATCTGATCTAATAGATTCAAATTTCTCAGATTTCATTTTGTCTAAATTTCTATAAATAAGCCCCATTCTTGGGTTATTTCTTAATTTATTTTCATTTCTTATTAAAAAATCCCAATATAGATAATTAAATGGACACGCATCTTCTCCATTTTTTGAGCTTACTTTATAATGACAACTTTTACAGTAATTTGACATTCTATTTATATAAGCTCCACTGGCAGCATATGGCTTTGATGCCAGGACGCCACCGTCTGCATATAAAATCATACCAGTAACATTTGGCAATTCTACCCATTCATATGCATCTGAGTAAACTGCAAGATACCAATTATTAACTTCATCAGGTTTAATACCAGTTAATAATACAAAATTACCAAGCACCATAAGCCTTTGGATGTGGTGTGCATAAGAGTTTTCTTTTGTTTCAGTGATACATTGCTTTAAACAATTCATATTTGTTTTGCCTGTCCAATAGAATTCAGGCAATTTTCTAGATGCTTCCAAAAAGTTTTCACTTTTATACTCTGGCATTTTATACCAATAAACTCCCCTTATATACTCCCTCCATCCCAAGACTTGCCTTATAAACCCCTCTACAGCATTAAGTGGGGCTCTGTTGTCGTAAAATGCGCTTTCTACGGCCTTTATGCATTCTAATGGTGTGAGTAAGCCACAATTTAAATAGAAGCTTATATGGCTATGAAACATCCATGGCTCACCTTCGATCATTGCATCTTGAAAATCACCAAACATACCTAAACGCTTATCTATAAATTCATCTAATATAATCAAAGCTTGTTGCCGAGTTACTGCAAAATTAAATGGTAACAGATCTCCAAAGTGATCTTTAAAATTTTGATCAACTAGCTTTATAACATCTTTAGTTATTTCATCAGGTTTGTTTGAATAACTATCAGGAATTTTTAAACCATTTTTGGGTGGTTTTCTATTTTCACTATCATAATTCCATTGCCCACCAATGGGCTCATCACCATCCATCAAAATATTATATTTTCGTCTCATATTTCGATAAAAAAACTCCATTCTGAGCTGTTTTCTATCATTTGCCCACGTATTGAATTCATCAGTTGTACAAAGAAACCTATCATCATCTCTTATTTCAACATGAATATTTAATTTATTCTCCCATTCTAATATTTCAGAATAAAGTCTAAACTCGTTTGGCTTTGTAACGATGATTTTTTTGTAATTATTAATATCTGTAGCTTTTTTTACTTCACCAAAAAGACTGCCACTATTATTAACATCATCATATTTTACATATTTCAACTTGTAATTTGATTCTTCTAAAAATTTAGAAAAATGCCGCATAGCTGAAAATAAAAAAGCTATTTTTTTCTTATGATGCTTTACATAGGTAACCTCAGATTTAACTTC
>Ga0115008_10004944_pt1 | contig 11067 bp, 10 predicted proteins | sample FraStrMetagenome_FD_87164 | JGI IMG/M metagenome (GOLD analysis project Ga0115008, IMG submission 87164) | Marine eukaryotic phytoplankton communities from Arctic Ocean - Fram Strait ARC3M Metagenome | ecosystem: Environmental > Aquatic > Marine > Oceanic | place: Fram Strait | collected...
CACCTCGCTGTAGTCTGCTGTTGCGCAGTTGGTCATGTAGCGCATATTACCGGCATGCAGATAACCGCTAACCTTGTTGAGCAAGAAGGCTCGAGTTGGTTTACCTATATAGGGAATCCACTGTGCCAACCAACCAACTACTGTAATGATCTCATCTCCCGGTGGCAGCATAGTGACGCAGTCTGCGGCATTAACTAGACGATAGATGGGCGCTTTGATATCAGTTATCCAGTGTTCATCGCCTACTCTGGGTGACCCGAAGGTATAGCAGGCTGCAATGCCGCCGAGAGGGTGGGTCATTTTTTTTGCCGCGACTGTGGCCAGCGCGCCACCGAGGCTATGCCCAGTGATATAAAGAGGCAGATCTTTGAGATCATCCCTATCGAGTCGGTTTTGAATATCCAGCGCAACTTCATGATAGGCATCATTAAATCCCGAGTGGATATTACCGCCGCTGGGGCAAGCTACTGCTATGGCGCGGGCATCGGCTCTTATATCTCTGATACTACTGGCCTCGGTTCCTCTAAAAGCCAGGGCTGCAAAATCGCTATTGGCGACAATGATGGCTTGAGTGCCGTTACTATCGAAGGTTTCAACCAGCTCTAGGCTGAGCAATGTCAGGTTGGCGGCTAAATCTGCCGTTTCTTTTTCATGGTCATAGCCAACAAGATCGATCAGTTTTGTGAGGGCCGACTTACTGTTTTGACCGGTAAGTTTTTTTATAGCCTTCAGGAAATAGTCTCTCTGTGAGTCATCTGGAAATAGTGGGTTGAAGCGAAGGTAGGACAGCTCTGCAATACATGACATAAGCCAACTGGTCCTGTCGCTATAGGCTTTGCGATAGGCCGGAAGTTTTTTGTTAAGTAAGCTACCTATTTCATCTATATCGCTTTGGGATTGTGCCAGCACTGTGGTCATATTTTTCCCTCCAAATTATTGTTATTGAATTATCTCGTTTCAGTAACAGTAGTTTGGATGCAGGGTATTGCCACATTAAAAGCTGACCACCAACCCCCACAGCGCTATAATGCGCGCCTTTCAATAAGCCTAGAAAACCCAATGACTGAATCTGTCTCACAGCGCCGTACCTTTGCGATTATCTCTCACCCGGATGCGGGCAAGACCACGATTACTGAAAAGCTCCTGCTGCTCGGCAATTTGATTCAGGTAGCGGGTACGGTTAAGGGCCGCAAGAGCGATCGCCATGCCACATCTGACTGGATGGCTATGGAAAAAGAGCGGGGCATTTCGGTGACCTCTTCAGTGATGCAGTTTCCCTATCACGATTGCATGGTCAATCTGCTGGATACACCGGGCCACGAAGATTTCTCTGAAGATACCTATCGCACACTGACAGCGGTAGATTCATCACTGATGGTGATTGATGGCGCCAAAGGTGTAGAGGCCCGCACGATTAAATTAATGGATGTCTGCCGCCTGCGAGACACGCCGATTTTTGCCTTTGTAAACAAGATGGACCGCGAGATTCGTGAACCTATTGAGCTATTGGATGAGATCGAGAGCGTTCTAAAAATTAGAGCTGCACCCATCAACTGGCCCATTGGTATGGGTCGTGGCTTCCGCGGTGTCTACAACTTCTACACCGATACTATTCATGTTTATGTGCAGGGCAAGGGCCATACCCTGATGGATGATATTCAGGTTAAAGGTTTGGATTCGCCAGAGGCTCTCGAGGCCTTGGGCGATTACGCCGAGGATGTACTCGAAGAGCTGGAGCTGGTTAAGGGTGCGACCAATGTATTTGATATGGATGAGTTCCTTGCCGGCCGCATGACACCGGTGTTTTTTGGCACTGCTCTGGGTAACTTTGGCGTACGAGAAATGCTCAATGACTTCGTGCGCTGGGCGCCTATGCCCCAGCCCCGGGTTTCGGATAAGCGTGAAGTGGTTGCAGAAGAGAGTGCTTTCAGCGGTTTTGTCTTTAAAATTCAAGCCAATATGGATCCCAAGCATCGTGACCGTATTGCCTTTCTGCGCATCTGCTCAGGCAAATATAAGAAGGGTATGAAAATGAAACATGTGCGCACCGGCAAAACCGTGCGTATTGCCGATGCCTTTAGCTTTAAAGCCGGTGAGCGAGTCTCACTCGAAGAGGCCCAAGCCGGGGATATTATCGGCCTTCACAATCATGGCTCGATCCAGATTGGTGATGCCTTTACCGAAGGCGAAGATCTGAAATTTAGCGGTATTCCGCACTTTGCTCCAGAATTATTTAAGCGCATTCGTCTAAAAGACCCTCTTAGAGCCAAGCAGTTGCAGAATGGTATTCGCCAGCTTTCAGAAGAGGGCAGCACTCAGGTGTTTTTCCCATTCCGCAATAACGACATTATTGTTGGCGCTGTGGGTCAGTTGCAGTTTGAAGTGGTGGCTTATAGATTGCGTGAAGAGTACGGTGTGGAAGCAATTTATGAAGCGGTCAATGTTCATTCTGCACGCTGGACTGAGTGCGATGATAATAAACAGCTTGAGTCATTTAAAAACAAAACCCAAGATAATCTGGCAGTCGATGGGGGTGGTCATCTAACCTATCTAGCGCCGACTAGGGTTAACTTGTCACTGACTGAAGAGCGCTACCCTGAAATTGCATTTCGCTCGACAAGAGAGCACTGATTGGGCTCACTATTTTTAAAAGCACCTACAAAAATTATAAGAGCTAAGAGAGGTCACCGTGAGTATTAGAAAAGTACCCGCAAGTCAGGAGATGACACCCGTCCATCTGCGCGCTAATCGCTCGGCTTTTGCTATGTGGTTTGGACGCTCAGTATTGCGTGTATTTGGTTGGCATATTGAAGGTGAAATTCCCAATCACGAGCGGATCTTGATTATTGGTGCGCCACATACCTCCAACTGGGACTTTGTCTACGCTATGGCGGCAATACTGGCAATTAATATTAAGCTGCGCTGGCTTGGCAAACACACCATTTTTATGCCCGGCGTAAGATGGTTTATGGAATGGCTCGGCGGCATTCCGGTTAATCGCGGCCAACCCGAATCCATAGTTGATAATGTTGCTCGCCTAGTCGCAAAGGACAAGGGGTTAGTGATCGGCTTGGCACCCGAGGGAACGCGCAAAAAAGTTAAGACATGGAAAACCGGATTTTTGCGTATTGCTGAAGCCATTGACTGTAAGATTTTTTTGATTGGTTTGGACTTTCCCGGCAAACGTATTGTACTGGATCAGATGTTTGAGCCGACCGGTGATCACGATGCCGATATTGCGGCGCTGCAGGCGTTTTATGGTCGCTATGAGGGCAAGTACCCAGATCAATTTTAGACCGTCAGCCTATTTCAAAAGGGCTTCTATAAATGGATATATCAGTTGTTACCCAAGTCAGCCTGGTCAGCCTGGCCTTTTTTGCTGGGCTTATTTCATCCATTGCTGGCTCAGGCGGTATTCTCACTCTGCCTGCATTATTGTGGGCAGGTCTGCCACCGCTCAACGCCCTAGCCACTAATAAAGTACAGAGCTCCATTGGCACTCTGTCCTCTGCGTGGAATTTTTTTCGCAATGGCCATATTGATATCAAGCCTCTGTTGCCCGTTCTGCTGATGGGTTTTGTTGGCTCGGTGATTGGCACACTTTCCGTTCAGCAGCTCGATAGCGAGATTCTTTTAACGCTAATCCCTTTTCTATTAATTGCTATAGCCCTCTATTTTCTATTGATGCCTAAAATATCCGCGGCGGATTCTCAGCCGAAAATCAGTCAACTCTGGTTTGCCTGCACCGCCGGGCTCGGTATGGGTTTTTACGGCGGCTTCTTTGGTCCGGCCATGGGCTCTATATTTCCCTTCCTACTAGTCTGGTTAGTGGCGCGCAATCTGGTTACGGCCACCGCTGAAACCAAGTTAATGATTTTGGTGGTCAATGGCACGTCGGCAGTTATATTTATTGCTGGTGGCCATGTTTTGTGGAGTTTGGCAATTGCCATGTCTATCGCCCAGATGATTGGTGCACGTTTGGGCTCGAACCTGGTTATGAAACGAGGCAGTGGTTTTGTGCAGCCGATTATCACCAGCGTTACCCTGCTGATGGCGATCAAATTATTGTTCTTTCCCTGAGTCTTGCATAAGCTGGCATCATGAATTTTATTATCACTGTTATTCTCTCCTTCGCGCTTATCCTCACGGCACTGCTAGTGTTTCGCTTTATCGGTCTGCCGATCTATAGGGTTGAACCAATCAATGTCAAAGTGTTGCTCGAAACAGTGCTCGAAGGGCAGGCCACTGAAGCCGATTGGGATGTGTTTATTGGCATGACGATCCGGCATAATCCAGATCTCGATGAGATTCGTCTGCAATGTGCTATGTTAGCCGAGACTGAAATGAGCCTGCGCGATGACCGAGTGCATTTTACCCCTGCGGGCCGCGACGAATTGAGCGCTATCTTAACGCGCATTAAAAGTGAATTACTGCCAGCTACGGAGCATCACGATGATTGAAAAGACTTCACCTATAGCACGGTTTTTGGTTGTTGCAGCCGCTTTTGTGGTGGTCGTGACTGGTCTAAAAATGGCTGGCGAGCTGTTGGTGCCTTTTCTGTTGGCGGTGTTTATCGCCATGATTGTCTCGCCACTGCTGAGTTGGCTGAAAAATCGTAGCATTCCCAGCGCGATAGCCATCCTAATGATCGTTGTTTTGATTATGCTGGTGGGTCTCATGTTGACCGCTGTAATTGGTTCATCGGTAGAAAATTTCCGCCAAGACATTCCCCTGTATTCGGAAAAATTGTCCGCTATGAGTGTTGGGGCGCAGTTTTGGTTGAGTCTGCAGGGCATAGATATAGACCCGCAGCAGTGGCAAAACAGCTTTGATCCCAGTGTCGTGATGTCCTTTGCCGGCAGCACATTGGCCTCCTTTGGCAGTGTTATGACCAATGCCGTGATGATCCTGTTAACAGTGATATTTATTCTCACTGAAAATGTCGGTTTCGGTGAAAAACTGCGGATGGCGCGCGGTAAAGATGTTTCGGAAGAGTGGCTCAATCGCTTCTCAGAAAGTGTTCATAGCTATCTGGCAATTAAAACCGGTATCAGTTTAGTCACCGGTCTGCTGATCTTTATCTGGCTATCTATTCTGGGCGTCGACTACCCAGTGCTCTGGGCTCTACTGGCCTTTTTACTCAACTTTGTGCCCACCGTGGGCTCATTTATCGCGGCAGTGCCGGCGGTACTGTTGGCCACGGTTCAGCTCGGGGTGTTCTCCGCGGGCTTAACCCTCGCCGGATTTGTTGTGGTCAACCTAGTGATGGGCAATGCCGTTGAACCACGGTGGATGGGAAAAGGCCTCAATCTTTCGCCGCTGGTGGTCTTTGTCTCTTTGGTACTCTGGGGTTGGGTACTGGGTCCAGTGGGCATGTTGCTGTCAATTCCGCTGACTATTATGATTAAGATTGCCCTAGAAAATCAGGAAGAGACACGGTGGATTGGGGTGTTATTGGGTTCGGGAACCCTGTCGGAAATAGACGAGCCTAGTGGCGATATGAGTCTTTTGCCCGATGATCAAACGGGCAGTTAAAAAACGCATTCCTAAAAAAGCATAATGTTGTCTTCGCCGAAAAAACTCTCTGTTTAAATTTGCCACCTTCACGCTGTAAATCAGCAGGGCATTCAGATGATTAGAGAGGCTGCCCTGTCCCGTGGGCAGAGGCTGGCTGAGTATCTGGGCGAGGATATCAGTAAATCTTTGATGCGCGCTTTTACCAGTGCACGCCCTCACCCGACCACTCCAGCGGGAATTCTACTCACTGGTTATTAATTTGCAGGCACTGAATTCAGCTGAGAAAGCAGCTGACAGGCTATTAATTGAGCCTGCTATCTGTAAAATACGTTTAGAATACCATCCCCCCAATAACAGCCTTGCAGAGGAATTGTCAGTCTTGAAAGATCTATCACATCTGTTTGAACGAAATGTTAAGTGGGCCGGTGAAGTTAAAGACAAGAACCCGGATTTTTTTACTGAGCTTTCCAAGCAGCAAGCTCCAGAGTATCTTTGGATTGGTTGTTCAGATAGCCGAGTACCGGCTAATCAAATTGTTGCGTTGCCCCCGGGTGAGATTTTCGTTCACCGGAATATTGCCAATGTTGCCGTGCACTCAGATCTCAACTGTCTGTCAGTGATTCAATATGCAGTGGACGCTTTAAAAGTTAAGCATATTGTTGTTTGTGGTCATTATGGTTGCGGCGGTATCAAGGCCGCTATGGGTAACGAAGAAAATGGCCTAATTGACAACTGGTTGGGACATATTAAAGACGTTAGTCGCTTTCATGCTGAGGAATTGAGTCAGTTGGAGGGCGATGAAAAGTTTAATAGGCTGTGTGAACTCAATGTTCTGGAGCAGGCGGCTAATGTGTGTAATTCCACGGTGGTTCAGAGTGCCTGGAAACGCGGTGCTGATCTTTCAGTGCATGCTTGGATTTACAGTATCGAAAATGGCTTACTGAAAGATCTCAGCCTGTCGATATCTTCTCCGCAAGATCTTGAGAAGTTAAATAGCTAGAGGATAGTTATCTGTCTCTGAAGCGCTCAAGGTCTGTTATCTCTAACCCATGTGAGATATCTCAGGAATTGGCAATCAGATCCCTCGTCGCTTCGCTCTGTCGGGATGACAAAGTAGATCGGTCGGGGTGACAAGTCAGCGTGGCAGGGATGACAAGTTAGAATGGCCGGGATAACAGGTTTAGCAGACTTGCCGATATGTCCGCATAGGGGCCCCTGACTTATCAAATATGATGCAGCGGCATCTCAGTCCGCTGCACCACTTGCCGCAGGACAAAACTGGTCTTAATGCTGTTTACTCCGGCAATCTGATTGAGTTTGTCTAACAAAAACCGCTGGTAATAATCCATATCTGGCATCACCACTTTTAATAAATAGTCGGTGTCGCTGCCAGTAATCAATGAGCACTCAACAACCTCTGGCCAGCCAGTAATTTTGCTATCAAAATTCGCCAATCGATCTGGGCTTTGATGGTCCAAGCTCACTGAGATATAAATACTGATCGGTAGCCCTAATTTTTTTTGGTCCAAAACCGTGATCTGCCTGCTAATAATCCCGCTCTCCTGAAGCAGCTTTACGCGACGAGCGCAGGGGGAGGGTGACAGACCTACTCGCTCAGCCAGTTCCAGATTACTAATACTGCCATCGATTTGAATCTCTTCGAGAATACGGCGGTCCATTCTGTCTAATTTTGGAATTGGCATAAATCACCTGAAAATGTAAATAATGTGGCGAATATAGCTATTTTTAATAAATTTAACAAATTATAAGCTGTGATTTAGCGTGGCTAGGAGGTGTATTCTATTTAGATAAGATACTTCCTGTAGAGCTATGCCATGTCCATCGACCACCATAAAAAACTCTCATTCGCTACTCGCTCAGTGCACGCTGGCTATGATTCCTCCGCCAACCAGGGCGCTCTCAATCCACCGATTTATATGACTTCAACCTATTCTTTTGACAGTGTGGCTGACGGTGCTGGGCGTTTCTCAGGTGAGCAAAAGGGGCATTTCTACAGCCGCATCTCAAATCCTACACAAGAGATACTTGAGACCCGTCTAGCGGATCTGGAAGAGGGCGAGGCAGCATTGGCGACTGCGTCAGGTATGGGTGCCATAACTGCGGCGCTCTGGACACTGGTCGGCCCCGGCGATCAAATCCTGGTTGATAAAACCCTCTATGGCTGCACTTTCTCGTTTATGGAGCACGGCCTAAAGAAATTTGGTGTGGAAATCTGCTATGCCGATTTTACTAACCATGCCGAAGTGCAAACTCACCTCAGCGACAAAACTAAAGTGGTGTACTTCGAAACCCCAGTCAATCCCAATATGCGTGTTATTGACATAGCAGCAGTCAGTGCCCTGGTCAAAGGCCACAGCAGCGCCATCAAAATAATGGTCGATAACACCTACTGCACCCCGGCACTGCAACGCCCCCTCAGTCTGGGTGCGGATCTTGTAGTCCACTCGGCAACCAAATATCTTGGCGGTCATGGCGACTTAATTGCCGGTGCTGTAGTGGGCGACGCAGAGACCATTCAGCAGATCCGCCTGTTTGGCCTAAAGGACATGACTGGCGCAGTGATTTCACCCATGAACGTATTTTTAATTCTGCGAGGAATCAAAACCCTGCAGCTGCGCATGGAGCGCCACTGTCAAAATGCCCAAGCCATTGCTGAAATGCTCGAGCGGCATCCAGCTGTCGATCAGGTATTTTTTCCCGGATTGAAAAGCGACCCCTGGCACGCCATCGCCTCGAAACAGATGGACGATTTTGGTGGCATGATAGCTTTAGAGCTCAAGGGTGGATATGAAGCTAGTGTGCGCATGCTCAACAAGCTCAAGCTGGCCAAGTTAGCCGTAAGCCTGGGCGACGCAGAAACCCTAATCCAGCACCCAGCCAGCATGACCCACTCCGTCTACACCCCTGAGGAGCGTGCCGAACATGGAATCAGTGAAGGCTTAGTGCGTATTTCTGCCGGACTAGAAGCTGCAGAAGATATCATTGCCGACCTACAACAAGCGCTCGCAGATTAAGCCCCAAGCAAAAATATCAAAATTTGAAGCCACTGCGAGAGTTCAATTAGTCCCTGAATATGGGCTCGATCTCAAGGCCATATTTAGGGACTGTAGTGTACCCACCAATGACTTCTAAAGACCTTTATTATTCGTCCCAGTCACAGCGAGTATCACCTCACCATCCTCCAGTTGACCGCGCAGCGTATCGCCTTTATTCAAAGACGCCACCGACTTAACCACCGCATTATCGGTATCACGAATAATCGAATATCCACGCCCCAATGTCTTCAGCGGACTAACCGTATCCAGCAAATGCATCGCCTGCCCGGTTTTACTTCGCCTAACCTCAAGCTGTTGCCGAACAGTTCGTGACATCTGCTTCACATATCTAGCCACCAGCTGGTGATAGTCACCAATCGCCTCACCAGGATGTACCCGAGCAAGCTGAGCCTGCACGCGATTCATCTGCTGACGCCGCTGCTCAAGCTTATTGTCGATCGCCCGACGCAAGCGAATGTCCAAATGATCCAGATGCTGACTCTGTTCTTGCAGCTTGTGCCCAGGGTGACGCAGACGCTTCTTTAAATACTCAGCACGCTGCCTCAACTGTGAAATCTTGCGTCCCACAGCCTCAGTCAGCAAAATCTCAAAACCCTCAAACTGGTTGAGAATATCCTCCCCATCGGGACTCAACAGTTCCGCCGCCGCCGAGGGCGTCGGCGCACGCAGGTCGGCAACAAAGTCGGCAATAGTGAAATCCACCTCATGCCCCACCGCACTGACAATCGGTATTGCACTGGCAAAGATAGCCCGTGCCACAACTTCCTCATTAAACGGCCACAGATCCTCCAGCGAACCACCACCACGCCCAACAATCAGCGCATCGCACTGACCCAGCTGATTGGCATTATTAATAGCCTCAACAATCTGTTTCGCTGCCTGCTCTCCCTGAACCGCAGTGGGAAAAATACTCACCTTTATTGACGGAAAGCGCCGCGCCAAAACTGATAGAACATCTTTAACCGCAGCGCCGGTGGCCGAGGTAATCACACCAATATGACTCACTGAATCGGGCATAGGTCGTTTGTGCTGATTATCAAACAACCCCTCATCACTAAGCTGTTGCTTAAGCTGCTCAAACTGCCGTTGCAGCGCACCAAAGCCCGCTTCCTCCATGTGCTCAATAACCAGCTGATACTCGCCGCGACCCTCGTAGAGACCTGCCCGACAACGCACCAAAACCTGGGTGCCATTGGCTGGCTTAAAACCAACCCGCTGATTGGCATTGCGGAACATAGCGCAGCGCACCTGAGCCTGATCATCTTTCAAAGTCAGGTACCAATGCCCGGAAGCAGGGCGGGCGAAATTTGAAATCTCACCCTCCACCCAAAGCAGAGGCAGTTGAGTTTCGATTAGATGACGGACGCTGCGATTAAGCTGGCTGACGCTAAAGATTTGACGTTCTGAGGGATTGGTTTTCATGCTGCTATTGTAGATATGCAGGCCAGTTTAAGTCACGGCTTTATCTGCCTTTTTACTGGCCCCTTTAGCGGTCTCTTTATCTTCCTTTAGAAGCCTAAATAGTTGTTTACCTTAAGATAGCCGCTGATTTATAATGCAGCGCTTACTTTTTAAAACCTCACTGAGGTAAGCGTCCCCTTATGTTACGCATTTCCCATGAAGCCCTAACCTTTGACGATGTACTGTTGGTACCCGGCTACTCTGCTGTTACAGCAAAAGACGTATCGACTCACTCGCAGCTTACTCGTGGCATTACCATGAATATCCCTCTGGTCTCAGCGGCCATGGATACAGTTACCGAAGCGCGCCTGGCGATTGCCATTGCCGCTGAAGGTGGCGTCGGTATTATTCATAAGAGTATGACCATCGAGCAGCAGGCCAAAGAAGTCTTAGCGGTCAAAAAATACGAAAGTGGCGTGGTCAAAGACCCCTTCACTATTCAGGCTGATGCCACCCTTGCCGAACTCTACGCCTTAACTGTGGCCAACAATATCTCTGGTCTGCCTGTATTAGAAGACGGTAACCTGGTGGGCATAGTCACTCGTCGCGATGTGCGCTTCGCCACCGATATGGATGCACTGGTAACCTCAGTGATGACGCCAAAAGCTGAATTAGTCACAGTGAAAGAGGGTGCCGACCCCGATGAAGTGCGCGCGCTGCTCCACGAACATAGAATTGAAAAAGTATTGGTCGTAAATGACGCCTTTGAACTCAAAGGTCTAATCACCGTAACCGATATTGATAAAGCCGAGCAGCATCCCAACGCCTGTAAAGACGATCAGGGCCGACTCCGTGTAGGCGCCTCCGTTGGTGTAGGTGAAGGTACCGATGAACGTGTTGCCGCCTTGGTAGCCGCGGGTGTTGATGTCTTAGTAGTAGATACGGCTCACGGCCACTCAAAGAATGTTCTCGATCGCGTGACCTGGATTAAGACGAATTTCCCTGATGTTCAAGTAATTGGTGGCAATGTAGCTACTGGTGCTGGCGCCAAAGCTCTGGCCGATGCGGGAGC
>Ga0115008_10004945_pt1 | contig 11066 bp, 13 predicted proteins | sample FraStrMetagenome_FD_87164 | JGI IMG/M metagenome (GOLD analysis project Ga0115008, IMG submission 87164) | Marine eukaryotic phytoplankton communities from Arctic Ocean - Fram Strait ARC3M Metagenome | ecosystem: Environmental > Aquatic > Marine > Oceanic | place: Fram Strait | collected...
CAAAAATTGGGAAATGCGCAATTGGTTTGCTGTCAAAAATTGGGAAATGCTCAGTAGTTTGTTGTTTTATGCGAACTTTCCGGGTTACTTTGTGATCAATTGCGATGTTGTCTACGGTATGTACATGTATGATGTATGAGAGGTCTTCAAATGAGGATATTCCCATTATCTCTGTCGAACTTCCTTTTGCTGTTCTCATTATTTATTTTTATAGATTTTTCACTTCGCTCCAGCAGGCAGCAGCAAGCAGCAACAGATAGAGAAAGCTTTCTGCTTTCTGTCAAAAATGTAAATCATAGATCCATCCATCCATATATACACACGGTAATAGGATTGGACTCTACTACTGTCTCTGAATCCTTGAATTGATGCGTCGCATCTAGATCGGCACCAGTAACTGCCATTTATTTCAACATATTTCGTAGTATTTTAACGGGAAGAGCAGATCCTCTTGTTGTGGAGATTGTTAAGCTTGAGAGAAATGAATCTTTCTTGCTTTTTGCTAAATTCACTACATGCATCCGCCAAACAAGGTCGACCGAATTTCTTGTTGTCCACGCGATCTTCCTCCATATTCATGAATCAAGAGCGGAAGTTTACATCCGGGCCCGAGCTTCCGTATCCAAGAGCGGCAGTCGCAATTACTGTTCGGCGCAGAAACCCGGACGACCCAAGTATTGCGCAGTATGTTTTAGTGCAACGTAAGAATGACCCGGGAAAAGGTCAATGGAGTCTGCCAGGAGGAAAGATCTCGTTAGGCGAAAATGTCTTAGCCGCGGCTAAGCGAGAGTTGAGTGAAGAAACTGGCCTAGTGGAGACTAAGTATTCTAATAATTTGAAGTTTTCTTATACTGGTGGAGGCGCGTTTGGTTGTTCTGACGCGATTTATTGCAGAACGTCTACAATAAATGGGATAATAGTTGACTTTCACTACGTCATTTCACACTCTTTCGCAGAATGGACAAACGAAGACGAATCGCCTACTTTAGTAGCAAATGATGATGCTTTGGATGTGAAATGGTGGACACGAGAAGAAATTGTATCAGGACACAAGACAGGTAACGTCAGTGGGAATGTGTCTGGAGTTGTTGACAGGGCAGAAGCACTTTATGCAGCTGGTTTACTTTAAAAATAAAAGCATGATTAGAACCAAAATCTCATGCATAAATTTTCGCATATCATTTACTTTGATGTATCCCTCCTTGAAAAATCGCAACTTTCCTCTTTTCAGTCTCTTCCATCAATCTTGGATTAGTCAAAGAGATCTATTTATACAAAGTATCCATAAAATACAATGATCCAACCTGATCTTAAAAGCACACATCTATTATAATAGCAAATTGAATGGCAGCTACGGTAGATACTGACAATATTTTATCTATCGTATTTGTTTTGGGTCGACATGACGGCCAATAATGCAGGTTATTCCAAGAGTCCAAGACTATTCATTTCTCTCTGTCCCTTTCTCTGGCTCTCTCTCAATTGATGAGCTAGAAGCTATTTCAGCATCAAACGGATATTGCTAGTCGTTTCTCAATACTTTAATATTGCTATCCTTCAAAAATTGGGAAAAAAGTATTTAATTGTTAATAGATATTAAGGTGTGCTAGTGTATGAAGATTAATTTAACGAATGACATTGAGATGAGTCGTTTTCAAACAAAGATAAAGAAGGAAACAATGATGGAGTAAAAGAGAGCAGTAGCAATCAAGCTAAAATTGTAGAGAGAAAGAATATATGCTGACACAGTGAAAAGGCGAAACGAAGTTTTTATGGATGAGATTCATAATCACCTGATTGCATTTCATTTTAATAAAAGGAATCTGTTTCTCAATCATTTGAATTAAAAAATAGTTTTGAGAAGACCAACTTTATCTCTTTCCATCAACGTATTGCATACATCAACGTTTAAATGACTCTAGTGGATCGTAGGAGTTTTATTTCAACCTTTTCATTTAAAAGCGATTTTCATCGAAGATTCAAGATATTCAAATTCCTCACAATCACAAACGATACTGCCACTCAGGCAGCGTGCGCTGAAAATGCCAGAGGAAATTATTCAGAATATGGGAATTCATGGTTCAATAACAAGGAAAATGATGACGCGTATTGTTTCGATAAAATAACAACTGCTACTAATCCTCTTTTGAACCATTGACTGATGAAGAGGGCAAGTTGAAAGTATGGAGTAACTTATAACCAGATCCTTGAAAGTAAAAAATAATACGTTTATTCATTCGTGCTTATCCGAGCTGTGAGAATATTTCCAAAAAGTGATTTACCCTTCTTGTTACACTTCCGGTCATCCACATTTCAAGGAGTCTCCAGTTCTGGAAAATTTTATATCCCTAAATGACTGAGTAGATGATCGTCAGCTTCCATACTTCCCCGCACTTAAACCTGTTACTTGACAGTGATGCGAATAACGAAAGACCAGCACTCTAAATAAAATACCGAATGGCCAATCCATCCCGCCATCTCCATTTGCGCCATCTCCGTTCCCGTTACTTCCAGTCACGCTTGGCTCGCTCAACATTACACCCAAACGCTTTTGGTTCTCTAAGTTGTCCGCTAGACCATAATCAAGAACCTTTTGCCTCAAACACAGAAAACTATGACGATCTCTTCCTCGTGATACTTGATGTGGCAACATCTGCATTCTTAGTGCAGATATCCGAAGTATTCTCTTCCGAGCTTACCCTTACAACCGCGCTACGAGTGATTCCTTCCACGTTCTCTGAGAAAACTCCCTAATGGAGTGCATAGCGATGTCGATGTGCTTGATCCTTAAACTAACTTGTTTATTCTTCACAAGGAATTCGCAACCTTCGTTGTCCCCCAACAAAATACCAGGGGTCTTTACATAAGCAACCTCCTCTGATAACATTTGTTGACACTTCGCCTCTCTACATCCATTACTTAGACTCTTATATCCGCTTCTGCCGTGCTGTTTAAAATTGATTTCTCTCCCTTGCTTGAAAATGCCGTCAAATGTCAAACATCCTCCCAAGTTATGCATTTCGCCACCGACACTCTTCCTGATAATCGAATCCTTGATATTGTGCGCAAGTCAACTGGTTTGCTTATGATCAAGTGTCATAAAACCGAGTAGAACCAAAATGAACGGAGGTTCTAGGCAATTCTTCTTCTGTAATAGACCAAAAAAATTATGAATACCAATATGTTTGAAACGTTATCGATATGATCTCCTTCCGTTTTTCTCCATGCGAAACACCAATTGATAGGCTTGGTAAAGTTTGTTCGAATGTAACTTATAACCGAGTTCTTTCAAAAATATCTCCATCCAAGTGTTATGCGGGAAATATTCGCTTACTGCAACAATTTTTGATTCCTTGGAGCTCTTCGTTTTGATCTTCTGCATCGTCGATTTACAATGAATTAGTCCTATCCCGCATGACATGATGCCTCCTGTCGACCCACGTAGATAACGCTCCCAGGTTATCGCCACACAGAATTTGCCATTCATGAATTGTCGCGTTCAATAGTTCAATAGTCGATTTAATTCCATCCAATCATCCTCAGTACGATAGTCATCTCTCAGAGATAGAAATGATATCGGAAACGATATGTCATACTCACGTGAAATGATATATCTCCCTCCCATTATTACGCTCTACTCAGTGCATATATTCGTACATATTTGTAACCAGTTTCTTTGCCTAAGTCCTAAGTTACGTTACATCATACTAAAATAGTGAGAGTGCGAAAGTACCCCAAAAATATGTGTATGTCCGTACGGATGGATAGGGTCAAACATTTCAATAGCTGATTCTGATTTCTGATTTCTGATTTCTGATTTCTGATTTCTGAAGCTCCGGAAACGCGTCACTGCAAAAGATCTCCCCATTGTTTTCAAGATACGACAATAGTCACAACCTCAATCAATGACACCCTAACTCTGAACCTACCTGTCACTTGTTTGTATTGCTGTAACTTAAGTTATTATCATGGGTGCTAAGAATAGTTCACCAGTTGAAGTGGATGTTAGCGTTGAAGAACCTGTAGTGGATCCAACGGCATGGATGATTGAAAATCCAATCGCCGAAACTTTCTTGCTGCATGATTTTCCTGTGAAATTCATGTTTCTGCTTGGATATACGTTTTATACAGGTAAGGTGTTGTGCATTTATAACTCTTAATTTGATAAAGTTGGGATAAAGCTGTTTCTCAATTGACAATGTACTGCATTCTATCACGGATGAAGGGATAAAGATTTTCAAATCTTATGGTGATAAGCCTGCGTCATACAAGTTTACTGCGATGGCAATGGCATGTACGGGAGGAGGTCTAATTGTACCAATCTTTTTAAACGGGATGCCTGTCTTTATATCTAATGATGCATATCCGATTGCTATTGGGACTTCGTTTGCCCTCCTTCATTACTTCCCTGTGTTGTTAGATGTCTACGCACACTCTGACATTTTGAAGGCAGTTGTAACCGTTATGTACGAGGTAACACGTGCCTATGTCGTTGTGCTTTTCACATCTTCCAGTGCCAAGGCAATTTCAGCAAGTTTGTTTTCATATCCAATTTTTGGCCCCATCGTTTGTGGCGCTATTTCTGGGGTTGGCGGAGCATTTATGCCATTTTCGAAAGGTCTTGACCCTATCAAGGATGGACTTGACTATAAGATGTTAACAGCAGTTATTGGAGCAACTTGCTATCATATTTTTATAAGCACCAGTCTCAGTGATGGTTGCATCGAAGCGAAGGAAAAGGCCCACATTCATATGACCCTTTTTTTCGTGTCCACTGCCCTCTTTCAAACTTTCGGGTTTGTGCTCAAAAAGAAAAAGGACTAACAATGTTAAAAGAAGGGTCTATTTCGCCAGGAGAAAGCTCTATCCAATTTAAACGTAAGAAATAAGTCTAATGTATGTTGTTTCAAAATCTTGTTCAATCGACAAACATCCTTTTGGAACATATTATACGCTCACCTCTGTCAGTACACTACGTAAACACGCCTGGTCAAGGAATAAGTTTCATTCAAGAAATATACGTTTGCATATGTGTTCATTTAACTTTTGAACCGGAGTATGAGGGGTACAGAGATGCATATATTTTTGCGAAACATAGTTTCATCCAATAAAAAAATGTAACGTTTATGAAATAGGTGTGTGTAGTGACACAATTATTTTATTTCATATCTGAAAGCAATTATTCACCACTGGGTACCTTTCATCTTCTACGTAAACTCGTTCATTAAATAATATCCTTGTCGTAATCTACTCTCTGGGAAGAAAAATTCAGTCCATCGGAATAAACGCGGAAACTGTTCGCAATATTGTGAAGCTTATCTTCCAACTTCTTGTATCGTTGACGAGTACTTGCGCACCACAGCACTTCAGTTGAGCCACCCACACTCGTAACAGATGCAACACCCACACGGTCAACTTCGAAACCTGCCCCAGTCAGCAATGTGTAGCTAAAATCTACAACTGCATAATTCTGCCCCTTCACTTCTCCTTCCTTCGTCAACACTTTCTTAACTTTAAAATCCTGATAAATATTATTCCCCTTCTGACTGATAGCTTTCGTGATAGCATCCTGAAAGAACGATTTCGATTCCTCGGCTACATTATCCACCTTAACATTCTCCATTACATACAAGGTGGCAGTATCTCCAGCCGAATACTGACCAGCCTGAATGGTACCATCCTCTCCATTCACATCCTGACTTGGCAACGTCACAACCCATTCACTCGGATACGTAAACTGCACCAAAAGCGGCGAACGATTCTTACCCTTTCCCCAAAGTTCCAACAACGGGGAAAATCCGTCCGATACGGAAGAAATCGTAGGAAGGCCATATCCCTTCAATTGATTGTTCACCTTCTCCAACGCGCCAAACGCCGCAGCTGGTTCGACGTCTACAGTAAACGCAGCAGCGGATGCGGTTACGAGAGCAGCTGCAGCCTGAGATAAAACTTCCCTTCGATTGGCAGCAGCGTGTAACGTGGTGGCGACGGTTGCCTGTCTCTGCTGCTGTTGATGACGGTTGGAAGGAGTAAAGGCTGTAAAGGCATTTGTTCCTGATAGGGAATGTAATGATAGTACGAGGGATATTGAAGATAGCTTCATATTGAAATGTGATTATTATTGATGTAACCTGCTACTGCTTATCCTATCTCTCTTTCTATTGAATCTTTTCAGTTTTATACAAGTACCTTTCTCAATACCTTAATGTTCAATTGAAAAGAGCAAGAGAACGTATTAATGTCTTCACTATATATATACGGTAAAATACTACTTCAGTATATTTCAATCCAAAACTGACGATAGATGAGACCTGACCTGAGAGTTGTTGAGAGAGGCTGACTGACACTGACTGACTATGACTATATACTACTACTACCCATGTAGATCTACGGTATGTATACGGGTACTGACTCTCTTGATAGAGAAGAAGAGTTTGTTGTCGTCTGTGTGTGTGTGTGTGGTGTGTGTGTGACGCGCGAGAAAGATGGTTTGCCGATGACACGTACTTCAGCTAAATGATACAGATGAACGTTATAGTAATGGCTTTCGTCCATGTACTCCACGTGGAGCTTTTGGTGTGACATGTATTAATAACATGTGTGATAAATCTTTTGGAGGAAGTGTAGACTTGACTTGATGCAAAATATGCAATTGAAAAAGAGCGTATCTCTCAAACTCTCAAATCTCCAAGCTCTCTTTCTTTCTTTCTTTCTTTCTCATACTATATCTATCCATCGCTCTAACTTAACTTGATATACAGTATGTATTCCATGGTGTTCGGTGTGGGTGTTCGATGTTATTTCTGCATGATTGTCGTTGTTTCTATAATTCAAGCAATTGCATCGGCATCATCCACTGGCATTCCTACTACATGTATGAATAGATCTACTGCAACAACTCAACAAGAAAGTATAGTATGGCTGGTGACGAAACGATCGTTCGTTCATAAGAGATCTCGAATATCGAATTTGGTTCATGTTCGAGGTGGTTCGGATGAAAGTGAATACGAATATGACGGTGAACAGCAAGGAGAAGAGGATGAGTACGATAATGAAAGTGAAGGTGAAGGAGAGAGCTTGAGTTCGGCGGTGGGAGAATCTGTGGTATCCCTCACATTGAAAATCATGAAAAGGAGTATGAAGATGCTTGGGAAAATAAGCATACTGACGTTTCAAAGAATTCAATTTGCTGCGATTACTGCTATGGAAAAGGATGAAGTTGAAGATGAAGATGAAGTGGAGGAGTCGAGCATATCTGGTATTTTATGGACGACATCTAAAAAATTTACGTGTGCACTATTACAAGGACCTGATTCGGTTGCAGTAACTGAATCATCGTCCACTTCTCAAAAAATTGATGACTTGACTACTAGCGTTGCAAACAAGTCGACCAAACGAAAACAACCGAGTGATTCCTACACGCAATATCTAAAGAACTCATTCCAAGTTTGTGTGAATACAAAAATAATGAATGGATCTCTTAGCGATAGTTTGAAAGCTTGTAGAGGTCAAGCTAAATTGATGATTGCCTACATACCTTCCAAAAGGGTTGGAAAAGCAAAGTCTTCGGATGCGCAAGCTGCGATAAGTTTGTGCAGCGAAGAGGTCGATGAAGTCGTTTCAGAATATAAAGGTGGATCATTTGAGCGTTGGGGTTGCGTAGGTGGAACAAGTGAATCTTCATTGGTCACTAAAAGAATCAGAGCATCTCAACGAAAGAATATACCAACACTAGCTGTTGTATATCCAGCGCAAGTTATTGATCCTAGTTCCGGACGACCAAAGATTGTACCCAAATTATTGGCCCAACATCATTGTAGCCCACCACCAGATCCACAAGCTATGGCATCATGGCTAAAAGCTTTAAGAAAACGTCATAGTAAGCAAATCAAAAAGATGAAACAGGATGTTAAAGAGCAAGAATTATACCTCGAGAGAAAGCAGGGATACAGAGAGAGTGCCAAAAGCGATAGAGAGCGTGAAGAGGTTGAGAAAAAACTCGAGATCGAGCGGAAGAGAGCTGAAGAAGCCGAAAGGATTCGTACTGAAGAACTTGAAGAACGGCGTCGTAAGTTTCTTGAAGAACTTCCTGTGGAACCTCCTCAAGGCTCCCCGAATGTGTTTACGATCGCTCTGAGATTTGCTGATGGAAGAAATGCTAAGCGACGGTTTAATGGAGACGACGAAATGAAATACTTGTTTAATTGGGTCGATGCTGAATTTAGTATAGAACGAGAAAAAGTCGAACTTGCCACAATGAATGGGAGTAAAACCTTTACTTTTAATATCTTTGGGGATACAGCTATCAAAGACTCGGGAATAGGAAAGATGACTGGACTTCGAGTGTCAGAAATTAATAGTGATGATAAAGAAGATGAGTCGGAGGAAGGAATATAACATTTCACTCCAGTTTAAAAAATTAAGCATTTCTATTTCCAATTACGGTAAACATTTAATTGTTTGCGAGAACTGTAAGGAAACAAACCTTATAAAGAGAAATAAAGAAGTGAGATAACTTGTTCCTTTGATAGAGACCAAATCGTTGGATATTGACAAATAAAAAAAATCGGTCGATACGAGCGTTTTCGATCCTCTTCACTTTAAAAAGTCATTGAAAAACTCATTCCCACGGAACTTCTTCTAGAAATTTTAATCTATTTTATGCTTGAGCTCATGCTAATGTTTGTCATACCCTGTTTTGCTCTTTCGGTGGCAATTAATGAATCGCGAATTTTGTAGAACTGAACAACACTCAACAATATTTGGTAGTTTCCGCGAAATGGATGAAGGAGGTCATAAGTGATGGACCACAATGCGCTGAATGCACCAATCAATATGGTCCATAAAAATCTCAGCTCAGTCTCTGCGAGGAAAACTAGTTGTTTTTGGTTTGTTTCTAATAGAAACGCAACGCAAATTGACATTGCAAGTGTTGCCAAGACAGAATAATGTAATAACGGAAAATTTGCTTGAATAGATGATATCCTCGTCGACCTTTGGCTGTTGAGTCTGACAACGGCAGCGTAAGCCTGCGATAAGATTCCGGGATCGACACGCAAGTTGGGATTCTGTGAAATTTTGTTTAATGAATCAAAAACATAACTCATTTCAGTATTTGCTAGCTCAAGAGACTATTCAAATCGAGACATATATGTTTAGCTTCACACGTCAAATAAATTAAATCTTAGTCGAATCTATACGAACACTTACGGGAAAGTTATCTTCAGATGCGCATTCATTGATTATTCGTATGGTGTATGAAGTAACATCTTTGCGCAAACTACTTTTTTCTGTACTGTCTCCAAGACAATCAATCAAACTTTCCAAAATGCGAATTTCAGATGCCTCAATGTTCAAACAAGTACGTATTTCCTGTTGCCGTTGACGAAGAGTTGTCACGGTTGTTGAAATGAGTGTTGCAAAAAGAATTGATATAGCAGGAACCACAATTCCTTTTCAATTGAAAACGCAGTTTGAGAAAAATGTAGACGCCTTTCATTGAAAAGGTTCTTACCGTTGCTATCGCATTCCATACGCATGCCAAAAATATAGGTAAGAATAGGTACATAAATACAAAATAAGCAAAGCTTAAATATTTATCTTTCACACTTACACAGCTGGAGTAATTATTTCTGCTTGATATGCACCACCATCAACTGGTATCCATTTTTTACTTCCAACATATATCGCGATAGTATCAATTAGATTATCAAAGATAGGAATGGTTTTGGAATATGAGAGAAACGCGAATATAGGATTAACAACAGGTAAAATAGTCATTATCATATCAAGATTTCGCACGTTCTCGCTGTACATCGCTTCATGTTTGGATGCAATATCTTTCATTGAAATTTCATTAGTGTCATCACCTCCAGACAAAAGATTCCAATAATCAGCTCCAATATTTATAGGATTGCACTTAAAGTCCTTCAGTGCTGCAGCATTAAAATCATCTGGAATGTTGCACGTATCATCGTCTACATAATAATCAAAGTCATCATCTTTCATCTTACTATCGTACAGAGCAAACACAGAGTTTCCATTGATACTTGTATGAATACCTCTTTTCAACGGCATAATTTTTGTAGATTGCCTTGAATTCCATTGTGGCAAAGGAGATACAATAGGTAATCGAACATTACATGGTGATACTGCCACGCAACCAAAGGCTAGCCTTGGTATCGCATCGAGCATTGATGTTTCCAGTGTTGGGTTTGAGTAACAAAAGCGTTTGATTATAAAGTATAAATACCAGGTATTGAGATGTAAGTATCAACACCAGTGTTTCTACTACAACAAGAAATTGTTGATATATTTGATACATTTTCTTGAGAGAATTCCAAGACCAGAATGTCAACGTCGTCGACACCAACCACAAACCACAAACCACAAACCACAAACCAGACAGTTGCAAAAACCTAGAGTGGCTTTCGGACTTGCGGAGATGAATACATGTACAACATGATGTAGATTCTACACGGTAAAATACTTGTGACATCATCGCCAGAGGTACATATTATGGTCATGTACATGTACTCGTATAAGCATTACATGCGTAAGAGTCATACTACACCATTGGGAAACCCGTTAGTTCACCAATTCGCATCAACACTACCATCTCTATCCTCTATCCGTACGTACATATTTCAAATTTCAAAGTACAATGTACCGGTATTTGATTTCGTATCCAGTTCCAGTTTCTATATCTATGTATATGAACCGTCTCAATCTTTGCTTCTATCTTCATTTGCATTAAAACCATTAACGATTTATATACAATACATACTTTAACGTTGTGGATAGATTTGCACAGTTTATAAAGTTGTTCCATGCCAAGGTTTTGATGCTTTTTCGATAGAGACAGAATTGATTGATAAAGGATGCCTGACGGATATACATAAGAAAAATTTTACGATCCGACTACATGTACATAATATGTACATAAACTATTGATGAGTTAGAGAGTAAGGTGGCCGATGCAAAAATTCATGTGAATATGCATATCGCTCAACGAGAAGAATACAACAGATTAGTTACAGAAGCAAAAATGACGCGTAATAAAGCTC
>Ga0115008_10004946_pt1 | contig 11065 bp, 14 predicted proteins | sample FraStrMetagenome_FD_87164 | JGI IMG/M metagenome (GOLD analysis project Ga0115008, IMG submission 87164) | Marine eukaryotic phytoplankton communities from Arctic Ocean - Fram Strait ARC3M Metagenome | ecosystem: Environmental > Aquatic > Marine > Oceanic | place: Fram Strait | collected...
AAACATCCTACTCTGCAAGAAAAAAATTCATATAACTCGAATTAAATCAATTGAGATTGTATAATTAGCTGTCTTTGTTGTTCTGCAGGATATTTGCAAGGATTTTCGAATGAAACATTCAAGAAACAAGTTGGCTCTACCAGATTTCTTTTTTCAGGCGCGGGTCAGATGCCTGTCCAGGTCGGCACCGTATTTAACACAACTTTCCTGATAGATAAATGAATGTAGTTATTTAAGATTGCGTCAACGATGAACTCCCAGATGACGTCCGAATGGAACGCGCTGTGCAACGCAATCCGAAAATTCCGGCAAAAGCACGCACCCGAAGCGTCCATGACCTTGATCATGAAGCTTCAAGAAGGCATGGTGCCTAAAATATTCAAGTCGAATGCCGACACAGAGCCGATTACTCCTAATCGGCCACGACCAAGTCAAATGTCCCTTACGGCTTACCTTAAACGTAAGGGGCCGCGAGATAATCCGATTGAACCGAAACAAGGTAACATTCGGCATCTTTTATATATTTTTAAAATTATTTAGCAAAGCCGGAAGACGAGTCTGACATCGCTGTTCCGAGTTCCTACTCTGGACCAGGTGACTATGCGAATCCATTTGATTCACAAGAAAAAGGTAAATAATATTCATCCAGCTTAGGAATAATTTTTCTTTAGCGAGCGAAGTCCCAAACCTCAACTACGATAACCCGTTTGACGATAGTCAGCCACATTCAGATGACTATGAGAATCCATTTGATTCACAAGAAAAAGGTAAATAATATTCATCCAGCTTAGGAATAATTTTCTTTAGCGAGCCAAGTCCCAGACCTCAACTACGATAACCCGTTTGACGATAGTCAGCCACATTCGGATAGCGACTCATCGACGTTGTCAATTGCTGATGTCTTTACGCGTATTGAAGCAGAGCGTGATGCTGAATTAAATCTCATTGATCCTCGAGGTTTGTCTTCTACCGCTTTTAAAAAATAATTGGTTTCTTCAGAGAGAGCAGTTTACGATTTCGACTCCGAAAATGCGATTTTGATTGGCGACTCCCAATAGACTCCTCTCCATAACTATATTTACTGCCGCGCAAAGACTTTTCCTACTGCCCTGGAATAAATTCATACACTTATTGATAATGTAGTTTTTATGAAATCGAAATAATAATTTAGATCGGATGATGCTTGAACCTAACACAACAATTATTTTTAAAACATTAAATTTTCAGAATGGTCTTAAAAAAAAGAAGACGAGCGAAATTGGATATATTGATGCAAGAAGAAATTGTCAGTAAAAAAGAAAAAGAAATCGAGAGAAATTTGAGTGAAAGTGAAGAAGATGATAATGAATCAGCTGACTCTTCGGAGAGCTGTTCGGATAAAGAAATGACTGACGAGGATGAAGATTTGCATGTGGACAATATGAAAAGTTTTAGTGACGAAGTTGTGGAAAACAATACAGAACAAGATTTACAAGAGATCGAATCTAGAGAAGACAAGAACGAGTCAGATGAAGATTTTGAGCCAGAAATAATCACCTTTGTCGGTAGATATTCTTATTTGTAATTTTTTTTCATTATATTCATTCAAGACCCAATGCAAGCAGCTAAAGATCGTCGCGAGAAGCTCAAAGCTGCACGAGAAGCAAGGTCACAAGAAAAACAGCAAGGCAAAAGAAGAGTGGTAGAAATGGAACAAATCACGAAGAAAGAAATGCGCCACCAAATTGAAGATGTGAAGTTTAAAGTGCAACAGTATGGTCTGCAGAGCTACACGCCCGAAGAAAGGAGGAAACGCGAAAGAGCGAGATTGATTAAGCTCGGAGCGAAGGCGCCAAAAGCCGAGTGGAAAAACTACAAAGGTATATTTTTGATTAAAATAATAAGCCTTATCAACAATTCAAGCTTTGATGGAGGAGAAGAAGCAAGCAGCTATTGATGCTGCTGAAAAGAAGGCCGGCGAGGATCCATCAATGGCGTTTATGACGGCTCCATCTCTGACACAACCGAAGAAAGTCAGAAATACCTTTTGGTCGGACAGGACGAAAAACTCTAATCGTCAATCAATCGGCTCGTGGAAAGGCGGTCAACTCACAGTTTCAAAAACAAAAATCAAAAAATTCTCATGAGAATAAATTCTTTAACAAACTGCACCCGGCTTTCTCCAGGTTAAGTTATTAACCCATAATGTTTCTAGAATGACTATCGGAATCATCAGAATTCTAAGTAAAGGAAGAAGAAACGCCTCGATCGTGCAGTCTATCCGCACGTCAAAATATCGAAAACAAATAACTTTTGGAATCGCTCTTGCGTGGGGAGTTGGCGGATATCAGCTTTACAAGGTATAGCAGGTCTGTTCATGTTGTAATCACTTTTTCATCCTGCGGGGACTACGTGGTCAGATCCTACGCAAGGGTTAAAAATTTACAAATATTACGTCCGTTTAATCAGGTTGCAGAAAAAGCGAAAGAAGATGGTACGATCGACAGTCCTGTACTCAGTAAAACAGATAACCCCCTCAAGTTAGAAGACTCAAAGCATTACCGTGATCTGACAATTCCAGAAGTTATTTTAAAGTCTCTGGGCTTTGGCCGCGATTGGATGACAGAGTTGGATCCCGAAAGACGATTAAAGATCCACAAGTGGCCATGGGTCGAGTGGTGGAGATTAAATGTGTTGCCGTCAGAAACGCGGTACATGGTTCACGAAAACACAACTAAATATTTGCAACATGAATACTATGTCTCCGAGATTTGCCCAGACTGTTATAGAGTGGCGCTCTACGGCTCCACTTTTATTCTATTTACCAAAAGAGTGTAAGTTAACCGCATGTGGGGAAAGTGGCCAATTAGTTGAACACTTTGATTTCGTTAAAAATGGCTTTATCGAAGGGCTTTATAAAAGCCATTTACAAAGGACAGAAAAAAACTTATATTTTTTTTAGGTTGTATGGTTATTTATCTCTAAAAGCTAAATTCTTTGGCTTTATTGTCGTGGCAAGTTGCCTCGTCGGCCTCGTATGCGGTCAATCAGGTGGAGCCGAATTCGCCAGCGGTAACGATCAGATGGCTCATCGAAATAACGAAGACATGCTCAACAATATTTACTCCATAACTCAGCGACGGATGAACCTTGAAGTCTTCAAGTTCAATATGTGGGGGCTGCCACGAAACGCTATTCTTCACGAGAAAAAACGTGCGGAGCAAACTTTATCCCAGCGAGTTATTCCTATTGCGCAGATCGACGATTATGTCAGAAAAGCATCAAGAGAGGACTTGCGAGCAGCTGGTGTTGACAAGGTAACTTCATCGTATTTTATTAAGTTAAATTAATAGGTACTCTTCCCATGATTTCAGAAGAGTAAACTACTTTAGTTCTTTAAAGAATTAGGGAACGAAATTGATTTCGGCTTAAGGATAAATGGGCGTTCGGGGAACCGTTTCCAGAAGCTGTTCAAATCAGAATAACTAGCGAGTGTTTGGATTATCGAGGACAGCCGACAGACGTTTCAACAAAGTTTGTTCCTCCAGAGAAGACGGAAGATATGGATGAAATGGACCATTTTATGATGAAACTTTCGAAAAAACTTGAAAACTCAGAACCTGTACAAAAGTATTCATCGTTTATAAATATGCTGCGTTCAGAGCTCGAAATGCCTCGGAAGCGAAAAATAATCATTTCTTCGGATGAAGATGATGAAGTCATCCCTGCACGACAGCAAAAAAAGTCTACGAATGATAACGTCGGATATGTTACTAGAGGGCTTTTAGGTCAACTCGATCGGGATGTCAGTCAAATCTCAACAGTTATTGTTTCCGATGACGTAAGTCTGACCCAACTAATGAATACCGATCACTGCGTCCTATAATATTTTATTTTGAAACAGAACCGACATCATTTCTAAGAATTAAAAAAGTTGAACATTGAAGCGAAGAGTGTAGTCTTGGATTAATTCGTAAGCAGCGGCCTCATCTGGGTTTCGAGTCCACTTGCAGTCTTTTAAAGACAGGTCATATGCGCCTCCTTGTCGCCTGTCCTTCGTCCCTTGATCCCGTTCCAGAAGCTTTACGCTCTTCTTGACTTTTCCATCTCTATCGACGAATAGGACGTCAACCTCAACCATGAATGTTTCGCTTTCTAAAAAACGATTTCCAATAACATAAAACAAAAGCTCGTCATACCAGCTTCGAGATAAAAATCAATGGCGTCAAAATTCAAATCCTTGCCAGTTCCTGGATAACAGTCGGCATGAATCTTCCACTTGCCTTCTGCTACCGCCATGAGAACCCCCTCTTCTCCCTTCGATTTAAACTTCAAGAGAGTTATCACAATTCTAATTAATAGTCACTCTGAGAATTCTTGAAACCCCTATATTTTCTAACTCCGTTCCTCAAAATTAACGGATGCTGCACCAAGTCCGATCAGCTTGAGAACATCCTTTGTCTCTTTTGTTCCCATACCTTCCCCTGGTTTTCTTACTTCATTGATCGAATAGTTTCCACTTCCACCGCGAAGACCAAGCTGTTTTTCGAATTTTATGAGAGCTATCTCACTCACTGAATTTGCGATAATTTTATGCCATTCAGAAACGGCTCCAAAAAGTATCCTTTCTTGAATCCAAAAAAAAAATTATAAATAACAAGTTGAATCGAGCGAATTTTTTTGATGAAAAGAGCTAGTGTAATTAGTTGTCGTTCCTTGTAACTTTTTTTTTACCTGGCTTAACAATCAAGTTCATCGCCCGTGCAAACTGTTCCTGTACCGACATCATTACAAGTTTTAACGAAAATTTTAATTTTACTTCTATTTCAAATTCATGTCCGGCCCTTTTGTTCTTTCGCAAAAATCGCACTTTCAAGAGCTCTTGCTGCAGCGGTCTTCGATTTTCTGTATGCTTTCTCGTCAGCCTTTACGTCGTCAGCCACGGTATTGGCCTCAACCCTCTTATTCATCATACGTCGCTCCATGTCAACCAGTTTTTCTTTGGCGTGGTTATAGCAGTATTCGAATCCAGCATAGTGCCATGTAGGCTCGTCAGATTTTGCCTTCGCATCTAGAGAGGGGTTCTCTCGCTTTCTAAAAATCGTCATCATTAACATCTTAATCTCGGCAAGAATTCAGTACTTCTCTGCGCAGATATAACATTCATCCGTTTTATTCATCTTTTATATTAGAACTTCTCGAATGAATTTCTCGATTAGAATTTCTCGAATGATATAAACTCGAAAGTGGGGCACCTTTACCGCGTCGAAATTACTTATATTCTCTTATCTCATGAGTCATCAGAGATGAAGCGTTCATTTCGTTTTTTCGGTTTAAAAATGAAAGATTCAGCATATGATTCGAAATCTTGCTTGTTTTAAAAATAATTTAAGGAAAAGGAAAACATTCCGAAGCCGCTCTTCCAAAAGGCTTCGGCAGTTGATGAGTTCGAATCATCAGAAGAATTTGCACCAGTTTGTGCGTCTACTCAAAAAGACTTGCCGAAAACACCATCGACAATGCCAAATGTAGACAAAAGTATCCGAAAGCTCGAAAATGACTTGGCTAGCTCTGATGAAGAGCAGCCGATAAAAAAGAGCTCGAGCAAGAAAAACAAATTAGAAAAAAGACGACAAAAGAAAATGACGCTCTCAAGTTCCGACGAAGAGACTACTGACGATAAAAACCACAAAAATAAGACACTTGAAAAAGATAGGCTTCCTAAACCCGATATTTCTCAGCCAAAAAAGAAGACAGACAAAGAACTCGAAAAACAAAATTTATCAGAAGGAAGGTTTAAAATTCAGAAATTACGGCTTAATTTTCTATGTCGGCCATTTTTCCCTCAAGAGTTAGACAATCAAGAGTTATTTTAACCCCTCCAAAGAGGATCTATCGCATAACACGCCCGATGAACTGCCTCGCCCTAAGCAAAGCCAGCTCAAAAGCCCGCTAGACACGTCTGTCTCAAACAGGCTTTATGTCGAGGACTGTGCATCACCTGTTTGCACGAAAGACCGGAAGTTTATGCAGACGCCAATTCGCGTGTTGCACAAGAGCTCGCCTATCGTTCGTTTCGTGAACAATGAGGAGCGGCCAAAGGGACGATACTACCCGAAAGTAGAAACAGGATCGCCGCCTAAACCACGGAAGCCTAACCCAGTCGACGAAGGAAATGGAGTAAGCGTTGCTCCCCTTGCAAGAGTCAAGTGGTGTCCTCCACGGCCGATCAAACGCGGCGAAAGAGGTGATTCAATCATCACTTCCAACATTGAGTACCAGGAATGATTTCATGACATCTTCAACATGCAAGTCATTGCAAAATAAAATTTCGACTATTTTCTTCAAAAATACTTTTAAAATTTTACGAATCATAAATAATGTTTTTGAGCGTTTCTCAAGAAAAATTCATAAAATTCACAAAGCGATCACCTGGGCAAGGACTGCGAAAGGTCTCCGGACGGCAGATCGTTCGTTTCGTGCAGAAGGAAAAAATCAACTCAGAAGTAATTTTGAGCAATGCAACTGTAACTGATAACCCGAAAGAAGCTGACACGGAAAACTAAATCATTTAACCTGTATATTTATTTTATTATTAATAACTGCCAAAAATGGGTGCCCCGATTTTAATCCGCCGAAGATTTCAGAAAATAATGCCAAAAAGTCAATTGCAAAAGCAAGTTCTCACGTGCTATAAAAATTTATTACGCGCGACGAACGAAATGCCACAATCGCAGGCGAAAGTACGCGAAGAGTTCGCAAAAGGAAAAAACATCCGTAGAATGGACATTCAAAACATTGGTAAATAGCCAAAATCAGTATTTATTCCATTGCGAAGAATATAAATTGAGATATGCGAACAGGAGACTCGAAAAACTTAAAACAGACGAAGTTATTGGAAGCCGATCATTCACGCCGAAGAATTAGTCCTCCATGTCTTCATTTCTGTCCAAGTTTTCTGACCTCATTATTTAAAATAAAATTCAATTCAAGCAAAACACTCATCAAGACGGACTTGCTCGTAAAGACCTTCTTGTTTTTTTGTTAACGAGCTTTTATTATTATTCTGAACTCGGCGAGCTCGAGCTTTTTACGCATTTTTTTCGTTTTAAGGACCAAATACTGTTTGTGCAGGCTGTCTGAAGAGAGAAGACTGTAGCGGAAGTAGAAAATCACAGACGGAAGCGGAATTTGATTACCAACCTAGTGAGGCTGCGACTAAGTTTCTAGCAATCAGACTTGAGGTAATGGTCGAGGATCAACTCTCAGCCTTAGATAAGGAATATTCACAAATACTTAATTTCTGCTCAAGAATTAAGCATGACAAATGGATTTTTTTCAACATATCGTTATCGATTCATCGACAACGATAATGCAATTTTGCTTTAATAAATTTTGATTTTCGACGCGAAGCGCAGCTATTATCGAAATTAATAAGAGCAACTAATTGGCCAGTTAAATTTCTTTATCATTGTCAATGATTCATACGCTGAACTTTAGAGTACAGTACTCTAAGAGTCTGCTCTAAGAGCAGAAATTAGGTCTTTTAACCGCATTAGAATTGTCCGCTTAAATTTGTTGAGTTGATTCTCCACAACAGTATTTGTTTATTTTAATTACAGTGTCTTTTTTGGAATTGCCTGATGTAATTTATTTTAGGCGGACCAAGGCCGCTGGCGGACAAGTGCACAGTCGCCGTGGCGCATTATCACTCTCGCGCGTTTTTCGCGTAGGTTCGCTCCGCTTGTTCCTTCCCGTGTCCCAATGAACAATCTGTGAGAAGATAAATCGTAGTAAAGGGAAAAGAGACTGGCATATTATCGCGAGAATTATTTGGCTTATCAGCAGAAAAAAGAATGAGTTCGCATTATCTTCATGAATCCGTCAATCCATTCCGCTTCGATCTAGAAATTCCCTGGTACCGATACATACAGGTAAAACTACTGTAACAGTCGTGTTTATTGCGTAATTTTCACGCCTGTCAAATTGTTCAGCGTGACTTACTTTATTTTTAGCATATTTAAAAAAGTCCAGAACTTACGACGAATTCTAGAGCAGAAATCACGTTTTTTTGTAAATTAGCCCTTATAAGTTATGACTAACAATAAAAAGTGCTAGATTTTTTAATTTCTTGTCTTCTAGATTTTCTTCGCTACTTTTACTCTTGTGCCTTTTCGAATCGCCGCGTCTGTTCTCGCTGCAAGCTCAATTTACTTGGCTGGACTGGCCATCACAATCGGCCTACCTCATCAAGCTGATGAGTTTGATATTGTTGGATTCCGCCAAAAGCTGCAAATTTTCCTTACCCGCATTTGCTACGGTTTCTGGCGGTTATGTCTCGGTGTTCGTGTCACAACAAAAGGCAAACCAGTTTCCAAAAAAGAAGCACAAGTGATTGTGCTCGGCCCGCACTCAACAGTTTACGACACCATGATTGCTGATCAGGTGCGAATTTCATTCCAGGGTAGCAAACTCAGGAACAGCAATTCTTCATTTCTGAGGATAATAAGTTGTTTTAGATCCCTCAGAGTCCATTTCCGTGGACCGTTGTGGGAAGTGCATATGGAAACGACTTTTGCTACCGAATGTTTCGCTCGCTTGGTTCAATCTTTGTCGACCGAACAGATCGCTCGTCAACTTCAAACGCTATTGGCGTGATAAAAAGCCGTGTAGCTGACCCAAAATGGCCGCAGCTCATGATTTGGCCAGAGGGGACGACCCACAATCGTCTTGGCATGATGAAGTTCAAAAATGGCGCCTTCAATCCCGGCGCTGTCGTCCAGCCACTCACCCTCAAGTGGACGAACAACTGGGATACTTTTACCTGGTGCTTCATGGGCCCTAGTTTCGTCCAGATGATTTATCTCACTCTCTGTCAATTTACTATAAATGTCGAAATTAACTTTCTCGACCCTGTTGCGCCAACTGAGGAGGAAAAAGGTAATTCAAAAGAGACTAAAAATTATTTCCGCTTTCTCGCGTTTGAAAAAAACCCTTGCAGGGAAAGTGACCAATTAGTTGTCACTTAATTTCGCTAAAAATTGCTGAGCGAAGCGAAGCTAAAAATGTGAAGCGAGGATTAAAATATCTCAGATTTTATTTTTGACGCGACGCTTCGCGTAAGCCATTTTTAGCGAAATTTAAGTGTAAAGCTAATTTTTCACTTTCCCAGGTCGGGTTAAAAAAACTATCTTTTAGCGGATCCATCTATATTTGCTGAGCGCGTGCGAAAAATCATGGCTGACTCGCTTGAGATCCCTACACTTGATTTGACCCGAGATGACGGACTTGCACACATGAAGGCGACACATATTGGGTTGCCTGGGCACGTCGCAAATATCGGCATCGAGTCTTATAGAAAAGAGAGAGGTCTTTCACGCGAGAAAATCTACGAAGAATTAGGGCATTATTCTTCACTTAGTCAGAATAAAGGTAGAATCAGCTTTCTTCTTTCAGTTTTGAATACACTGGAATTCTCTTTTTTAAATCTATTTTAAGAGCTAGCAGACTACGATAACTTGTGCACATTTCTTCAGCTTCCTCTCAATCCATTTACGAAAGAACTCTTCGCCAAATTGGACAGCAATTCAATCTTTTGTTTTACTTTCAAAAATTTCCTCGACAGAAGACTAGATAATTTCTACCCCGCTTCAGAACGAATCAATTACGAAAAACTTATGGAGGTAACAAACTATTATATTTTTTAATCTGTTATAAAATGTTTAATTATTAAAATATTTACTTAAAAAGCCGTAATGCCGTGAGGCTTACGGCGAAAATTACCAATTAGTTGTCCACTTGAATTTGTTTTTTTTACATCTTTTTTATGTTATATTCAAAGTGCATGGATGTCGACTGTGATGGAGCAATCTCTTTGACGGACATTCAAGCCGTTTTCCCAAAAGTATTCGGCGGACAACCGCACATCTACAAGCAGATTTGGGATCTGCATTCCGGCGGACGCAAAGTCCTCGATCTTGTCGATCTTAAGCGTATTTGGTAAGATTGAAAGTAATTTCTCCGTTTTTTATTAATTTTTATTCAGCCACAATTATCCAGAATATGCTTTTATCTACGAATCTATCCTCGAGTCACGAGAGAACTCGCGGCTTTCTCGCGTTCTCGGCTAATCAGAAATACTAAGAAGTTATTTATTACTCGTTTTTGGATATAACGATAACCCTTTATATAAAAATACGAATCGAGCTTACGAGTGTTAAATAACGAGTTCTTTCTTCAACTTATGCCTTTTTTTGCCATCTTATGATATAGCTTTATCCCTTGCAGGGAATGTGACCAATTAGTTGTTCACTTGACTGTCCCTGAAAATGGCTTAGGTGGGTTTTGAATTTACTTGGGCAAACTAGCTTTTGCTCTCATTCTGGCCACCGTTGACCAAATATAGTCAATGACAAGTCATAAGAACTGCCTTTTCGAGCTCTTCTGGTTGAACATAGGAATTTCCGATATCTCAAAAATTATCGGTTTTATGCCGGTTTTTTTTATAAAGATTGTCTGATTTCATCAATTTTTGAAATGAGATTTTCCATCTGAAGCAACTTCGTTCTATTACTGAGTCTTAATATTCATTAAATAAGCTTAAAAATGGGTAAAGAGAGCAAGTTTTGTTCAACAAATGGCCAAAAAAATGATGAAAAATATCCTAAAATCGATAGAAAATTGGTCTAAAAACAAAATAAAACATCTCTTTTTATGCATAACTCGTGCGAATCTTCGCAATGAAAGGATTCAGGAGAAGATAATAGTCCCAAATAATTTCAAATCCGACAATTTTATCGAAAAACCGGCATAAAACCGATAATTTTTGAGATATCGGAAATTCCTATGTTCAACCAGAAAAGCTTGATAAGGCGGTTCTAATGACCCGTCATTGACTATATTTGGTAGACTGTGGCCAGAATGAGAGCAAAAGCTAGTTTGCCCAAGTAAATTCAAAACCCACCTTAGATATCCGCGCTGAAATTCAAATGCAGATTCCGCCTAGAATCCAGGCAAAAGTTGATCAAATCCTTGAGCTTGGATTTGACGAGTTCGACTTCACGAGCGAAGAAGATCCAACTGGCCA
>Ga0115008_10004949_pt1 | contig 11061 bp, 7 predicted proteins | sample FraStrMetagenome_FD_87164 | JGI IMG/M metagenome (GOLD analysis project Ga0115008, IMG submission 87164) | Marine eukaryotic phytoplankton communities from Arctic Ocean - Fram Strait ARC3M Metagenome | ecosystem: Environmental > Aquatic > Marine > Oceanic | place: Fram Strait | collected 2012-06-18
AATATACAATACCACTATATCTGAATTCCAACAACACTGTTTTTTCAATCAATTGCTTCGAAGAAGTGTGTGCGGTGCACTGGTGATCTCATAATATAGAAATATCAAGCAACATTTGAGTGAAAAGGTATTCATACATGTAGCGACAAGCTCTCACATCAAAAAAGTATGTTTCCACAACGAAATATCAATAACATTAATTCGTCCTTCACTTCAAGACGTCGACACTGGTCCTTTACTACAATAATAACTTCAGTATTCATTGTTCTGGTGTTTGGGGTAGTATGCCTTTTGTTTGCTGCTTTCTCGATTACTCAACCAAAAGAAGAGCTCTCTGTTTCAAGAAGGGTCACTACTTTTGATGGTGCATTGCCTGGTGATTATCTGAAGAAGCCGGATCCGAATTTCGAGGAAAGGTTCAAAATAGACACGGAAAAAGAAATGAGAGCAGGTTGCTTAACCTCAATGAAGGGAGTTGTGGAAGATCCCATGCGGCATATGGTGAAGCCTCCTGATGGACCAGTTGTACTAACTTGTTGTCAGACGACGAAAGGTCCGCTATCGATTGCAGTCCATCCAACATGGGCACCAAATGGAGCCGCCAGATTTCTTGATATGGTAACTTCTGGTTATTTTTCCAGTAAAATTGCGATGTTTCGCTGTCTGAAGAACTTTTTGTGCCAGTTTGGGTTAGCTGGTGAACCGATATTAAATAATCGGTATCAAACCATACCTGATGATCCATCTTGGTTACCTTTCGGCCCTGACCATCGACAAAATGAAAAGGGCATAAAACGATTTCAAAAGGGTTATTTTGCATTTGCCGGAAGTGGAAAAAATTCAAGGTCTAATCAGCTGATTGTAGCTCTAAAAGCAAATGGACCATTGTGTGGTGGTTCACCTTGGGAAGTGCCATGGGGGGAATTGGTAGGGGATTCAAGCTTTCAAACCCTGGATAAAATATACACTGGATATGGTGAAAATGGTCCCAACCAAGGGCGTTTACATCGCGAAGGATCGTCCACTGCGATCGCAGAAGAATTTCCTTTGTTGGACTACATGCTGTCGTGTCAAATCGTTGAAGATGGTAGGCGTAGGAGCTAGTGAGATACGAGGAGTCTTAACAATAACGACACTTATATAAATTAATGCCAATTACACAAAATGCTTCAAGTCATCACTATCGATATCCAAGAGAGCTGCCTGGTCTTGGAGTGAATCTAAGTCTTCGTTGAGTTTTTCTCTATGACCGAAGGTCTTGAATTTACTTTGTGCTTTTCTACGACATGATGAATGATTACCTTTGCTTGTTTTATGCGAGTGCTTACTATCTTTTAACCCTATTTTCTTTGTACATCTTGGTATATTTAACGGGGTTAAAATAATTGTGGACCTGGCTTTGTTTGGACTTGTGTTGACCTATAAGTGTTCAAGGATAATATTATGATTAGTCGTTAGCCAAATAATGTGTATCTAAACAATTGTCTCTTATCTTACAGCTGCAAGGCTTTCATTTAGCCACACACTAAATCGTTGTAATTCGCTTGTGCTTGGACGACAAATCAATTTCTGAAGTGTTCTACGAATTGATTCAATACGATTCGTTTGTATCAGATTTTCTTTCGATATAACTTCTCTTATTTCGTCAATCAAGACTGGAATATTTCCGTAACTTCCTTTTGGGGTACAAAGCTGAAGCTGCGTTCGAATCGATGAAGTCATCAAGGATTTCTGTGAATAGGATTGAATGAGTGCGTTCGAACTGTCACTGTCTTGCTGGTACATATTATACAGCCATTCGAACGGAGATGCGTTAAGCTTTTCCTCGAAAGAATCCACATTGCTCGAATGAATCCTATTTATCAAAGACCTTATCCGTTCTTCCAATTTTGTTTCAATCCGAGAACGCTCATTTTCGACTTTATGTTGCTGTTCCGACAAGATTTGAATCAATGCACTTACTTCACGAGCAGTCGCTAAATTGTTTTCTATCATTCCGTTCCCTAATTCAGCCCGTAAAATATCAACTAAGTCTAAGTTGCTTCTTGCAGCCATCAAAATTTCTTGCCAAATGCATTTTTCTCTCATGAGATACTGTGATGATGTGATGATGAAGGTTATTTTTCCTTAACACGAGATGAAGTATATATAAAGTTTTTGAATTTTTCTATATACTGGTATTAAGCATATAGCAATTTACTCGAAGCACTTGAAATATGTATGATCCAGACCAGAAGCTATTCGTACTTTTCTCATTATTTTACTTCACTAAGAAAACATCACCTATATTAATAATTATAAATTTTCAGTATTCTCTCGTTTCTTTAGTAAAACGAGATCTTTTGATGAAGAAGCGAGAAACCGATGAATATTTCACTATTTTTAAATGTTGGTGCTGTTGTCTAAAAGCAGTAGAAAATTGTTAGAAAACGCACGATAATGGCGTAGCTTTGCTCTTAAATGTATCGGTACTTCATATTGGGATTTGGGATGCCCTACATCGGACGACTGCTCTTTCTCTTCACGAAGGTCCTGACTTCACGACGATGCTTCAGATGGGCACAAGACACCAGATATCAAATCTACACCAAGAGGTCAGAGGTCAGAGGTTCAGAGGTCTTATTTCTTTCCTATGAGAAAAAGATACTCACATCATGTCAAATACAAAATGGCCAAATCCTACACACGAACTAACTACGAACGATGAACGATTATTCTTTCTAGATAATAAATACGAGAGATTAATGCAATCCCGATAGATCGTTCTGACCTTCGCAGTAAAAAATGAAATGAAATCACCACCACTGAACCCAACAGTAGAACGTAGAGCCTCTCTCTATCTCTTTCAGTACTCAGTAGAAGAATACCTCTCTAGTGGAAGAATAAGCGTGGCGACATAACCAACAAAATCTTACTTCCTCTCTGTCTTTGATACGAAAGCATATACAATAGTGAAGAGGATCAAACAGAGAAAATAGCGACAAACGTAGTCTGAATAAGCATACAGGGAAAGACAATTTTGACACATATACGATGAGACTTTTGACTCATAACTTCTTGAAATCGAACGTACGCAATACGCCAAATGGGTATCCATTGAAGATCAAACCAACTAAAATAATATTTGACCCATCTCCTGTCGATGAAGTTATGGTTGAAAAAGTTGTTGGAAAGATTGATTATGACGCACTCAAGACGGCTTATATACAGATCAAGTCTTTTTCTGATAGTGGTGAAGTGGAGATTGATTTTACCTGGCCAGCTAGCGAATTACCTGAAACGTTACCAAGTTTTGTTGATTTACCAGAAGAAATTAGGATTCTACTTCATCAAGTTCTGTTCGATATTCATGTATTAGATGGAAAACTAATTTGCCCTGGAACTAACCGCGAATTTACCATTTCGAACGGCATACCGAATATGGTTTTGCACGAGGACGAAATATAGCATTTTTCGTGACTTCTTCAAAGATCGTTTGAAAGTAAAAGAAGTGTGTGCATGAGAGGATGAGTGAGAAAGATTGAGAGAGCTTGTTAGACCAGATTTAGTTGCAGTGTAACTCCCGCTATTTCGCTAAACCCTGAAATTTCACATATTTCAAAGTATCAAGCATTTTACGTACTCAAAATAATACGAATAGTGGCAATATTAATTTTGGACAAACAATAAAACTTTGAGTGGGAAGCCTTGTGTCATATATTTAGAGTGTGACTAAATGAGATCCCATATTATTTTAAGTGTTTGAAAAAATATCGGATGTCTGACATGCGCTAAGAAAAATACGAGCGAAAGCTGGCAAGTGTGTCTGATGGGCTGGCGAAATAAGCGAAAATAGATCGTTGAAACTGCTGGTAGAGTTAAAGAAATAAACGTAACAGACATTATTCCTTTAGGTATGAAGAGCTTTCATGGCGGATGCACACTTTCTCCAGGACTATTTGTGTCCTTTTCTTTGGATCCAAGTCCATACAATTGTGCACATCTATATCTCCAACTCTCGAACTGTTGCTGATGTACGAAATCTCGAAATGGCACTTGCTTGAGTTCTCGTCGAAATCTTTCGTTATATGTCAACTGATCTAGAAAGAAAAGTGCGTGCGGATATGTTATGTACTTCACATACTCTGGCCGCTTCCAATAGCTTAAATATTCCAAAAACTCTATAAAGTTTTCATCGTTCAAATATTCATTCACCGCTAGAAAATGCAAGTATGCAGGACTTGCGAGCATTTGCAAAAATTCTAATTCCATCTCGAACCGTTTTTCGGGCAAATCAATGTCCGATGTAGAACCATTCTTTTCCATCGCTTCGTCAGATGCTCCCTCCGAAACACGAGGCCTCTTTTCTGTTTCCATTGCTGAATCTACTTCCATCATATATCCAAACGAACGAAACAATGATGTGAAAGTCTGTTTTCTAATCGTTTGAAACTGCCGCGCCTAATAAATACAATCACACTAATACTAGCATCAGTATTCACTCATTCTGTGTTCAATGTTCAATGTATGTAGTCGTCGTGTTGTGTTGTGTTGGTTGTGTGAAGCACATCGAGATATCGAGATTCCTCTTGAACGAATATCAACCTATCTTAGCTAAACTAGCCACTAGGAGGTGATGTCAGACAACAGACAACAGACAACATACACACGCACAGACCACCTCGTAACCCGTAGAAAAATAATACTTCGAAGTAATAAATACAGTCACACACACAGACAACCCGTTTCTCAATTCTCAATATATTTTCAAGAATTCTTACGTAGATATCGATATCACAATATCTTTCATCAGTGTGTGTTGTGTATGGGAAGATCTTGTTTCTCCTCCTCTCTCCTCCTCTCTTGACAAACATGAGCAGGATGAAACACCAACACCAACACCAACACCAACACCAACATGGAATCCTTCTAACGATACTCATTATCTGCTGCACATTATGGAACGTATCGGCTAGTCTCGAGACGACACCTCAACCTACGAACATCGCTCAACCATTACGAAACGCCCAACAGAAAATTCGCAGTGCCATCCAATCCTTTCAAAAGAAACGTGACAAGAAACAAGGAGCAACACAGGAGTCCGATGAGTATGTCAATGCCTTGACGAGTATGCCAATTAAGGAGGTAACTGCTCCGGAATCTATGGTATTGCCGCGTAAAGTCATAGAGCTTGCTGCGAAACGCTCGGGTATGATCGGTAGGCCGTTGAATGCGGCGAGTGTATCGGAGTGTGCCAAGTTTATTAAGCAGTGGTATCATCGTCAGGGGTATGTGTTGTCCAGTGTGACGGGTGCTACGCTTAATCCGGATGGAGTGACGGAGTTGAAGGTAGAAGAGCCAGTTATGGCGAATCAGCCTGTGGCGATTGGGTTTGCGAAAGAGGTGGTGGTTGTGGATGATGATGATGAGGGGCAAAAGACGGTGACGTATAAGCAATTCCGGAAGATGGAGGCAGCAGACATTGGTAGTTCGCGTATTCGTAAACCTGTTCCTAGAAGTGATTTAAATACTACATATGTTCAGACAGAAGGGAGAACGAAGGCGAAACCGATTGCGAGGACGTTAGATTTGTATCCTGGCGAACCTTTTCGTTGGCAACAGACCAGGTGGAAAAGGATTCTTGGCGCTGGATTGTTTAGTAACATTCTCAAATGCACACCTGCACGCACCAATGATGGGAAGGTGCAGTTGCAAGTGATTGCCGCAGAAAAGCCACCTCGAAATTTGGAATATGGTGTTACAAAGTCATTCTATACAGGGAGTTGGGAAGGAGAGGTAGAATTTGAACATCAAAATTTGTTCGGTGGAGGAGAAGTTGCTTCGTTGAATGTTAGAAGAGGGGCGAAGGACTCTTATCCGTCTATTCGTGCTCGTTATACTGACGAGAAGTTTGGCTTTGAGGGGGGTTATGGAATCGAAGCCTTCAGCGAATTTATCGGTGAAACTGATATTGATGATGATGATGATGTTGTAAGTTTTGAGATGGACAAAAGTGAAGATTTACCAGAAAACGAGATCAATGAAATCACACGCGATGGTTTGTTAGGTCGAACTGGACTAACTTTCTCTCTTAATCACCCTTTCGCTTCCGTACTTGACCGAAGTGCAGGAAGCGCAAGCTTTGAACGAACTACAACTAGAGCAGGGGATCACGAAGTTATTGCGAGCACAACTTTAGAGGCTGGTCCATTTCTCCGAGGTTTCCCGGACGAAGCCAGGCATAGCCTCAAAGTATCCCTAACAGGGGGTGGACGAGGAAGTCCGAAGCGAAGTTTTGAAGTCACACCTTTCACCGCAGCCACCATCGTTGCAAAAGAGATATTTCCGTTAAGTAAAGTAGATCGCCCGATTTGCTTAGCGTTTAATCATGCTGTAACTGTATCTTCATCATCTCTACCAGCCCATGAGGCCAAAGCAGCTGGAGTAAGGTCAAGTGTTCGAGGGTACAACTCTTCTAATGGTGCAGTGTCTTCGAGTCTCATAGGAACAACTGAATTGAGAGTACCTATTACCCTACCATCAACTAGATTTGGACAAGATGCCTCGCTTTCGCTATTTGGAGATTGGCATTTTGTGGATTCAGAGGGAGGACAGAGGGGTACCAAAGTAATGGATGGTCGTTTTGCTCGAAGGTCAAGTGTTGGCATTGGAATACGGAAGTCAATCCAAGGCCTTCCGCTGAAGTACGATATTTGCTTCACTGAGGACGGAAAGTTAGGGACTCATTTTAGTCTTGGTCGCGATTTTGATGTGTTGTAAATATGCTATGTCAAAATTAGCTATGCCGCGTGAAAAGCCGCTATGTATAATAGAAGTCGATTTACTTAATGTGCTTTGACAAACTCGAACACGGAATTCTTCATATCCGATAAAATATGTTTCGTATTAATGATCAGGCGCTGGAATCATCAATGTTGAATAATTGATAGTCTACTTTGCCCTACTTTATCTGACTTATTTAATAGTTAAATCTCGTTTCCATATGATCATGTGAGTTGTCTCAATTAGTGTATATGATCCAAACCATTCTACCAGATACGAAACATCCAAGAGTCAAAGAAATAGCAGTAGAAAGAAAGTCAGGCATAAAATGTCTCTATTTTTAGTAAAATCCTCGGATAATCTCGAAAGATTATTATTGTCGCCTTCGATATGCTCATTCAAACCATTCATTGAAAACACCATCTCGGATTGAATATAGGCGGGAATCCAACCTATGGTAAGGTGACCACTTGCTGTGACATACTAGAAGATTGTTACGTTGATTGCAGACTGAACAATCACAACCTGATGTAGATGAGATACTAGTGGACTAATATAGATATCGGATTTCGACCACCCCTACCTGCGTCAAGATGAGGTTGAGAGTTGTTTGTCTAATAATTTATTACTCGTTCTCTTTGACAATCTATAGTTGATCAATCACCAATCATGACACGTTCGAAGTTCGAACGTCATCGTTCACGGAAAATCTTTCTTTCAGTATCGGACCTTACCAGGGTCGACGGAAAACCTAAGACAAAGCATGATTTAAATTTTTGTATACACTTCTGTCCCGTGTTAAGGACCGAAAAGGTCAGCGTAGTCAACGAGATGGTCCACTTTGCTAAAATTCGTGTCCATCGACTCACCTGGATCATACACGAGAGACCGATATTAAGGCAAATTAGACCTGCCGGCCATTTGCGAATGCACGCATGGGTTCAAAACTTTAGTTTAATGAGCTAAACAAGCATTACAACCCTGACACTTTCAGATAATTCTCAATCGCTCCCCAAGAATCATTCCCTTAGCACAGCGACCTGTCATCGGGATTAACGCTATTCATACATATTCGACTAGCATCATCTTGCATGTAAAGAATGCCTCCTCGAGCGGTAAATTTTAAGGTCTCTGGATCCTCCTCGTTGATAGTCTTGACAATATCCACAAACGAAAGAAACCTTTCTGATCCAATTGACGGAATAAAACTAAATGAACTTTGATCACCATTCAAACTTTCATCCAAACTGTCTTCGTTACTTTTACAATTAATACAGATTCCAACAGGCAGCCCAACTGATGATTCTTCCAACTCCATTGTTATATCACTCAAAACAAATGTAATAATTCTGCTTCCAAAAAACTTATTGAGAACAATCAACTGATAAGCAGTCACATAAACAGTTCCTGGTGAACCACTCGAAAGGATGTTACAAGATAAGACAGGCACCATACTTGATGGATCGTAGTGAGGTAAATCGTCATGAGACTGAGCTTGCAATGAACCATTAATTTTTGCAAGTAGGCTATTGGCTGCCTGAGCCGCCCTCAAAGATGTGCCATAAGAATCACGAAGGCTAATAACTGACTGTCTTTTATGAGCTTGAACTTTTGCAAGTCGATCCATGCACTGCAAATTCTTTCGTTGCAACCTTGCCACCTTTTCTTCGTCGGCCTGTCGATGAAATGCCATAGCAACATCTCTAACTAATGTGCTCAATGTTTCATCAAAATCAAGAGTATCATTTGTGATGCGGTTGAGAGCATCTCCAACAAGTTTTCCCCATGGAGGACTATCAGCTATCCACATGAAAACAAAGTAAAAAGTTGAGGAATTTGAAAAGATTTCATCTTACGTCTTTACCAAGGGCGTACCTTCAGGTGCAATAAAATCTAATGGGTATGCAGAAAGAGGTATGGGTTTTGGATAAACGGGAGCGACCATGTCGTAGGCGTTGAATGACCACGACAAAAAATAGACCATTTGCGCACACGAACGCTCTGCTTCTCGGGCGTATTGTTCGAGACTGGCTGCAGATTCTAACAACGACTCAATCATTAACTGGCGGGCAATCAAACGCAACTGGTAACAATAATGCACATCCAATGTGCCCAAAGCCGGGAAGGTGGCAAATTTAAGTTTAGTTAGGGAAGAATATGAGAAATCGCGACTGTCAAGTTCATTGACGCACTGTTTTAAGGTAGAAAATTTTCAGAATGATATTGCTGATAATTTAAACTTATTCAAAATGCTTACCTTTGCTATGCATTTCCATGCAGCATCAACAGCATCTTGATGAAACAATACAGGAAAGTTTTTTAAAGGCGAATCAGAGTTATCTTCGCTAAATTCATGCGCCCCGTTCATCATTGGCGACCAGAGCTGTCCTAACGCTTTCGCAAAGTTTTTTACCGGAGTAGCCAGTTGCTCGGTAGTCCCGTTCACTATCCATTCACTTTGTATCGATTTAAGGGTTTTTGCAACCTTCCATATATTATCTCTTTTTGCCCAAGCGTGGTCACTATTTTCCATCAAAACGTCGTCGACGACAACATCATTTAATGCGTTGGACGTGAAAAATCGAAGAAGAAGATATCGCTCAAAACACCCACCGTTTTTACGCGTACAAATTTGAGCATCGACATCAAGCGCAGGGAGCAACACGTACTCGTTATCTGCATCTTGCTCATTGATTTTCCTCCGAAAAAAGTTGGCTGGAGAACTGATGACATCGCTGCTAACTTCAGTTCTGCCTGAAGACCGAAGTCTTCTGTGAGCTGGGAGCGTCGCTATAAGATGACTGCCCTGCCTCTTCTTAACTTCTCCATGACATTCAAGCAATACAGCAGTAGAAATCGCATCCATGACTGCTCCACAAAGTACATCTGGACGAATTTGTAAGGAAACCGTCCGTATACTTTTGATACTATCATCGTCTATTTGATTATCAGTAGATGAAATGTGTTTAGACTGAAATGATTGTTGAGACGAAGACTCCTCTATTCGATACGGCACAAGACCGACAAATTTTTTTTGCAAATCGTTCCCGGACATACTTCGTAAATATTCTCTGTTAAATGTCCTTGACTCAATAACATCGGGATATTGACAACCTGGCACGAAAGCCAGAGCACACGTGTACTCCTTCATATCAACTTCCAAACGGTCGAGACCAACTCTCACGGCCTCGTTTGCCAACTGCTCCCCATGCCACTCAACTCCTTCACCTAATTCATTCCGAATATCTTTTTTAACACCTAATTTTGACGGCGATTCTCCTGCAAATAAATGATCAGGCATTATATGTGAAGTTTCGAGTCCCAACAGCTCCTCTCGAACCAAAGCCTCGGCAGACATCAAATTACGCTCCTCTAAATCCATCTCATCATCCTCATCGGAAGGCCGTTGCAAAAAATCAAAGGAATCATCTTCTCTAAACGTACGAAGGGTATCAATAGTCAATTTACTCAAATACTCATCTTCTACATCGATCCTATCCTTCATATGATCAAAAACAGAAGAAGATGTCGAATCATCATAATCCTCCATCGCATTCATATGCTTCGAATTTTTGACATGCTCATGTATCATATGATTCCACAGTTGGGCACCACTTAAGGCAGGTGACCTACTATTACTATTTCTATTACTGTGACGACTCTTTGAATATTCTTTGCCATCATCATCATCATCATCACCAACACCGTTGACATTTAATTGATGTAATGTAGAGGTTGCCAAGTTGATAATATCCGGATCGGATATAATGCCATCTTCCATCGAATTGTTATCGTCGAAGGACATCGACGGTCCAATGGCATGATCGTTTGTTCGGGTTGTTTGCACTTCAGACATGGATGAATGTTATATTATATATCAATCAATGATAGGTTGGATTGTTGTATGCAGTATGAATAATTAAATGTAGATTGTTTCAGATGAATCCAGAGCAGAGGAGAGGAGAGGAGAGGAGAGTAAATGAATCATGAATGTATTGTATTATATATTGTGTGAACAGTGTTCTGGTAATGTGATGATGTTTCGGGCTTCGGGTAGGTACATTTCTCTGCATGTATACACGTACGCTCGTACGTCTAATACTACGTACAAGTGCCGGTAACCGGTACAGAGTACAGAGTGCAGAGCTCGGTACTCGGTACTCGGTACTCGGTAGATCTACTCGGTACTCGGTACCCCCAGGTCTATTCAGCACTAGTCCTTAATAAGAATTTTGTCCAACAACCAATCATATCATTTCTTTACATGTGCGCTCAAAACACCATTCCAAAGCTAAATAT
>Ga0115008_10004950_pt1 | contig 11060 bp, 11 predicted proteins | sample FraStrMetagenome_FD_87164 | JGI IMG/M metagenome (GOLD analysis project Ga0115008, IMG submission 87164) | Marine eukaryotic phytoplankton communities from Arctic Ocean - Fram Strait ARC3M Metagenome | ecosystem: Environmental > Aquatic > Marine > Oceanic | place: Fram Strait | collected...
CAATTAATTTATACAATGAAGTAAGATTACATTTATCTTTAGATTATAAAACACCTAATATGGTATATAAATTATCAGCTTAATTCAATTTTAACCTGTAGCCATATTTCAGGACAAGACATTAAAAAAAAGCCCTTTGTTCTTACCATAAGGTCACTCACTAATAATCTACTCAATTTTATTTTTTTCAGACCAAGGTGTAATAAACTTTAAATTCTACCACTAAATAAGTAAAAAGAAACGTGAGTAACGAATTTTACACCACTTCAATATTACCATATTCTGGAATAATCATTAAGATTTGCAGAGCATATAGCAATTCACAAGAAGATTTTGAAGATTATTATCAAGAAGTATGTTTACAGATATGGAGAAGCAGAAAAAACTTTAAAGGCAATTCTGAATGGTCAACTTGGATTTACAGACTGTCATTGAATGTCTGTTTAACTCTTCTAAAAAAGGATAAAAAAAGGAATGAACAATATTTTGTTTCTGACGCTTTCCCAGCAAATTTGATACAAGATTATCAAGTGTTTTTAGATGAAGACTTACAGCAATTATATAATGGAATTAAACTATTAACTGAAATCGACCGAGCCATTATATTACTATATTTAGAAGAACGACCATATAAAGAAATTGCAAAAATAATTGGGACAAATACTAATAATATTGGTGTAAAAATTAAAAGAATAAAGGAACGATTAAAAATAATATTAACTAAATAAAACAATTAGAATGGAAAAATCAATAGAACAAATTTGGAAAGGCGGATTTATGAATAATAAAGAACTTACAGCACCTAAAATTAATGCACTCTATAACCAAAAATCTATAAATTTGGTAGATAGACTTATTAATAATATGAAAACAGAATTATTTACGGTAATTATATTGGGATTTATTATTGCTCTTTTTATTACAATTGCAGGGAATCATATAATATGGGGAATCCTACTATTACTAATCAATTCAGTTTGGTATATCATTAGTAAAAAACAATTAAAAGATTTAAATGACACACAGTTTAATAGTAATTGCTACGAATACCTCATAGAAATTAGTAAAAAGATTAAAAAAATCGCTCGTATTAATAAAAGGAATACAATATTGAGTGTTCCATTAACTTTAATCCCAATTTTAGTTTACACCTATTATAATAATCAAGATAAAACTTTAGGTCAAATTCTTGGAATAGACATTGACTTATCAAAGTCCTATCTGTTTATATTAATTCCAATTGCTATGCTAATTGCATATGGATTATATATAATATATTTAAAGTTCAACAACAGAATTGAAAATAAAATTACAAGTTTAATAATTGATATGGAAGAATTAAAGGAATAACGTAAACCTAACAATATATAAAAACAATAGCGGTTTTAGTACTAAGTCCAAAGTGAATATCTTTATACAAGGGTTAGTAATATATTAAAGATTATTACTTTAAAGTCCGCTACTGTTCTTATACTTACCGGTGTGTGTAATTTCGACCCGTCCTGAAATAAGGCTACATAATTTTAAACATTATGTATAGAAATGACAAAGTAATTAGACGTTACAGTGAACCTTTTAAATTAAAAAACCTTGAAAATCAAATGATTAACAAGGTTTGTGGTACTCAAGGTGGGAATCGAACCCACACTCCCGAAAGAACTGGATTTTGAATCCAGCGCGTCTACCAATTCCGCCACTTGAGCATTTTGCAAACAAGACTACAAAGCTAACAAATATTTTTATGTTTAATATGTATTTTCTTATTCAAACTCATTAAATAATTTCTATTTTTGCGCTAACAACAACAAAACTCAACTAAATGCCTTCAAATCAACTTGCCCCAAAACTTTTTGCCTGCTCACAAAGTGTAGAGCTTGCCAAAAAAATTGCCAAAGAATATGATGCAGAACTAGGAAACGTAATTACTACAAAATTTAGTGATGGTGAATTTCAGCCCGCTTTCGAAGAATCTGTTAGAGGAAGACGAATTTTTCTTATTGGTTCTACTTTTCCAAACGCAGATAATTTAATGGAAATGTTACTAATGTTAGATGCTGCAAAAAGAGCATCAGCAAGACATATAACAGCTGTAATGCCTTATTTTGGATGGGCAAGACAAGATAGAAAAGACAAACCAAGAGTTGCCATAGGGGCAAAGTTAGTTGCAAACTTATTACAAACTGCGGGAGCCACTAGAATTATGACTATGGACTTACATGCAGATCAAATTCAAGGTTTTTTTGAAAAGCCAGTAGACCATTTGTTCGCATCAACTATTTTTATGCCCTACATAAAAAGCTTAAAGTTAGATAACTTAACGATAGCATCTCCAGATATGGGAGGTTCTAAAAGAGCATATGCTTACTCCAAACACTTGCATTCTGATGTTGTAATTTGTTATAAACAACGTAAAAAAGCCAATGTAATTTCTCATATGGAATTAATTGGAGATGTACATGGTAAAAACGTAATCCTTGTTGATGACATGATTGACACTGGAGGAACATTAGCACATGCAGCAGATTTAATGATGGAAAGAGGTGCGAAAAGTGTACGTGCAATATGTACACACCCAATTCTTTCAGGAGGTGCTTATGAAAAAATAGAAAATTCTAGTTTAACAGAGCTAATTGTTTCAGACACTATTCCTCTAAAAAAGGTCACGTCTAAAATAAAAGTGGTATCTTGCGCGCCATTATTTGCGGATGTTATGCATAAAGTGCAAGACAACACTTCAATTAGTGGACAATTTTTAATGTAAACAATTAATAAGAAAAGTAATGAAATCAATTACAATTAAAGGATCAAAAAGAGAAAGCGTAGGTAAAGTGTCAACGAAAGCCTTACGTAATGCTGGTATGGTTCCTTGCGTTATATACGGAGGAGACAAGCCAGTGCATTTTTCAGCAGAAGAAAAAGCATTTAAAAGCTTGGTATACACTCCAAACGTGTATACTGCTACTATTAATGTTGATGGACAAAAGATAGCTGCAATTTTGCAGGACATTCAATTTCACCCAGTATCTGATAAAATTTTACACATAGATTTTTATCAATTATTTGATGATAAAGAAGTAACAATGAACATTCCTGTAAAATTAACCGGAACATCTCCTGGAGTTTTAAATGGAGGTTCTTTACGTTTTACAAACCGTAAACTAAAAATAAAGGCATTACCAGCTAATTTACCAGACTACGTTAGTGCTGATATTTCTGAGTTAAAAATTGGTAGTAAATTAATAGTAACATCTTTAGCGACTAAAGATTATACTTTTATGCACCCAGACAATACTGTAGTAGTTCAAGTAAGAACTTCTAGAAATGCAACCGAAGAAGTAGAAGAGGAAGAAGCAGGTGAAGGTGCAGAAGCAGCAGCCACAGAATAATTTTTATTCATTTAATAACAATAAAAAGCGTTACAAATTTGTAACGCTTTTTTATTGCTCAGATTTAATTCTAGATTCTCTTACTATTTTAATTCTTCTTATTTTTGTAAAATGAATTTTCGGAATTTATTTTTTAAAATACAGGGGTTAAAAAATGAAAGTAAACAAGAGCTTATGAAGAAATTTTTAATTGTTGGCCTAGGAAATATTGGTTCTAAATACGAAAATACACGTCATAATATTGGTTTTAAAATTGTTGATGAAGTTGCAGAAGAACACAATGTAACTTTTGAAACAGATAAATTGGGAGATACTACCTCGTTTAGATTTAAAGGGAGAACCTTTGTATTATTAAAGCCAAGTACATTTATGAATTTAAGTGGAAAAGCTGTTAAATATTGGATGCAAAAAGAAAAGATTGCTATAGATAACGTTCTTATTATTACAGATGACGTAAATATAGATTTTGGCGTAATTCGTTTAAAGGCTAAAGGCTCTGCAGGAGGCCATAACGGTTTAAAAGACATTCAAGAAAAATTGAACAGCCAACAGTATGCTCGTTTTAGATTTGGAGTTGGCGGGAATTACTCAAAAGGAAGACAAGTAGATTTTGTTCTTGGAGAATGGAACAAAGAAGAAACTAGCCAATTAATAGAACGTTTACCAACCTCTGCTAAAATAATTACCTCATTTGGTACTGCTGGTTTAGCAAAAACAATGAATGCCTTTAACGGCAAGTGATTTGTTTTACGAGACAACATCGATAGGTTCTTGTTAGGGATCAGTATTATTTCAAAAGAAAACCTCCCAAGCTTTCTATTTAATGTAAAAATATGACAGGTACTATTCTTGCATACGAAATATAAAACCAGGTCTAAAAACGATTCTAAACACTAATTTTACCGTGTAAATCAGATAGGAGTAAAGGGATGTTTTAATAAAAAATAGAAATAAGTTGTATTTTATATTAAGCGTTATCAATAGCAAACCACTCGGCAAAACAAGTTTCTGTTTCCTGTAATTTTAAGGAAAATAAGTAAATATTTTTAGGCAATCTCGCTTTAATTTTTTCAGAAAAATCGATAACCATCATTTCACTTGTTGGCTGATAATCTACCAAAAGAACATGGTGTCCTAGCGCCTTTAAATCTTTTGCCAGGTCTACGTGCGGGGTGTTTTTATTAAACACGGTAGCATGATCGAAAAGATCTACAATTTCTTCTTTTACAATTTTCTTTAAATCAGAAAAGTCAATCACCATTCCAAATTTAGGGTTTGAAGCATCTGTAATTGGTTTTCCAGTAACTGTTACAGAAAGTTTATAACTATGCCCATGTATGTTTTTACATTTTCCGTCATAGCCATACAATGCATGTCCTGTTTCAAAATTGAACTGTTTTGTAATTCGAATTGTACTCATTACCTTTTGTTTCTATTTTTGTTGTAAAAGTAAAAAATAACAAGTCCTATTGCTAATCCTATAAATAAATAATCTCCCCCCATATTGTTATATCTTACTGTCTAGTTTTATCTTTATATAGCCAAACTATTCTTATAATTTACTATTGTTTTTTTTGAAAGTGCAAAATTACAAATTTTCCTGAAATCTCTCTAAGTTCATTTGAATTTTTATAGATTATCAAGGATAATAAATACAACTCTTTTCTTTTGCGCAGTAATTTTTTTCTGATTTTAATTTTTTGGCAAAGTTAGCTTTTTTGAACAAGTGGTAAAAACTTTGTTCTGAATTTAATAATTAACGGCAATCCTCTGGCAATCATCCAGATTGTGAACGTAAACCAAATAGCATATAACTTCAAATCAAAAGCATCTAAGAACAACAAAGAGGGGATAAAAATTAAACCTGTTGATAAGATTAGGAGGTTTCTTAAAAATTTCATTTCTCCCATTCCCTTAAACATGGCGTCAAAAACAAACGTAATACCGCATAGTGGTTGCATTGCTAAAATAATCCAAAAACTGATATAAAATTGTTCTAAGACCAACGGGTCTTTTGTGAAAATTCTTCCAATTGGTGTGTAAAAAGCAAATCCAACAACTGCCATAAAAACACCAGTTAGAAAGCCATAAAGTAGTAGTTTATTGCTTAACCTTAATAAGGATTTATACTCTTTTGCACCTAATAACTTCCCTGATAAAATATTACCAGCGCTCGAATATCCATCAATACAAAAAGCTCCTAAAAGCCAAATATTTAAACCAATTGTATAGGCTGCAATATATTCATTCCCATAACTTGTTGCATATGCTGTTCCAAAATAAAGTGCAGTATTCAAAGCAATTGTTCTTACAAATAAGTTTAAAATCATACCAACTAAACGCGTACTTTCTTTATTAAAAGGGAATGTTACTTTTAAAGAAATAGGTGTTTTTTTAATTAATAAAATTCCTGCTGTAATGGCCATCGTAATTTGTGAAATAACACTAGCATAAGCAGCACCTTTTAAATTCATAGCAGGGATAATCCCTTCTATCCCATATACAAAAGTGAAGTCTAACACAATATTTAATACTGCTCCAATGACTGCAATTATCATTGGATAAAAAGTATTTTGTAACCCTCTAAATGTTCCGAAAACTGCAAAAACAAAAAGAGAAAAAGGAAATCCGAAAATTCTTATTTTATAATACTCTACACAATACTCTAGAATAATTCCAGAGGCATTATAAAATTCAAAAATTTGTTTTGAAAACGGGTAAGAAACCGCTAAAACTAATAAGCTACTAGAAACAATAATTAAAATTGCTTGTGCGGGTAAATTTTTTATTTCTTCTAATTTATTAGCACCTAAATATTGAGAAATAATAGAAGAAATTGCACTTCTACTTTGTCCAAAAACCCAAACGAGCATAGATAAGAATGCTCCAACAATACCTACTGCAGCTAAGTTTTCTGTTGCATTTATATCTATATGACCAACAATAGCAGTATCTGTGATTGATAATAATGGTTCTGCAATACCCGCAATTAACGCAGGAACTGCCAATCTATTTATATTTTTAAAACTAATATCTGTTTTCATCTCTTTCCTTTTACAAAGGTAGTAAGATTCGTGTTAAAGTTTACAGATACACTCATAGTAACAAACATGTTAGGAGTTGATGTGTAAAGCCTAAAATTTTTAGTAACGCCCAAAAAATTGTGTAACTTTGTAATATCAAATTTAATAAAGATGAAACACATATTGGTTCCTATTGGATCTACAGAAAATGTTAAAAGCACATTACAATATGCTATAGATTTTGCATCTGAAATTACTGCAAAAGTTTTTGTTTTTAGAGCTTATAATGTTCAAACAAAAGCTGGAACAATTATTAATGTAGACGAAATTATTGAACGTGAAACAAATCTTTACTTAAGAACAATGGTAAATGCCGTTGATCGAAAAAACATTGATATTAAATTAATTTCTGCAAAGGGAACTTTGATAGATAGTATTGAGGCAATTGACAAAGAAATTGGTATGGATTTAATTGTTGTTGGCCCTAAAAGTAATTCCGTTAAAGAAGAAGTTTTTTTAGGAAAAACATCAGGGAGTATTGTTAAACAAACCGATATACCTGTTTTAGTGGTTCCAAATAACTATTCATATTCTCCTTTTAAAAGAGTTTTAACTGCAACTAAATCAGGAATTATTAAAAATACAAGTGCTTTAAAACCATTAGAGGTAATTGCTGATAAATTTACCCCAATAATAGAATTACTATTGGTAAAAACAGCGGACTACTCTGAAGAAGATTTACTTGTAAATCCTCCTTTAGATTCTCTACAATCAAATATAAATATTGTAGAAAGTGCAACAACATACCAAGGTGTTTTAACGAGAATGGAATCTCACAATCCAGATTTGTTGTGCGTTTTTAGACGTAAAAGAGGTTTCTTTAAAAAACTTTGGGAAAAGAATACCGTCTTAAAAAAAGAGTTTTATTGTGATATTCCTTTATTGGTTTTAAACGGATTGAAGTAGTCTAATAGGGCAAATCTGCAGGTTCTAAAAAAGAAACTTCTCTATTGTATATTTCTGCTAAAAGATTTTTAAAGGCTACCATAAATTCCTCTAACTTTTCTTCAGAGATATTGTTTTTAGGGTTTTTATTTGAAGGAGAAAAATTCATTGATAAAAATCCACTTTTTAAATTTTTGAAAGAGAAAATACCTGCTTCCAAGGGTTTTTCAAAATTATAGTTTTTGTTCTTTGTATATAGAAACGCATATAATAAAACTTGAATTGCTTTATGATATTTTAAATCTCTAATATTTTCAAAATCAATTAGTTTTAAGTTCGTGTCTTTTACCATTCCTGTTTTATAGTCTACAATTCTAGTAACGCCATTCAGTTCATCAACTCTATCTACTTGTCCATGAATTTTTATAGGAAAATCAATTCCTACCACCCTAATTTCGGTAGATAAGGTTTCTTCACACGCAAGTATCTTTAGTTGATTATTTTCGTCTTTCAACAACGTTTTTTCTTGGCTTAAAAAATTGTGTACAAAACGATTCGCAACTTCAAAAATTAATCTGTTTTTTCCAGTTGAGACATCACCATTTCTAAACTCGTTTTTAAAATGTTTAACAATCAAATCTTTCGATTTTTTTTCCATTCCGTCAATATCTTTTACCTGTAAGTATTTCCCAGTAAAAGGTTTGTATAATTCATCCAATGTTTCGTGGACAACAGTTCCCAATGTATTTGCAGCAATAGTTTCTTCTACACCTTCAAACTCTCTAATCTTTAAAATTTTTTGTTTGTAAAATGAAATAGGATTGTATAAATAGTTTGTAAAAGCAGATGGTGATATTCCTTTTGTAGCTAATTCTTTTAATTTTTTTAGAATATCGTCATTTTTAAAAATTTCTTTTAGTTCAGATTTTTCAGTACTAACTTTAGGGCTGATAATCTTTTTAGAAATATCATTTCTTATGATTTCTAATTGTGTTACAAATCTACTTTTTTCTCCACTTCCAAAAGAATCATGTTCAGTGTTATAGATAATGAAAACGTTTTTTGCACGCTGAATTAATCTAAAAAAATGATACGAATAAATAGCATCTTTTTCTCTATATGTAGGCAATCCGTAAGCGACTTTTACATCGAAAGGGATAAATGAATTTTGTTGACTGTTACTGGGTATTACACCTTCATTTACAGAGGTAATAATTACGTTTTCGAAATCTAAAACACGCGTTTCTAACATTCCCATTAATTGTAAACCCTGCAAAGGTTCTCCCTGAAACGACAAGTTTTCCGACTGAATTAATTGCTTAAAAAATAAATGCAATGTTTTTAAATCTTGAAAATAACCGAACTCTGTATGCAATGTCTGTAGCTGTGTAAAAGTTGTATAAAAACGAAATAGGTATTCTTTTTCTAATTCGTTTGCATTATTTTTTAGAAGGTTTATGAGATTTAAAATTCGAGTAAAAAATTCAGATATAGTTTCAAAAGGATTAAAAATAGCGATCAAAACATTTTTTATAGAGCCATCAATCTTAGAGAAGAAAAACTCAATATCTTTTAAAGAAATAAAAGTATTGTTTTCTTTTATTATTCTAGATGCCATTTCATCAGAAATAGAAATAGTATCGGCTATTAATATTTTATAAATGATAGGGTCCTTTATTAAACGAACGACGTCTTTGTGATAAAATAAATTTGTTTCTTTCTTTTGAAGTTTTTCTTGAGTTATAAACAATTGAAATATAGAAAATAATACACTTGTAATGGGTACGTCTTTTAAAGGATACCCCATCGTAATATTTATGGCATCAACATTTTTTGGTAAAGAGTTCAAAGTAACTGGGAGTAAAGTTTCATCACCCAAAACCAATGCAGTATTATTATGGTTTGGAAGTTTTGCTAAAATCTCTCCAGCATGTTTTATTTGAGTTATGTTTTTAGAAGCACCAATAACTTCAATTTTTTTTGTTGATGAAAATGAGTTTCCTACAGTTTTTATGGCATTTTTCTCATAATATTTCCATCCCGTTTTATATTTCCTGATAAAATGACCCGCTTGATGATTGTTTTTAATAAAAGCATTATCAATATCCCAATATATCTTAGTATTACCTGTGGATAGCATTTTCTGAAATAAAAACTCTTCTGCTTTATTTAGTGCATTAAAACCAATAAAGTAATATTTTTTAGACTGTTTTTCTAAGATAAAACGATCTATCTGCTTTGTAGCTTCTCTATATAATAAACCTTGATATCCAATTTTTCGTTCTTTTAAAAAAAGATAGAAAGCATTATAATAGGTGTTTAATTTCTCCATAAAAGAGAAATGGTCTTTCATTAGTTTAGTCTCTTTAAAAGACCCCTGAGTAGACCACTTTTTTAACCTTTGAATATCTCTTAGATAGATGAAAATATCCTTTGTGTCAACTAAATGTTGATCAATTTCATTAAAATCTTGTAAAACTGTAAACGCCCAAGATGAGAAAATATCAAAAGAATCCGCCTTTACTTCTTGTTTCTTGTAAATGGTATAAAAATGAAATAATAATTGAACAGCATCTGCTTTCTTAATTTCAGAAACCTGTTCTATAAAATCTTCCATATTAATAATTTCTGGAAGAAAACCTGCTAAAATTTTATTTTTTAAAGTTTGTTTTACAAAAACACCTGCTCTTTGAGACGGTAATATAAAAACCACGTTTTCAAATGTTTGTGTTGTTTTTAAAATATCATCTAAAGTTTCTGAAATAAAAGATTGCATACAAGCTAATTAATAAAACAATGTACAATTTTTATCTTATTTTTGAGTGTACAAGAATTTTAATTTTTATAATTTGAAAGCTTCTAAAAAATTAAACATCGCACTAATTCAAGCTGATTTAGTTTGGGAAAACCCAGCAGAAAACAGAAAACGGTTTTTCCAAAAAATTGAAAGTATCTCTGATTCTATAGATTTAATAATTCTACCAGAAATGTTTACTACTGGGTTTACCATGAATGCTTCAAAAGTTTCAGAATCTATGGATGGAGAAACTATTTTATGGATGCAAAATTTAGCAAAAAATAAAAATTCAGCAATAACAGGAAGCATAATTATTTCTGAAGAGAATCATTTTTACAACAGACTTTTATTTGTGTATCCTTCAGGTAAAATAGCAACGTATGACAAACACCACACATTTACTTTTGCCTCTGAAGACAAGGTTTTTGCTTCTGGAAATACTAAATTGATTATTGATTTTAAAGGATGGAAAATTTGTCCGTTAATTTGTTACGATTTACGTTTTCCTGTTTGGGCAAGAAATACAGAAAATTACGATCTTTTACTATACGTTGCAAGTTGGCCCTCTCCAAGAATTAATGCTTGGGATACTTTATTAAAAGCCCGTTCTATAGAGAATATGTCCTATACAATTGGTGTGAATAGAGTAGGGAGTGATGTTAATAATTATATCTATCCTGGCCATTCCTCTGCTTTTGATTGCCTTGGTAATGAACTTTGTAACAGTAAAAACAATGAGGAAGTTTTAATTATAAATTTGGATAAGGAATATCAAGAAAACATTCGAAATAGATTTGGGTTTTTAAATGACAAAGATTTTTTTCAACTAGGAAATTAAAAAACATGAATATTAAAAACGTAATAATAGAAGATATTGATGAAGTTTTTAATCTCTATAAAATAGCTTCA
>Ga0115008_10004951_pt1 | contig 11059 bp, 8 predicted proteins | sample FraStrMetagenome_FD_87164 | JGI IMG/M metagenome (GOLD analysis project Ga0115008, IMG submission 87164) | Marine eukaryotic phytoplankton communities from Arctic Ocean - Fram Strait ARC3M Metagenome | ecosystem: Environmental > Aquatic > Marine > Oceanic | place: Fram Strait | collected 2012-06-18
ACCCGTGAGCAATAGTTTAACAACAGATTACCTAGTGATTGGCAGTGGCGTCGTTGGCATGGCCTTTGTCGACACCTTGCTGAGCGAAACCGACGCCAACATTGTTGTTGTCGATCGCTACGCAAAACCCGGTGGCCATTGGAATATGGCGTACCCCTTTGTAACCTTGCACCAACCATCGTCATTTTTTGGGGTCAGTTCCAAGGAACTGAGCCGCGGCGACATCGATATGACTGGTCTCAACAAGGGTATGGGTGATCTAGCCACCGGCGCCGAAATCTGTGCTTATTTTGAGGATGTGATGCGCCAGCGCTTTCTCGCCAGCGGCCGAGTTCGGTACTTTCCCCTGTGCGAGTATCACGGCGACGGGCAGTTCACCGCTAAACTGACGGGCAAGCGCACCGCGGTGTCCTATCGAAAATTAGTCGATGCGACCTTTATGACCATCGCCGTCCCATCGACCCATACGCCCAATTTCACGGTGGCGCCGGCCGCGCAGTTTATGCCGTTGAACAACCTGCCGAGTATTACCGAAAAACCGGCCGGCTATGTCGTGATCGGAGGAGGTAAGACCAGTATAGATGCCTGTCTTTATCTACTTGAAAATGGCGTCGATGCGGATGAAATCACTTGGATTCGCGCCCGCGATGCGTGGCTGTTAGACCGTGCAAACACCCAGCCAACCGAGGCCTTTTTTAGCACATCGGTGGGTGCGCTTGCGGACCAATACGAGTCGATTGGCAGCGCCAACTCGATCGTCGATATGTTTCAACGTCTCGAAGCGTGCGGCTACTTGCTGCGCTTGGATCCAGCGACACGGCCGAGAATGTTTCACGCGGCGACCATCAGTCGTGCCGAAGTCGCCGAGTTGCAACGGATTAAAAATATTGTTCGCGCCGGTCACGTAACCGCCATCGAGGGCCATCGTATTGTCCTTCAAGAGGGTGAAATCGCCACCACCCCGGCGCACATTCACGTTGATTGTTCGGCCAGTTTAGAGCGTTCTTTCGGTGCTAAAAAACCATCACCGGTCTTCGTTGGCGACTGCATCACACCGCAGATAATTCGTGCGTATCAACCGGCATTTAGCGCCTCGATGGCGGCCTACGTCGAGGCGCATTATGCCGACGAAGCGGAAAAGAATCGGCTCTGTACGCTGGTGCCGATGCCCAATCACGACGTTGATTTTATCCCCATGACGCTGGCGATGATCATCAATCAATACAACTGGTCTCAGGACGACGCCCTGCGCCGTTGGTGCAGACAGAATCGTCTCGATGGATTTGCCAAACTGATCGCTGAGATGGATAGAGATGATCGGCAAAAGACCGATATTATGCGCCGTATACAGGCAGGCGTGATGCCCGCGGTAGCCAAACTTCAACAGTTCTCAGCGGAACTGGCAGATGGAGCCAAAAATGAGTGAATTTCAAACCTACAAAACCGACTTAGCCCGCTCACGAATAGTCGTCAGCGATGAGCGATTGGCCCGCGATCAATTGCAATCGGGCGATATTTTACTGCGTATAGAGCGCTTCGCGTTCACCGCCAACAACGTCACCTATGGTGCGGCTGGCGATACCATTGGCTATTGGAAATTTTTTCCAGCCGCCGATGATGTGGATCGTGAGTGGGGTTGCTTGCCGGTTTGGGGAACCGCCGAAATCATCGACTCCAAGGTTGAGGGTTTGAATATTGGCGAACGGGTCTATGGTTATTTGCCGCCGGCTGATTTTGTGGTGTTGTCGCCGGTTGCCCTGTCGGCGCAACGCTTTGTCGATGGCGCCGCTCATCGAGCAGAATTACCCGCGGTCTACAATCACTACCAGCGGCTCTCGGCCGAGGCGGGTTATGACCGCGCGACGGACAATATTCGCGCCCTGCTGCAGCCGTTGCACATGACTGCTTTTTGTCTGTGTGATGCGCTGCAAGATGCGGATTACCACGGCGCGGAGCAGGTGATTATTCTTAGCGCATCGAGTAAGACCGCCATCGGCACGGCCCAGGGCCTGGCCGAACAACCGCATAGCCCCGCGCTGGTCGGGGTCACGTCGCGCGCTAATCGCGACTTTGTGGCGGCGCTCGGTTGTTATCACGAAGTCCACTGCTATGATGATTTACCGCAAGTTACCGACCATAAGCCCAGCGTAATGATCGATATGGCGGGCAATCGCGAAGTCCTCGGCACGCTGCATGGGGCGCTAGGCGATAACTTGCGCAGTTGCATTAGCGTCGGGATGACCCATTGGGAGAGTCTCGCAAAAAACAGCGCGATGGCAGCGCAGATCAACCGACAGCGCAGTCATTTTTTCTTCGCCCCAGCGCATGTACAAAAGCGTGTAAGTGATTGGGGCGCCGACGATTTTGCTGCGCGCTCCGGAAAATTTGTCGCTGCGCGCATGCAACAGAGCAGCGCTTGGATGCGAATTGAAAAAATTGCTGGGCTCTCAGCTTTGGGGGATATCTACGCTGATTTAGTGGTCGGCAAGATGGATCCTCGCAGCGGCCTAGTGGTGGTGTTATAACCCGGTGATGCGACCTGCAGCGAGGGTAGTTGATTGACCACGCCAGTGGTTACCATGCGGGCAATAATCGCCGAGTGTCGCGCGCAACACAACAACCGTCGCGGGATACTGAGCGCGGCGAGCATCGGCGATATCTGTGGGCGTATCGGATTGGCATTTTTAACCCGTCCCCTGATCGATTTGACCCGCACTTCAGCTGCTGATAGCCCGTCGATGCGGGCGCTTGAGCAGTTGCGCTCTTTTGGCGCCGATTCTGGCGAGTATTATTTTGCCGAGCGCCTTCGGCCATCGATTGCCGGCACGGTGGTGGCGCGCGACGCTCGTTCGCGATGGGTGCATGCGTTGCTTCAGCAGGGGAGCGAGGCGATTGAAGCCTACGACCTAGTCGTCGATCGCTGGATCGTAGAGCCCTGGGAACGACCCATCGACCGCTATTGCGTCGAGGCGGAATATCAAACCTGGTTAAGCCGCTGTCGCCTGTGATGCGGGGATCTGTGCGACAGCCCAAGGCACTAGGGCGCGTTTTTATAGAAGCAGCGCTGGCGAGTGATTCACTGCGCTGGGACTGATAGCCCAATACTTAGCAAGCGGTAGCTGGTGATCAATACGGCGCCGGTCAGCAAGACAAAAACAACGCTCGCGAGGTGATAGAGCAAGCGCCAAAAGCGGATTTTCAGTCGTGCAATACGACCCGAAGAATCCGCCGGAACAGGCGGTACGCGGCTGAACAATGACGCCAATAAAACCGTTATCAGTGACCACAAGAAGCCGACGATACAGGGGATTAAATATGGGTTGTGCGAACTACTATCGCCGCTGATTAGCGACATGAAAAATCCCGCGACGGACGCCGCAGCGACGCCATAGGCGAATGGTTGTAGCCCCTTGGAACGTTTTGCTAGGGCGGCAAGCGTATCGAGCATAATGGTTACCGAGTTAGCTGATCGTCGTTATTATAGTCGTCCCAGTCGTCCCAGTCGTCCCAGTCGTCCCAGTCGTGATGGCGTTGCGACTGACCGATCCGCTTTGCCATGGCGGGGCCGATTCATTGTGCGCTGAAGCGCCCAACCCAGGTTGAGGATTTCGTTGTAAAAAATTAATTTGTGCTATTGTTTTAACATAACTCTCGCCGTTTAAGATGTTTAAAACGCATAATTTATGGAATATAGGCGTATGGCTGCTTTTTATAACCCCCGCATGCTCTATCGATTGGCAATTATTGCCACGGCCTTTAGCCTGTGCTGCGCGTCGCTGGCACACGCGGCGGAGCGCGATTTGAGCCGATCGATACAGGCCGATTACGACGACCGTTTAAAGAGTGTTTTCGAAGATTTTCATGCCCACCCAGAGTTGAGCCTCGCCGAGTTTCGCACCGCAGAAAAGCTCGCCAAAGCGCTGCGTAACCATGGTTTTACGGTCACTGAAAATGTCGGTGGTACCGGTATCGTGGCGATTTTAAAGAACGGTGAAGGGCCATTGGTAATGATGCGCGCGGACATGGATGGCCTGCCGATAGAAGAAAAGTCGGGTCTCGATTATGCCTCCGAGGCAAGCCAACTGGATCCGGTGACCGGCAAAACATTTCCGGTTATGCACGCCTGTGGTCACGACGTACATATCACCAGCCTGATAGGCACCGCCAAACAGATGCGCGATAGAATGCAAGATTGGTCGGGGACGCTGATGTTGATCGGTCAGCCCGCTGAAGAGCGCGTGTTGGGCGCTCGCGCGATGATGGAGGACGATCTTTGGGCGCGCTTTGGCACGCCAGATTATGCGCTGGCCTTTCACGTATCCTCGGCACTGCCAGCGGGCGTGGTCAACGTGATCGAGGGCTCGCCATTCGCCGGTGCAGATACCGTAGATATTTATGTGCATGGTGTTGGTGCGCACGGTGCCTCGCCCCATGCCGGCAAGGACCCCATTGTTCTCGGCAGTCAAATTGTCATGGCGTTGCAGACCTTAGTGTCGAGGGAATTGGCGCCAAGACAGCCTGGGGTGGTGACCGTTGGGGCGTTTCACAGCGGTACCAAACACAACATTATTTCCGACCGAGCCCATTTGCAGTTAACGGTGCGCAATACCAATACCAAGACCCGCGATATTTTGTTGTCGGGAATCGCGCGCATAGCAAAAAATCTCGGGCGTGCGGCCGGACTGCCAGAGGACAAGCTGCCGGAGGTTGTCTACTCGGAGGAGTCGACGCCCCCAACCATCAATGATGCGGTGATGGCGCGGCGACTGAGAACGCTTTGGCGCGAGGCATTGGGGGAGGATCGGGTGACGTCGTTGGGTGCGCAGGGTATGGGCGCCGAGGATTTTCCGTTCTTCACCACCGAACCGCAGGTGACCAGCGTGTATTTTTCTGTCGGCGGTACAGACGCAGCTTACTTACGAGCCGCGCGAAATGGCTCGGGGCCAGCGGTGCCACCACACCACAGTCCCCTATTTGTGATTCAACCCGAGTCTGCGGTGACGACCGGAATTTACGCGACCGTGCTGGCGCTGCTCGATTTAATGGCTAGACGCGACTAGCGAGGACTGACATCAAGCGGCGCGGCGCAATGACTGACTAGAGTCCCGCATTCTTTTGCCAGAGGCCAAAGACTTGTCGGCTGGTTAATTCTGGGGTATAGCCAAACGCCTCTTTTAACGCGCTGTTGTCGAGTACCGGCCGGTACTGAAGAAAGCTCACGTGGCTTGGGTGATAGCGCGTGAAGTGCAGAGTGTGAGCGACTGTCAATAGGGCTTTTAAGCCCCAAACCGGTAGCCTAAGTACCGGCTTGCCGAGTCTTTGCGCCAATTCATGAACGCTAAGAACCCCATCTGCCGCGACGTTAAAGACTCCCGGAGGGCTGGTTGCGATGGCGCGCACCAGCACTCGCGTCAGATCGCGGGTCCAGATAAAGCTAAACGGACCGTCACTGCCGTTGACGGCGAGCATGTGTGGGCGGTGAAAGAGCGCTGTAATGATATTTTCTACGCCGGCCCCTAATACCGTCGCGACCCGCAATACCACCTGCTCCAGTTGCGGGTGGTCGATGCGCGCCTGTTGTAGTATGTTTTCGATCTGCCGGTAATGGTCTGCGTAGCTATACTCTGCGTTGGCGCGCAATGGTGCGGTTTCTATGAGCGGCTGCGGATTATCCGCATGGTAGCCATAAGCGGCGTTCGAAGAGGTCACTACGAGCCGTTTGACGCCGTGTGCAATGCATGCGTCGAGTACATTGCGCGTGCCGATAACGTTGACCTTATGGGCTAATTGCCGGTTCGATGGCGGTTGTGCGGCCGCTAGATGGATTACCACATCAGGGCGCTCGTGGGCGATTATTCTGTCTGGATCTTGGCCACGGACATCCATGGAGCTAAAGCGATAGTGCAGCGGCAGGCGAAGTATTGGTGCTATATCTGTGGCTATGACATCCAGGGATTCGTTGGCTAGCTCCTGTATCAATGCGCAGCCGACTGAGCTAAAGGCGCCGGTAATCAGGACTCGCATGGGTATGATTCAAGGCTGGCGCATGCCGTTGGCAAGCACCGCAATGCGCAGTAGACAGACCCACCACTCCAATGTGGTATTAGCATTGTAAAGCTCCTTTTTACAGTTCAGCACCATCGAACGGGTGACGCATGCTCAAGATCATACGATCATACGCTGCTGATGTCCCCACCGTCGCCCTCTTAATTACATTATGGCGTCAGACGATGTTCAACGTGGCGTTTGTTATGTCCCGACAATCAAACGTTCGACCGGTTTTGGCAACAAAAATTCGAGCTGCCATACGATCGATGGTGGCAGTATATTGTTGTCGCATCGAGCCCTTTTTACCAGCGTTGCGTATACTTGCGGCGCGGCGCTTTCTTTTATAGCATCTTAGGGAAGTGACTCCAAGAGGCGCCGATGGCGGCGGTTGCAATGACAAGGGGCAAATGTGAGGCAGATAACGCTGTTGGACGGATCGGTCGGGCAGGAATTGGTGGTGCGGGCGGGCAGAGAGCCGACGCCGATGTGGTCTACCCAAGTGTTGATCGAGCAACCCGAATTGGTTGGCGAGGTGCACGCAGCGTATTTTCGCGCCGGCGCCACCCTAGCGACGACCAATACCTATCCGGTGTTGCGCGATCGGCTGGAGGCCGAGGGCCTTGATGACCGACTTGAGGCGCTGTGGGCAACCGCCGCAGAGGTTGCCTGTAATGCGCGAGATATGCATGGCTCGGGGCGCGTGGCTGGGGCCATAGGGCCACTGGTGGGCTCCTACCGCCCAGAGGCCTGTCCGCCACCGGAGCAGGCGGAACTTTTATACGCCGATATTGTTGCGGCACTGGCCCCAGCGGTGGACTTATTATTGATTGAAACGATGTCGTCTGTGGCTCAGGCCGAGGGGGCTCTACGCGCCGCGAATAAGGCCGCGCTGCCGGTTTGGTTGGCGATTTCGGTGGACGACGTCGACGGCACGAGGTTAAGGTCGGGCGAGCCATTGCCCGCGCTGGCGCCGGTACTACAGCGCTACGCTCCCGCTGCGCTATTGATTAATTGTTCGCTTCCCGAGGCGGTTACCGTCGGCCTCGATATAGTAGCGACGTTTGGTTTGCCTTTTGGCGCGTATGCTAATGGCTTTACCCAGATCACCGAAGCGTTTGTCAACGGGCCGCAGACGGTTGATAAGCTCGATCAACGACGGGATCTCGATCCCTTAGCCTATGCGCGGTTTGCCATGCAGTGGCTCGACCAAGGTGCCAGTATAGTCGGTGGCTGTTGCGAAATAGGTCCGGCGCACATCGCCGAGTTGGCGCGACAAATTAGCGGGCAAGGTTATGAAATTATCTAGACGGGCGACGATATCAGAATGCTGCGGGCCGAGCCAGTGACGCGGTTAAACTACGACGTAATCGTGTCTGGCGGCGGCATGACGGGGCTGGCGATGGCCGCGCAGTTGGCCTCGCTGGATCTCCAAGTGGCAGTGCTCGAGAGCCGCATGCCAGAGCCCTTCGTGGCCACTGACGACTTTGATCTGCGGGTTTCAGCGATCAGCCCACAGACCGTGGCGCTACTCCAAAATCTAGACGTATGGCAGCGCGTCGAAGCGATGCGACTTTGTCCCTATCGTCGTTTGCGGGTCTGGGAAATGCGCGGCTTTGGCGATGTGACTTTTGAGGCGGAGCAGGTCGGCTGTCCAGAGCTCGGTTTTATCGTTGAAAACAGGTTGCTGCAGATCGCTCTATGGAAGACGCTCGAGGCCTTGCCGCAGGTACATATTCACTGCCCCAGCGTGTGTTCGGAGTTTCAGCGCGTCGGCGATAAGATCGAAGTATTATCCGCCGACGGCCAGCGCTTTAGCGGACGGCTATTGATTGGCGCAGATGGTGCCAACTCCGCGGTTCGCCAAGCCTTTGGTGTGGGGGTTCGCGGTGCACGTTATCGCCAATCCTGTTTGGTGGCATCGGTGACCACCGAATACCCGCAGCAGGATATTACCTGGCAGCGTTTCACCCGCGATGGCCCCCAGGCGTTTTTGCCGCTGCCGGGGCGTCGCGGCTCGGTCGTCTGGTATCACCGTGCGGAGCGTGTTGAGGCGCTGGCGGCGCTTGACCACAGCACCTTGGCCGAGCGCATGATGGCGACCTTTCCGCGGGAGCTGGGGGAAATAAAAATTCTTGCCAAGGGCAGTTTTCCACTCCACAAACAGCACGCCAATGCTTATGTACAGCAAGGTCTAGCGCTGATCGGCGACGCGGCGCACACCATTAACCCGCTCGCTGGACAGGGTGTTAATTTGGGTTTTCAGGACAGCGCTGCGCTCGCTGAAGTGATTGCAGAGGCCTTGAAAACGCGATCGGACTGGTGGTCGCGCGCGGCATTGTTGCCCTATCAAAATCGCCGCCGTTGGGCCAACGGCTTGATGATGCACGCTATGGATGGGTTCTATCACGGCTTTAGCAATGACATTGCGCCGCTGTTATGGGCACGCAATGCGGCGCTGGCTGCGGCCAAATTACCGCTTATAAGTCGTCCTGTGATGCGCTACGCAATGGGTCTCGATCGCTGGCCGAATAAGTTTTTCTGACGGCTTTTATGTTGCTCATCGTTTATCGGTGGTACCACCCATAGCGCGCTCTGAGACGCTCAACTCAATGGCCATGAATCGGGGTATCGCTGTTCCGCGCTAGGCCTGGATGGTTAGTCTGCGCACACAGGTCGGTGGGTCGAGCGCCCTCGGGCGACCCCACTCAGGGTTCGATCTCTATATGCTCGGGATCATGCTGGTCAAAGTGGCGATCGTACGCCCGTCGATAACCCTCTTCCAAGTGCTGGGCAAATAATTCGCTATCAAATAACGCCGCGGACAATCGCTGCTGCTGGAGTTTTTGGCGTATCGCTGCGAGGCTTTGTGGATGGCAGGCAAGCTGTAAAATCAATGCCTCGTAGTCGGCTGTGGTACGAGTGATCAACTCCGGCAACCCGAGAGCTGTCAGCAGACTACCGGCGACCCGCGCGGCAAATCCCTGGCCCAGTTTGGTGACCACCGGTAGCCCCGCCCAGAGGGCATCGCTGGCTGTGGTGTGAGCGTTGTACACAAAGGTATCGATAAAGAGGTCGGCCAGTCGATGGCGGGCCAGGTGCTCGGCCTGGGGCAAGGTCTCGGCGAAGATGATACGCTGGCAATCAATGCCTCGAGCAGTCGCCTGTTGTTTGAGATTTTGCTCGGCCCATAGGTTGCATTGCAGTAGCCAGAGTACGCTCCCGTCGACGCTATTCAGCAGGCGCATCCACACGTCGAACTCATCGGCGGTGATTTTGTAGCTGTTATTGAAGCAACAAAATACAAATGCGTTTACCGGAAGACCCATTTCGGCCCGAGTCACTGGCCGTTCAGAAATCGCTCGAGTCGCGTCGTTGACCTGATATGAATTCGGCATTTGGATAATTTTTTCGGTGTAACAGTCGCGATATACAGGTGGTACGACCACCGCATCGGCGATCATATAGTCGATAAAGTCGGCGCCCATGGTGCCTGGATAGCCCAAATAGTTAATTTGCACTGGGGCCGCGCGGTGGGCAAAAATAGCCGATCGGTTGTTCTGCGTATAACCCTTCAGATCGACCGCGATGTGCAGTCCGTGCTGTCGAGCCAGCAGGGCAATGTCGCGCTCCTGAAGCTCGCGTACATCGATAAATAGATGCACCGCATCGATTAGTCGTTGGCGCATCGAATCGTGCTTGTCCGGACCAAAAGAGTAGGCATAGAGTTCAAAATTATCGGCCTGATGGGCTTCGAACAATCGAGCGATTAAATACATGGTCGCATGATTGTGAAAGTCTGCCGAAAAATAACCGACGCGTAATTTTTGCGGCCTGTCGGCGGGTGTCGTCAAAGCGGGTAGCCGCGACGGACTAAACTTATTCTGCGTGAATAACTGCGATCTCAACCGATGGCGCTCGGGAGCGTCCTCCAGGGTCAGCATTGAAAACGGCGCTACCTCCTCGCCAGATATTCCTATCGACGCCACCGATGCGGGGTCACCAGACGCGGCCGCCCAGTCACAGATCATCGCCTGCAGATGCAGTTTGTGAACGCGTGCATTGGCGTAATCTGGGTCGATCTCGAGCGCCTGTTGATAGCGCGCGATCGCCGCCGGCAGCTGATTTTGCGTTTTTAGCACATTACCCCAGTTGTTGAAGGCCTTGGAATAGTTGGGGGCGACCTCAGTGGCCCGCCGGTAGCAATCGATGGCGGCGTCGGGGCGCTGTTTTTGTAGCTGTGCATTGCCCATGTTGTAGTGCGCGTCAGCGCGGCCTGGCGTCAGCGTTAGAGTGTGTTTATAGCTATCGATGGCGGCGTCGATGTCGCCTCGGTATCCCTGTGCAACCGCTAAGTTAAAATAGCCATCGGCGTAGTCGGGGTCGATTTCGAGTGCGTTGTTAAAACTCTCGACAGCCTCGGTCAAGGCGCCGATGTCGGTCAGCGCAACGCCCAGATTATTGTGGGTCAAGGCGTTGTTCGGCGCGATCTGCAGCACCTTTTTGAAACTCTCTACGGCTTGGTCAAAGTTGCCAAGTCGGCGATGGGCCGCACCTTGAACGTTGTGTAGCACGCTAGAATGGGGTAATTGCCGTAGCATTTTATCGCTCAGGCGCAGCGTTTTTACGAATTCACCGCGTTCCAATAAATCCGCTATTTGGCGCGCCGCATCGACCGTTGGCTCGGCGCTGGGTGTGGCTCCAGAGTCGATTTTGGCCCTGAGATCGGCGTGCGCTCGCAGCGCGCTCTTGCTCTGTGGAAAAGCCGCCAATAGCTCTTGGTAGAGCGCTTCCGCGTCGTCAGACCGGCCCTTTTTGATCAGGCTCTGGGCTTTGCGGATGGCTTTGTCAACGGATAGCGGCATGGATTGGGTACTCGGTTAAAGCTGTGAGTTTTATCGCCAGTCTAATCTGAATTGTAGCGCGCTTTTATTGCCCGCATAAGGCGCGTCAGAACTATTGCGTTGCGATCCATGCAAGTGAATTTTTTGGCGGCTAGAACTTTGGCGGCTAG
>Ga0115008_10004952_pt1 | contig 11057 bp, 7 predicted proteins | sample FraStrMetagenome_FD_87164 | JGI IMG/M metagenome (GOLD analysis project Ga0115008, IMG submission 87164) | Marine eukaryotic phytoplankton communities from Arctic Ocean - Fram Strait ARC3M Metagenome | ecosystem: Environmental > Aquatic > Marine > Oceanic | place: Fram Strait | collected 2012-06-18
AATTGTAGTCATAACCTTCTATTTCTTTTATATTTAATTGATATTTTATAAACACCTCTCTAATTTTCCACAAAACATCTTCTTCATCCTCATCAAAGTCAAACAAAAAACTATCATACGTGTAAAGCACTAGCTTTGTCTTGTATCCCCGTAATATACGAAACATATCCCACAAAACCAAACAGTTAACGCTTGTCTCCAAATTTTGTAACACATAGTTAAATAACTTTTGAGGGTTCATGTTTTCCAAATTTTCTTTTTTATAAACATATCCAGAAATCGGACATTCTATAAACCCATCGCTTTGGAACTTGTTCCAGTTATCTCCTACGTATTTTTCTATTTTTTTAAAAAATTCGAGTTCTTTATATTGTTTAAAAACTCCTCCATAAAGCTGTTTGAAAGTAAGTTCTTTCGCTTTTTTATAATCCACATTATATAAGGTAGCAAAATGAGCGTGAATATCACTAGTGGTAAACTCATAATCAATGAGACGAGCAGCCAAACTAGGATGGTAAGCAGAAATATCAATCTCCACAAGTTTATTATTACGTGGTATAAAACTTTTTCTACATCCATTTTCTTTATTAAGTGCGGCATAATTTACATTTTTAAATTTATTTGAGGGTCTTGTTGTTGTTGTTTTTAAGTTGAACTGTGTGTAGATGTATTCACCATCAACGGGATGGAAGTATTTACTGAAGGTTTCATTATGTATTCGTACTCCATTTCTCTCGATAGCGTTGAATACCATTGAGGTTTTACTGTTAAAGAATTCATCATATTTTGTTTTTTCTTTGTTAATATTCGCTTTTAGATCTCCAAAAATTATCTCGCATAATTCATAGTGTTTAACAATAGGTATAATTAGGTTTAACTCACGGTTATCTTGATGTTTACGGTAGTATAAATCGTGTGTTTGTGTAGTTGGTCGTATATATGTATGAGGAGGTGGTGTTATGTCATAAAGAGTTTTGTTTGGAAAATAATGTAATGTTTCTTTTTTATCACGGCAATATAACACTTCAAACTTATCTATTAATTTGTTTATACGCGTATTTAAAACATTTAAAGATTCACTATGCGTAATGCATACCATAAAGCCTTTACTCGCTTCAATTGGTCTAATATACACTAAACTTACGTTATTTTGTACAGGGTGGATCGTGTCATTGTAAGGTATTACCTCAATGAAAGCCTCTTTATAACCACTATTTATTAAAACATTTAACTGTTCCTCGTCTTCTACAAGCCAGTACATATACCTTTATTTTGGCTCAATATACGAACCTATCTAGTAACCTCCACTTGTCCTTGAAATACTTCTAGTAGGTTCTACATACGAACCGGATTGTGCAGAAGGTTGGATTGGGTTTAATATAGAACCCGTTGGTATAAATTCCAAATAATCATGAGTTTCCATTGTATGTTGCCTTCCAACCATTAACCCTTTTTCAGGATGGATATGGTAGTAACCTATATATGGTTTTTTTGTTTTTGTATACCTTATTTCTTTCCCATTACTGTATAGGTTTTCATTTTTACTATATTGGTAATATTGGTTATATTTTTTATTAAAATAATTTGAAAAACCGTATAATTGTTGGTTTTGTTCTACTATTCTTACACTGTTATAGTTAGACTTAGACACATCTTTTTCTTTACCTACTAAAACCCAAGTAATTTGTGTTGGTGTAAATCTATCTATTTGAGCTCCTGGGGAATGGTCTTTATACTGGGTATAAGTTGTGTTATTAACTTCAATAGTTGTTTTATTTGAAGGGTTATATAAGAAATATCTGTTAAAGGAACCATCAATATAATTTTGAGGTGTAGGTTGTGGTAGAGATTGTTTTGGTGGTTGTGGAGCAGATGGTAATATATTTCCTCTTTGTTTTTGTAAATACCTATAAGAAGGAGACCAATATGCCTCTGTTGTTGGTTCTACTATATCTCCATAACTAACCTTATCCTTAATTTCTACTAATAAGTTATTAGGTTTATCATCAGGGTTTTTACCCGTAAATCTTTGGTTATTAGAGACTTGATAATAATACCCTTTATAAGGTTTACTTGTAAAAGAAACCATATATTCATCACCATTAGTGTATAAATTTTCTGTTATTTGTGATTTAGGATAGTACATAGTTAAGTAGTTGGATTTCCTGGGTGGTTGGTAAACCAGATATCGGCTTCTTTCATTCTTCTACTAGTTAAGAAACCATTATTTGTAAGGGTTGTTTCTAACTTAAACCCAGCAGATACATAGTCACGGGAATTTATTAAAGCATATAGGGGTTGTTTTGCTTTGGATACTCCAGGCCCTGAATTGTAGGAGAAGGAGAGTAAAGCATTGTATTCATTTTGGGTAAGTGGTACTTTTATTCTGTTTTTAGCCACCATTTGTTTAGCTATACCTGAAAGTACATCTTCAAATCCTTGTTCCGCTGATTCTTTTGTAATAAAGTCTCCTTCTCTAACTGGAGATTGGGATCTATTACCTAAGCCTATGTACTTAGCTCCATTACTTCTTGTATATTCTTGTCCTTGTGCGTAGTATGTTTGACCATAACCTATAGTCCAAGGTTCTTTTTCTTCACCTTGCACATAACTAGGTTTTGCTTTTATTTCAGCTATTTTTTCATTAGTTTTTGGATCAGGGTATGCATATGCTACATTACTAGATCTAAATACTTTGTTTGAACCTCCACTATAATAACCTTCAGATTTTTTAAGTTCTTCCTTAATAAAATTATCTGGAGATAATTGGTCTACTGGTATTCTAGTTGAATCTCCTGTAGATGTTCTATTGCTATTAGAAACATTATTTTCATCTAAAGTTAGATATGTAAATAAACCATCATCTATTAATTCAGTATTTTGAGGACCCGAAGGAGGAATACTAATCGTTGTTAGTTGTGTTTCCCATTTTTCATCTTGAATTTGATGGTTTACCGTTTTGATTACAAAATCTAAAGTATTAGTTACACGATTAGACTGATATTCTGAAGGTAAGAATTTTTGGTTAATATTTATTTTTTGATATATTTTTACCCCTGATATCCCATCTAGAGTTAATTGTAGTTCTACGGGAATAAACCCTTGTTGGTTTGAGGGATTACCTGTTATTCTATATATTTTTTGGTCTCTTAACTTGATATATTCTTTAAAGGACTGTTTACCTTGATTATAAAATTGTTTATTATCTAAATTAAGATATAGAGCTTCAGACAAAGACACAGCAAAATCTCCACCTTCTGTATTTTGTTTACCTACAATTTTACCACTAAGGGAGAAACAAAGCCATGATTGGTATGAAGCTTTTAAATCAATATCCTGAACAGCTATAACATCTTTACCTGTAGTGTTTTTCCATTGGATATAACCATAAAAGGCATTATCTCTTGATTGGTTAACAAAAGAATATCCTTTGTATTTACCCGTTTTAAAATTATAAAAAGTTACAAATTTTGTAGGTTTTCCCTTTGTACCACCAGTATCATTTTTAGTACGTTGTTGAGCCCACCTTAATGTATTACCATTAGTATTCTCTCCAGTATTTAAACGTCCAGATGTTACGGCTTCAGTTGAAAAATTATCTAGGGATTTTGGTTTCTCAACATCCCCCCAATAGGCATAAAATTCTTTTTTTAATTCTTCTTCCGTTTGTTCCTCTTGTTCTTTTTGAACTTCAGCTTCAGACATAAAACCAGGAGCGGGTAATAATGATTTTTGAAATCTATCTTCTAATCCCGAATTCCAATTAGAAAAAGCAGTACCATCAATAATTTTAGAACTTCCTTGACCCGCTGTTGTTCCTATAGTAATCATAGAAGCTAAATTTGAATCTATTTTAGTATCAAAATTAAAGGATTTAACAAAATTAGACTGGGTTGGAGATTTAGACGGGTTAAATCCAAATACTTCAAATGGAATAATTTCTACAGGATCCGGTACCTTTTCTAATAATTTTTCAAGTATTTGAGGGTTTCCTTTAATAGGGTTTTGATCAATAAAAACTATTTCATTAATATCTGAATTAATTATAGGTTCTATTTTATTTACATCACCTAGGGCACTATTAATACCATCACATATTCCTTCTAAAAAGTTATATAAACTTAAAACTCCTCCCTTATTACTTTTTTGGAGTTGTTTTTTAATAAACTCAAAATTAAGATAAACATTCATTAGCTGCCCATAGAATATATCATTACCACTAGCATCTTTTTCTAATTTAAAGAAATCTTTTATTCCATTTTGGGTTAAAACAGAAGGTGTTTCTATTCCTACTGCATATAGCATGGGTTTAACAAAACATATGTTAGGGTCAAAGGATATTTGGTTTGGTTGAGCACTGATAATATTTAATTCTTCAGACAACCCCATTCCTAATATAGGAAGGGCGTCACCACCACCATTATATATTCTAGGTAGAACATTATTATATATTTTGTTTAATAATTCTCCAAATGTTACAAAGTAACTATTTTCTTTAGTTAAACCATTAGTAACACCAAAATTTCCTTTTGCTACTGACCTTAGAGATTTTAAAGATTCTGTATATAGGGGTTTATCATTTTTATAAACTTCTTTTAATTTGGTTTCTAAAGAAGATAAAGTACCGGTAAATGTTCTTTCATTACCTTTCTCATCCTTTAGCTTAAAAGTTAGAATTTCATCTGCAGATCTTTTTTTATAATTTAATGATGATAAATTAATAAAATTCCCCCCATTAAAGATAGCAAAGTTTTTTTTATCGTTTTTGATAAAATCATCTAACCAAGTCTGAATAGTATTAGGGGCATTAATTATATTTTTAGAACTTTTTGAATAACTTTTAATTGGGGAAGGGATATTTATTTGTAAAGATTCTATAATATCTCCTAAAGTAGTTAATTTTAAAGTTATATCGTATGTTCCATCAGGACTAAATTTCCAAGAAAAATTAGTTACTCTACCAAAAAAACCATCATAATTAGCAGAATATCTTTTTCTTTCTTCTTCTATTAATTTTAACATTTGTAACTGGCTTATGGAAGCTTCACTAAACCAATACTTTTCTATTATAGTATCTTCAACTTCTTCTAACCCAAAATCACTTAAAAATTTTCCATGCCCCCATTCTAACATTACAGTAAAACCTAACCTTAAATATAATAATTCAATAAGCTGAAATTGAAAGGTGTTGTAAGCTTTTATCTGTATAGTAGCGGTTCTTATTGAACCTCTATTTATACAATCTACTTTTGCTGATGTAATACCAGGCATAGGTTGTTTACCAAATTGTGGGCCCCCTAAACCATAAGCTTCATTAAAATTCCATAAATTAGAGGAAGTAGAAATGCCTGTTCTTTGTGTAATTGAAGTACCTGAAAATGTATTTGAGTTTTTATCTAAAGATCCTAACCCACCAAATAGTATAGCATTTTGTGCTAATTTACTTCTATGTCCAAAAGATTTGATATCTGCTTCAGACAGTCCTAAATTTTTAAGTTTTAGTTGGCTGGCATTATTTTGGTTTTTATTATTTTGGATAACCTGTTCTCGATATTCTTGGTATTTCTTTTTAGCAGCGGTATCAACAACAGGTGGTCGACCACTTGAATAAAAAAGATCATTATCATCAAAGATACCATCTCTTTCTGCTTGTTGATAATCTGCAAGAGTTGGTTTTTCTGGAGGTGGTGTTCTTTTTTGGAATAAATCAACTCCAGATGCTAATTTAATGAATGAATTTTTATTATTTAATACTTGAATTTGCTTAGGGGTTTTTATATTATCCCCAAAACCGGCGGCACTAAGTTCTTGCCTTATCTTAATTTGATTAAATACATATTGATCAAATTGTTCTCCTATTAAATTTCCTGTCATAACTATCTTTCATTTAAAATTCGAAATTCATTTACTACTTGAGCAATATTTTGTGGTATTCGTATTTGAACACCCACTGGAGGGTAATATGAATTTTGTTTTAATCCTGGGTTAGAACATGATATGATCCACCATAAATTTGAGTTACCATAATATTGTTGGGATAATTGATCATATCTATCACCTTCTTGGGTAACTACATAAATGTCGTTTGAGCTATAAGGTACAACAGGATATTTAGTAGTCCCATAATATTTAATTCTCTTTCCGAATATATTTGTAGTTGAATATCTATCCATAATATTAATTTATACCTTTTGCTGTTTTAGTAAATACATCACCAACTAAATTTGTACCTTCTTGATTAGTTGTTGAAGAGGGTATAGTAAAGTTTTCAGAACCATTATTACCATCATAATTGTTTCCATTTTTATTCCTTAAGGCAATATACCTTTCATCACCCCAAGCAGATACAAAAGTAGAACCATTTTCAGTTAAACCATCAAAGGTATTTTGTTGGATTCTTGGAACAAAATTATGTATGGGTTTGAATTCAAAACCAGTTACAGTCATTATCATAGGTAACTCTTTAGTCTTTTTTCCTCCATCATTTGCCCCTGTTTTACTGTCAACATCGATTTCAAAAGGGGATTCTTTTGGGTAGGATAAATTTAATCCAGTAATTATACCAGGTTGTTCATAACAATAACCTCCAAAAGTTAAATATGCAATATTTCCTTGCATGTAACCATTAGAACTGTAATCTGGGGCTAAACTTGAAGCCAGATAATTTAATTTTTGGTACATAGGAATTAATTCATCAATGGATTGGGCTGCTAATGTCCACCCCATAGATATTGATCTACCAAAACCACCATATCTAAAGAAGCTTTCAGCTCTACCCATAAATTTTTCTTCACCCCATTGTGCTGAGTAATTATCTGAAAATGAATCTATAAATGCTCTAAAATGAATATACCTTTTTAATCCTTCAGGATTATTAGCATTATTATCTAATATTCCGATTCTAAATTTAACAAAATCGTTTTTAATGTTGTTTCCAGCATTTATTACATTAGTAGATTGGTAAAGAGGAAGGGCATTTAACTTATCTAAGGGACCAGTCCCAGTTCCAATATTGTAGTTTGATAAGTTTTTGTTTCTTCTTCCAGGATTACCAATATTAACTCTTTCTTCAAAATTCCCATTTGCACCACTTTGATAATCTAGGGTTGTAGAAATTAAAGAATTTGATTTTCCAGGGTCTAATGAAGCTCTAAAATCGGGTAATATTTGATCTTTTGATTTTCCCACTTTAGAATCTGCCGCCGATACTATTCCACTATAATTAAGTAATTTAAATTTACTTTTAAACTCATCAGTATCATATAATTGAGTATCGGTAACTCTTTTTAAAGATGTTTGACCAACACCTAATGCGGAACCAGGACCTCCATTGTATCTTAGAATTTCATTGTAGTTATTTGATATATTTAAACCATCGGCAGATGAGGGTTTTGTTAAATTATTAAGTAACCCCCCAAAAAATCCCCCAACACTTCCTGTAATACTGTCTAAGAATGAATTTACAGGGTTTGATTGGTTTGATTGAGCTATTCCTATCTTACTACCAACCAGTTGGGTTAGCCTATTTTCCTCTGGAGATTGATTTTTATCAACTCTTTGAGCATACATAGGTTGAGATAAAGGTAATTCAGCATTTAATATAGTATCAAGGAATCCAATTCCTGTACTAGAACCACCTGCAGTTGTATTTCTGAATGGGTTTAATCCTTGTTTTAATAAATGTCCACCTTCAGCATTGACTGCAATTTGAGCTAGGGTTGAAGTAGGTAGATATACCCCATCATTTATAGGATTAAAATCAATACTAGAATCTGATTGTATTCTTGTTCCAGAACGGGATAATATATTTTGTTTTGCTGCAAACTGCAATCCTTTAGGGGATATCATAAATTGACCTATTCTAGATAAGTCATCTCCCGTTCTACTTAAAGTATTTGCTCTTAAAAGAAAGTCTGGACCACCAGTGTCTCCAGGAGAACTGTTTACAGAGTCAGTAACAAAGGGTTCTTTGCTACTTCCTCCACCTATACGGTCTTTACCATACCTTAAAGATTTAAGATCGGTTGTTAAGTCTATAAGAGCCATATTCTATTATCGAGGTAAATTATCTAAATACTTTACTGGATTACCTGATTCTAAATTAGAAGGAGCAGGTTTACCACTAAGTCTTGGTGCACCATCTACTGAATATGTGTCATGTAATTTTGACTGTGCAAATTCAGGTGTTGATGGAGTTCTACCATTTAAATTAGATAGATTTGAACCTCCTTGTGTTTGTAATTGATCTAAAAGTCCCATAATTGTTGTTTTATTATAAATATTAAATTATTGTATTTGTCTAGAACCTACAGCAAATGCTGTACCAACTTGTGTACTATCCATTTTTACTGTTCCCTCTTTGCTTAAAATTTGCTTCAATAGCATATTTGTTTCATTCATATTAGCATTTCCTCCTGCTCCACCTGTTGTGTTTATGTTAGGAGAAACTGCTAAACCATCTCCTGCTGCTGTTACTGTAGTAGCACCAAATTTATCTGTAATAGTAAATGGTCCTGATCCTGGGGGTGCAACACCGTCTTCTATAACATTAGATAAAGCATATGCTGCAAGCCCAGCTGCTGCCATTCCTGCTAAAATTACGGGAGCGCCTGCTCCAAAAGTTAAACCAATAGCTAAAGCTGCTGCTGCTGCCGCAGCAATTATTAATCCTTTACCCATCATTTGTACAGTTTCAGCAAATTTATCCATTGCTAAAGCTTGTTTTTCTGTTAAAGAAAGCATTTTTTCTTGTTGTAAAGCTTTTTCTGCTTCCCTATCCAAATCAGCTTGTGCCTGGGTAGATAATGCTTCTTGGCTTACTAAACTATCTGCTAATTGGTCTGCACTCATTCCTAAAGCTCCCGCTAATGCTTGTTGTTGAATAACATTCATATTCTGTAGTTCTTCTAAACTACCTGCTTCTTCAACTAATGCTCTAGCTAATGCTTCTTGATCTCCTGATAAAGCTGCTGATCTTGCTTTTTCAAGATTTAAGTCTCTACCAATTAATAACTCAGCTTGCAATTCATTCTGGATAGAGGATTCAAAATCTAATAACTGTCCAGCGGCTCCTGCAACTGTGCTCATTTCAATACCTAGAGATTTAGCAGTTGCTACTGCCTTTGTTAACCCCCCTTCAAGACCCATGGCATTAACCCTTGCAAGGCCTGTTATTTTATTAGCTTCATCTAATACATCTGATAATTTTAATCTAATACCAAATTCTCTTTCAGCATCTAAAACCCCTTTAGCTTGTTCTTTTTCTAGTGTTTTAAAATTTTTACCAGTAACCATAGCTAATTTAGCCATGTTACCTACTGCTTCTTCTGATAGATGAAGTCTGTTTAATGTGTCCGCTGCTCCTGCTAAAATATCTTTATTAAATGCTATTGCAGTACCACCTAGCTCTTTATTTAGAGCCATTACAGTTTTTTTCTGTTCTTTTATAGATACAGCAGTGGATAAAGCTCCTCCACTGGTTTCAAACATTTCTTTTTTAAATTCCTTAGCTTCTTTTTTAGACATACTAAGGCCACGAGCGATTTCAGTTGTAGATTGATCTGCTTTTTTAAATTGATCAAATAAAGCACCTGCTAATTTAAATAGAGCACCTGCTGCACCTAATCTAACTGCTGATTTATCTATATTTTTAAATATCTCTTTAGTTAATATTTTGGTTTTTTTAAAACCACTTATGTTAGGGGACATATCTTTAATCTTTACAGCAGCATCTTCTGCCGCCTTATCAAAATTAAATATTTTTCCGATACCCCCCATCCCAGATTTATCAAGCAAACCTTGAATACCAGAGGATATTTTTCCTACTAAACCTAAATCTTTTTCTCTTTGTTTATTAAGTTCTTCTTGTTCTCTAACTAAATCAGATTGAGCTCTAAACTGTTCTTCTAATTGGAATTTTAAAACTTCATTAACTTTAACTCCATTCCGTTCAAGAACTTCAATTTTTCTTAATTGAATTGCTCTTTGGTTTTCTAGTTTATTTGCAACTTTCGAAAGTTCTTTAGATACATCTTGACCTTTATTTATTTTCTTTTGGATTTCTTCTATTCCATCAAGTTCTTTTCCTGTTGATTTTATAGATTTAGTTAAATCATTAGTGAATGATTTTGCAAAATCCTTAGTAATATCATCAGCACTTTTTAGTTGGTCCTGGATATCACTAGATATACTTTGTCCTATGGAAGATATAGCGTCATCTAAACTAGCTAAGTTATTTTCAAACTTATTTAATTCATCATTAGCTTTTTTAATATTGTCTCCTAATGCCATAAGGGTATTTTGTTATAAATATTAAAAGAAATTATTTTACTTATAACTAGACTGATTTTTAAATGTAGGACGGTTTACTTGGCCTGATGAGTCTACCATAGATTTTTTACCTTTCCCTTTACTTGCTTCTTCTGCTTTTTTATTTTGGTTTTTATTATACTCATTTATTTCATGAAAAGTAAATTTACGAAGCCAAATGGGCATATTGTATATCGTAAACCAGTCATAGCCCCCATTTCCATGGAAGACTATGTTGTGTATTTGAGTAAATAAGTTTTTTCGGTATACTTGACTATTTTCCAAAGTCAGGCCAAAAAAATCCAACCCCAATTGGAATTGTTTTTGTTGTTTCGCTGCCAGAGGGAAAAAAAGTTAAATCTACATCTGGTGACATTGATTTAATGTATTCTCTTAAAGCACGAGCATCTCGTGCTAATAGATATTTATCTACAAACTCTCGAATATCTTTTTTATCCGTTTTTCCTTCTACAGATAAAATTGTATGTTTTAATCTTGTGGTAAGTGTTGGATCTGAGTTTTTATCTATCTTTTTTAATCCATCTAATTCACGTTGGATTTTCATTTCATCTCCGTGGTTTAATAATTTAAAAGTAATTTCATTACCTGAGTGAGGGAAGGTAAATGAAAATTCATTATCGCCTGATTTAAATAATTCATCGTCAATTTCATTATTATTTATATCGGTTAAATCAACTGTTTCTTCTACACCTTCATATGTAAAAGTATAATCTTTACCATATCCTAAA
>Ga0115008_10004956_pt1 | contig 11050 bp, 3 predicted proteins | sample FraStrMetagenome_FD_87164 | JGI IMG/M metagenome (GOLD analysis project Ga0115008, IMG submission 87164) | Marine eukaryotic phytoplankton communities from Arctic Ocean - Fram Strait ARC3M Metagenome | ecosystem: Environmental > Aquatic > Marine > Oceanic | place: Fram Strait | collected 2012-06-18
CCACACGCCCAGCCCCAAACACAATTTCTGGCGCCAAATCAGCCCGAGATCCCCGAGCCGAAAATCATCGACACCTCACCACCACGCGCACCACGCGATCACCCACGAACCCGCCTCTGACCGTCCGTACTCAACCATCGTGACTCCCACCGCAGGCTGAGAAGGACGATGTCAAGCCTGAACCCAAGGACGACGACAAGAAGCCGAGCGAGCCGCTTGGGTCCAAGAAACCGCCCGAGGATGACGTGATCAAGAAATCGATCGACGGCGTGGGCATCCCGCTGGACATCGGCGCGACGGTCAAGTGCAGGTGGAGGGACGGGCAGATGTACCCCATCCGCGTCATCGAGCGCAGGGCGGGGCCCGGGGGAAAAGAAGCGCAGGAGGAGTACGAGTACTACGTGCACTACGAGCAGTTCAACAGGCGCCTGGACACCTGGGTGACCATCGCGGACATGGACCTGTCAACCGCGGAGCAGGATGAGGACGGCAAGAAGAAACGAAAGGCGGAGCACGAGCACGACGAGGAGCACGCCGAGTTCGACCCCAACGCCCTGCGCGAGCACGAGGAGGTGACCAAGGTGCGAAACATCTTGAAAGTCGAGCTCGGTCGGCACGAGATGGACACGTGGTACTTTTCGCCGTTTCCGCCCGAGTACACGACGTGCAAGAAGCTCTTCTTCTGCGAGTTCACACTGAACTTCTTCAAGCGGAAGGAGCAGCTGCAGAGGCACTTACGGAAGACGGAGATGTACCACCCGCCCGGGGATGAGATTTACCGGAGCGAATCCCGCGGGAAGACGGCGGCGTTTTTCGAGATTGACGGCAAAAAGGAGAAGATCTTTTGCCAAAACCTGTGCTACCTCGCCAAGCTGTTCCTGGACCACAAGACGCTGTACTACGACGTAGACTTGTTCCTGTTCTACGTGCTGTGCGAGGTGGACGAGCGCGGGTACCACATCGTGGGGTACTTCAGCAAGGAGAAGTGCTCGGAGGAGGGGTACAACCTGGCGTGCATTCTGACCCTCCCGGCGTACCAGCGCAAGGGCTACGGCAAGATGCTCATCTCGTTCTCGTACGAGCTGAGCAAGAAGGAGGGCAAGGTGGGCACCCCCGAGCGTCCGCTCTCCGACCTCGGTCTCGTGTCCTACCGCGGCTACTGGACGAGGGAGTTACTCGCCATCCTCAAGGATGAGTCTCGAGCGGTGATGAGCATCAAAGATCTCTCCGAGCTCACGATGATCAAGACGGAGGATATCATCAGCACCCTGCAGCACCTCAACCTGCTCGCGTACCAGAAAGGCGCCTACGTCATCTGCGCCGCGCCGGAGCTCATCGAGAAGCACCTCAAGGCGGCGGGATCCGCCGGAGTGGAGGTGGACCCGACCAAGCTCATCTGGACGCCCTACAACGCGGAGAAGGAGTACGCCAACTTCCGCGGGTGAGAACAGTGTCGATATCTCACGAGTAAATAAAAGTAAAAGAATCTTAACTTGCTAAAAGTTAGCTATGTAGGAGTGTGAACCCAGGGTTCAACTGCCGGCGATGAGCGGCGGCGTCTTCCAGTCGCCACTCGTCGCGTACGACTTTCTGTTTTTTTTCTTTCTTGGATTTTTCTTGGATTTTTCTTGTTTCCTTTTTGTCATCAGTCGCCGCCGCCGTCGTCCGCTTCGACGTCGTCGCCGCCTTCGTCCTCCTCCGCGGCGTTCTGCGCATCCACCGCGCTGATGGCGCCCACGTCCACGAGCAGGTGCATCCCGCACATCTCCGTGTACGTTTCGTACCAGCCCAAAGACTCCTGCGCCTTGGCGAACGACTTTTGAAACTTTGTGATGACGTAGATGAAAATCACCTTGCGGCTGACGATGTACACCGACTCCAAACCAAAGGTGTTGATCAAAAAGGCCATGCCCCAGGTGCTGATGTACCTGTCCTCCTCGCCCGGGCCGAGGAACCTGTAGATGAGCACGCCGTACACGATGATGACGTACCCGCCGAAGAACCAAAGGAACGCGGCGCAGAACCAGCCGAGGTTCTGCTTGAATATCGACGACCACCGCAGCTTGGACACGTACACGCGACGCCTCCGTTCGATGTCATGGACGGAGATGGTGTGCATCGCGAGCGCAGCCTTGGCGTCGTCCGCCTGCTTCGCTAAGTTCGCCTTGGCCTTCTCGAGGATGTCAGCCACCTTGTCCATGGCGGCTTCGCCCGCAGGCTTTCCGGGAGCGGCGGCGGCCTCCTCGCGGCCCGCGCCTCGCCGCCACAGCCGTTGGATCCGTCCGGCGCCGCCCGTGCTGGGCTCCGGCGAGCCCAGCGCGCGCGATGGCGACGCGGGTGCGCTGCCGTGGTCGCTCCCGTCGCTCTGGTTGGCGCTGTCCAGGTCGTTCGCCTTGTGCCTGGACCGGGGTCCGGGTTCTGGTTTGAGCGATGACGAGTCCAGCGACAGCGCCGCGTCTCTGGAACCCGCGGCGAGGAGCCGTTCCATCGCCTCGTCGCCCAGGGCATCCTTCAGGATCATCTTGGACTTGTGGCCGAGGGTGCCGAGGGGTAGGTTGCCGAGCGCGTGCATGGTACCCGCGTGCGCGAGGGCATGTTCACATTCGACGGCGGTGCCCGGAAACGCGATTCGCGTCGCCGCCAGCGCGGCGGCGGCGGCGGGAACGTGGCTGGCAAACACCGGCGCGTGCGGTGGTAAGAGCCTGACGCAGTCGTAGTAGAAAGCGTCCACGCTGCCGGCGGTGACGTCGGTGTCCTTGTCCTTCTCGCGTTCGCGTGATTTGAGCGAGGCGAACGCGGCGAGCACGCCGGTGATTTCGTCGTGGCACGCGGGATCGGCGCGGATGCGTTCGCGGGCATCTTCGTTCCCGGCGGCGTTCGATGAGATCTGGTTGACGTGCCGCATGAACACGCGGAGGGCGCCGGCGTCGTGCCAGTTCCTCGCGAGACGCGGGTTGTCCACGATGGACGCCACGCAGACGGCGGCGGCGTCGGCGACGCATCGGCTCGCGGGCCGCGGCTGGTTGATACGAATCGTCGCGACGACGGCGGGGAAGCCGTCGTGGTCCAGCTTGAGCTCCCGGATGCCCGCGGGGTAGTCGCAGGTGATCCTCGCGAGGAGCGCCAGCGCCGCGGCGCTGGCGGCCACCTGCGTCGGCGACGCGCGGGGCGCGGCGCCGTCGACACGGTCGGGGATGGTGAGAACGGCGACGCACGCGCTGACCCCACCGGAGGAGACGATGGAAGCGCGGATGAGCGCCATGGCCCTCAACGCATCCTCCCTGCTACCGCCGTACCCCCGCGGGCCGGCCTCGGCAGCCGCCTGGTCGAGGATCGCCGAGAGGAAGGACGCGACGCGCTCGCACTCGGCAACGTCGCCCGTCTCGGCGAGCTCGTCGAGCCGGCCGGAGTCTTCGGTGCACCTCGCGACGGCGGACATGAGCCAACGCTCGGCGTCCATGGACACGGACGCGAGCAGCTCGGACGCGCGCGGGGTACCGGGCGGTGCCGCGTCGGTACCCTCACCCGCTCCGATGACCTGCTCCGCGGGTGGGGTCAGGCGGAGCGCCTCGAAGTCATCCACGTCGACGGGTCCTCTTACGCCGCCGCCGTCGGCGGATGACGATCGATCCTTGTAAGCCGCGTGCAGTGACCGGACGTACCAAGCCACCGGCGCCGTCTCTCTCGCGTCGACGTTGGCGTCGTCGAGTCCCGCGGAGTCGCCCGTGGCCTGGCTGGCGTCGGACTCGTCGTCGGAACCGTCGCCGGGGGGCATGACCGAGGTGAACTCGTCGCGGTGCGCTGCGGCGCCGGAAAACGCGGAAGCCTTGGTGAACATCTTACGCCGGGCGACACCCTGAGTCTTAGCCTCGGGATCCAACTCCACGTCGTCGTCATCGCCCATGTCGTACTTGTCGAGCTTCTTCTTCGGGTTCGAGAGCCGGAGCTTGACGTTGTCCTCGGCGGTGCTCCGGATCGACTCCTTGATGACGTCGACCGATTCAAACTTAGCTTTGCGCTTCTTCTTCTTGCGGTAGACGCCCAGTCTGTCCATCCAGTAGAAGAACACCCCGACGACGGTCATGGCGTAGGTCATGCCGCACGTCATGAGCATCTTCATGAGGGCACCCTTGGACTTGACGAGGATCTGCTGAACCTCGGGCTTCTGCAGGGCGCCCTCGGGGTCGAAGAAGAGCTGGAAGAACGTCTCGCACCAAGCGGCGTAAATCTCCATCATGTTCATGCCGGCGGCGACCATCGCCTGCCTCCAGTGCGGCTCCAACACGGCGCCTCCGCCCGCGGTGAACATGTGCGTGAGGGAGAACTTGACCGGGAACATGATCGCGATCTGGATGGCGATGACAGTCAGGAAGTGGAAACCGTTGTTCTTATCCGGGAAGGCGTCGCAATACCACCCTGGCGGTTTGAGATCGGCTTGGCCCATCAGCACCGCGCAACCCGCCCCGGCGGGGATGTAAGCGCACTCCTCCAGCACGTTGGACGAGCATCCAATCTCTTGCCGGAGCAACGCGCAGCACTGCGTCGCCTTGTTGTAGTAGAACCACACGGTGACGAGCAAGCCGACGAGGTACATCGACGACTGCATCACGACGCGCTCGGCGGCGCTGAATGCGTCGGTGGGGTTGGCCAAAAACGCGCGGAGGAACATGTGAGCAGCCATGTACAGCCGTATGATCCACATGAGCCACTTGTGAAACGCCCGCGCCGTGCTCTTGGCGGTATTCACCGGGGCCATCGCGACCGCGCCGAGACAGGCGCAGGCGCGGGAGATGAACGAGGGCTTCTTCTTCGCCGCCTCCGCTTTCTTCACCGCCTCCTCAGCCTTCTTCTGAACGTGCAGCGCCTGCACCGTGCCCGTGAACGTCTCCCTCCACGCCGCGACGCACTCCGCCGCGCGTTCCGTGGCGACGAGCACAGCCTTGGCCACCTGCGTGTCTCCCCGCACCTGCGCCTGCACCCACGTCCAGCCGCACTGCAAAATGTCAAACTCGTGGTACAAATCGTCCCACGGGTTGAGCACCCACGACAGCCCTGTACACAAAACATAAGGACGTCAGTCAAATCGCCCACACTACAATAAACGGAAATAGGAAATAGAAATAAACTCACCATTCTGTCTGCACCCTTCCATGGCGACGATGGTGCACCACATGTCGTCAACCACGGTCCACCCGAGCTTCGAAGAGCACGCCGCGAGCTCGGGCGGGCATCGGAGTAAAACCTCGTCCGCGTTGTAGTACGACTTGACCACCGGCATCTCGGTGCCCGGGAGGGGCGGCGAGAGCGTCGGGGGCGACGTCGCCTTGAGCGCGCCCGCCAACGAATCCGTCGCCGACCACGAGCCGTTTTCGTTTTGGAGCGCCACGATGTTCCACAGGTTGGACCGCTTCATCCATCCCTCGGACGTGAGGTTACCGGACATCATAGCCTTGAACTCGGCGACGAGGAGCGGGAAGGTGAGGCCCATGGGCATCATCCACGGGAGCTGCGCGGCGTCGTACACGCGGCTCGCCATCTCGACGTGTCCGACGATGTTCTTGACGTCGAGGTAGGCGTACACCATGGCGGTGCCGACGGCGCGGCTGAAGGGGAGGAAGATGTTGTGCTTGGAGTCGTTCGTGTTCGTCGCCTTCCAGATGACGAGGTTGCGATTAAGCGCCTCGATGGGGAAGGCGATGAGGAAGCGGACGTATCTTATGCCGCAGGTTGAGCAGAAAAAGGCGCCGTTGCGCTCGGGCATGGGCATGTTCTTCACCTCGGACCTCGATGGCACGCCGATGAAGTATGCCGGGAGCTCGGGTTCCTTCCGTCGCCGCCGCTTACCCTGCGTCATGTCCCGGAAGTCCTTCTGGAACTTACCGGGCATCGAGGTCAGCGTGGCGGGCATCTTGCGCGCGGCGTCGAAAGCCTTACCCGGCATCTGCTTCAGCGTCCTTTCAAGCGGCGACACGACGCTGCTCATCCGGCCGAACAGGCCCTTCTTCTGCTTCTCATCCTTCGCCGACTTGCGATCTTTCAGCGGGACGTCATCGTCGTCGTCGGAGCTGTCGAATGACTCGTCCCAGTTCATGGTGTGCACGTCCACGACACCGTACCGAACCTTACCCGTTTCCTTGTCCACCCACGCGTCGATACCCGTGTGCGTCTCTTCAATCTCCTTCTCAATCTTAGCCTCAATCTCGGCGACGAGCGTTGGGTCCGCGGCTTCCATGCCGTTGTGGACCTGGGGCAGGCCCTCCTTGGCGCGTTTGGCGCGTCGCATCGTAGCCTTGCGTCGTTCGATCGAGCGGAGGATATCCGTGGCGGCGAAGTCGCGTTTGCCTATGTCGGCGATTTCGAGGAGCTTCGCGTCCACCGCCTCGGCGTCGTAGGTGCCAATCTGCTGACCGGCGACGCGTTCGAGGTCCGCGCGGGTGTTCGGGCAGTGCAGGTTGCTGAACATGAACTGCATCTCCTGCACGTCGATGCTCCACGTCCACACGTCCTTGACGGTCGTGAACCCCATACGCGCGGTGGTTTCTTCGTTCTTGATGAACTTGTCCAAAATCAATCGCCGGGCTCGGCCGTCGCGGCGCTCAAAGGCGCACGCGAGCGCGGACATGCACGCGAACATGCCGAACACCACCGCGAACACCTTCCACGTGTTCAGCACGTCGTTGAGGGACACGGAGAGGAGCTCCTCGATGGAGATGGGCTTGATCTTCGGCGGCGCGGAGGAAGCGGAAAAATCGGTGGCGTGGTTGCACAGGCAACTGACGCTCGACGAGAGGACGCAGCCGCACCCTTCGAACGTCTGCGTGTCCCGTCGCCAGAAGCACATCGCCTTGTTCCGCGGGTTCTGCACCTGGCACCCCTCGCCGTCGTACCTTCGCAGCCGGACGCCGCCCTCGCCCGCGTACTCCACCAGCGTGCAGTTGTAAAGCACGGAATCCTCGTTCGACGCGCTCGGGGAAGAATAGCCCGCGGAAACCTTTCCACTTTTACCAGAGGCTGGGCAGACGTCACTGAACTTTGAGCGGCAGCCAGATGCGCCGCAGTCACTGGACGATGCCGCGACGTAGCTCCCGACTTCGGTCTTTGTGCAATAGCCTCCCTTGCAGCAGGAGCACTTACAATTTTTCACCGATGGGTCAGCGGCTTTCGGCAGGTGCTCGAAGGTCCACAGGAAGGACGCGTCGACGCTCGAGTTGGCGAGCGACACCGATCCGTCGAGCACGCCGGGCAGCCACGCGACGACGGCGTTGGGCGGGATCGGGTTGGGCAGCGTGGCGCACCCTTTCGTGGACGCCGCGCCGGCATCCTCGTCGTAAAACGCGCACGTGGGCAGACCGACCGACTTCGTCTCGAGGTTTTCCAGCGCCGTGAAGTTCGTCGTGGGCTTCGTGACGTAACACGGCGGGCTCCGGAGGTCGTCGCCGTCGTTGTTGAGCTTCAGCGAGAACGCGATGGGCACGGTGAGGTCACGCACCGCGAGCTCACTCCCCGACGCGGCGTTGTTGAGGACCAGCGAGACCGTCGGCGAAGCCTTGGGCGCGGACCTGATATCCGTCGGGTCCGACGCGTTCCCTTTGCTCGCCGCAGCCGCGTGCGGGTCGTAGTCGAGGGAGAGGCAGAGCTGGTCGACGGGATCGGACCCGCCCAGCGCGAGCGCACCGCCCGGCACCGCAAACTCGGACCCCGCCGCGGACGTCGACGACGTGGACGAGTTACCCACGCCGAGCGTGCTGACCCTCGCCGCCTGGTACGACATCTGCGACATGCTCACGTTCGCGGGTTTCTCCCCAGGAAGCGCGGGGCCGAGCTGCGCCGTCATGAGCGAACGCGCGGCGGCGGTCGCGGCGGCCTGCGCGGACGCGGCGTTGGCGTCGCCGTCCTCGGCGGGCGCCACCGCGGCGCTCAGCGCGCCGAGCATGTTCTCGGCACCCTCGCCGGTGACGACGAGGTCGTTACTCGTGGCGTCGATGAGCCCGGCGACGAGGTTCACGCCGGAGGACCTGGCCGCCGCCGTCGCCTCGCACGGGTCCCCGAGCACCGCCGAGGCGGTACCCGCGAGCGTCGCGTAGAACGTGGACGACGCCGGGACCGCGTCGCCCGCCGAGGACGTCACGTTGAGCATCGTCTCGCGCTGCGCGGCGCGATCCTTGGCGTTGCCAGTGGCGTTGACCCCGCCCCCGCCCACGCACCCGTTGGACCCGAGCAGCCTTCGGCGCCTCTGCGACTCTTTGAAGTTGTCGAAGAGCTTGCTGGCGGCGGCGACGGAGTTCAGCGCACCTTCCGGGTCGCCGTTCTTGATGGCATCCTCCGCGGCGTTCACACCGCCGCTCAGCGCGGCGTTCAACGCCGTCTCATCCGCGAGGACGGGCCACGTGCTCGTCACCTCGATCACCTTAGCCGCGGACACCGCGCCGAGCGAATCCTTGACCTCGACCGCAACCTCAACCTTTCCGTCGGCGTCGCCGCCGGGCAGCGTGCCGACAAACTCCGGCACCGGGCTGAAGTCCTTCAGCTGCGTCCACCGTGTGTCACCTTTGACCCTGGCCATGAACCTGTACGCCAGCGGCTCCTCGTCGTCGACCCACGCGGCGGCGCTCATCGTGAACACCGTGTCGAGCGCCGTGCCCGACAGCGGGACGGAGCCGACGGTGCCGTCCGACGGCGGCGTGTTCTCCTCGAGCTCGATGAACGCCGCGGCGACGCCGTTGCCGTCCTCGACGTCCAGCCGGAACTTGTACCTGTACCCGCTCGTGAGGACGTCGGGCGACAGCACGAGGTTCTCGGCGGCGAGCGACACGGAGGACGTGAATCCGGCGGCGGCGAGGTCGACGGTTTGGTCGGCACCCGCGGGGTCGATCTGCGCGCGCGTCGCCGACCACGACATCTTCAGCGTCGACGCGTCGGCGACGGAGGCGACGGTTCCCTTGATCCGGGCGGGTTCGCCGGCGTTGACCTTGTTGCCGGTGAACGGCGCGATGGACGCTGAGGGCGGCGCGCCCGTGGCGCCCGCGGCGGCGGAGACGACGGTCACCGTCGTGGACGCCTCCGCGCGTCTCGCACCCTTCTTCACCTCGAGGATGAACTCGTACGTCCGCCCGCTCGGCCCGGCGGCGCCCTTGAGCTCCAGCCCGGCGATCTTCGCCTGCGAATCTCTCGAAATCTCGAGCTGGGAGCCGTCCTTCAGGTAGCAGGACGTGTCGCTCGCCGAGGCGTCGGCGGCGGTTTTGTCCTCGCAGAGCCAGTAGTACTCCCAATCGTAATCCGGGTCCTCGTCGGGATCGATGGAGCTCGAGCCGTCCAGGTCCACCGCCACGCCTTCCGACACGATCGCGTTGCCACCCTTGACGATGGCTTCGAGTTCCGCCTCGCTGACCAAAAAGTTGAACTCGGCGGTTGACGAAACAATGGGGTTCCCGCCCTGCCTGCCCGTGAACTTGAGGGTGTAGGACACGCCAGCTGGCAGCGACCGCGCGGGCAGGTACAGCTGCGGCGTGTCCGACTTGGTCACCTTCGGGTCGAGCGTGACGTCGGTGCCGTCGGATCGGGACGCGGACCAGCTGAAGGTGTACCCCGCGTCGTTGGAGCACGCGGCGTTCATGAGCTGACGACCCGCTATGATCCGCGTGTCCGCGCCGCGGAGCACCTCGCCGTTCACCACGGTCGTGGCCTCGATGCTCACGCCCATGGTGCAAATCACGCAACCGGCGTCGCCGACTCCCGCGTTGGTGCCGTTGTACATGTAGCCATCCGGGCACTTACCGCACGTGTAATCTTTGGCGCCGTCGTCGGTGACGGTGATGACACCCTCCTTGAGCGCCGCCGCGTCGACGGCGGGGGTGTCGACGCACTCCACGCCGGGGAAGCAAGGGTTATCGGCGCATCCGTCGATGTCGATGCATCCGGACGTACCGTCGGAGCCGACGACCCACGGGAAGTGCGCCGTGCCTGCGTGAGACGGACAGGCGCCGCAGACGGACCCGCCGGCGCCGTCGTCGACGCACAGCGACGCCGGGTCGCAGCCGCCGTTGTCTTTGGCGCAGCCGCTGATCAGCTTGCATCCAGACTTACCGCTTCCCTTGTAACCGGCGGGACAGGCGCTGCAGGTGTCGCCGTTGTTGGAGCACGTCGTGAGGGGATCGCACGGATTGTTCGTAACGCAGAGGTCCTCCGCCACGCAGCCGCCAGCACCGACGCCGTCGCCCGTGGATCCCTTGGGGCACTTGCCGCACTTGTACCCATCCTTGGGCGGCGGCAGGTCGGTGCACAAAACCTTTCCGAGCGCGCCGGCGTAGCACGGGTCCGTCGAGCACGAGTCGACGTTGACGCATTTCCCATTCGCATCCGCGGCGGTCCCCGACGGGCAGGCGGCGCACTCGGCGACGCCGTCGTTGTCCGCGTCGGTACACTTGACCTGCGGGTCGCAGCCCCCGTTCTTGATGAAGCACGGGTTGAACGCGCACCCGGCGGCTCCGATGCCGTCGCCCGTGGATCCCGGCGGGCACTTACCGCACTTGAACCCGGAGGCGCCCGCGGGAGGCTTGAGGTCCTTGCAGTGCACCCCGGGGTAGCACGGACTCTCGGCGCAGGCGTCGATGTCCACGCAGCCAGTCTCGCCGTCACCCTCGTACCCAGCCGGGCACGCGCCGCAGGTGGACCCGCCGCCGCCGTCGGTACACGTCGTCAACGCGTCGCAGCCGCCGTTCTTGACCGAGCAGCCGGATTCCTGGACGCACTTGGTCTCTCCGCTACCCTTGTACCCCGCCGGGCACGGGCCGCACGAGAAACCCCCGGCGCTGTTGACGCAATCGGTGCGCTTGTCGCACCCGCCGTTGGCTCGCGCGCACTCGTCGATGTCCTCGCACCCGCCCGCCTTTGTCTTTGTGAATCCATCCGGGCACTTGCCGCACTTGTACCCGCCCACGGTGTTGATGCACTCGACCCTCGGGTCGCACCCTCCGTTGTTCACGGCGCACTCGTCCGCGTCCGCGCATGTGACGCCGTAGTCCGAGGACGTGTACCCGTCGGGGCACTCGCC
>Ga0115008_10004957_pt1 | contig 11050 bp, 10 predicted proteins | sample FraStrMetagenome_FD_87164 | JGI IMG/M metagenome (GOLD analysis project Ga0115008, IMG submission 87164) | Marine eukaryotic phytoplankton communities from Arctic Ocean - Fram Strait ARC3M Metagenome | ecosystem: Environmental > Aquatic > Marine > Oceanic | place: Fram Strait | collected...
AATCGCGCTCTACAGTGCTCTACATCTGCATCGCTCTGTCCCGCGCCGGATGTAGAGCTCTACAGCTCTACAGCGCTCTCCAGCGCTCTACATCTCTACAGCTCTACAGCTCTCTACACACTCTACATCCTCTACACCCTCCCTCAGGTACGACCCGGCCACGAACGGGTGGGAGGAGGTGGCGCCGATGGCGTCGGCGCGCTCGGACTTAGACGGCATGGTGGATGAGTGTCTTTGCACACACATGGCGGTGCTCGACGGCAAGCTGTATGCTGTGGGCGGCTTCAACGGTGACCACCTCAGCTCGGTGGAGCGGTACGACTCGGCCGAGAATGCGTGGGAGGCGGTGGCGGCGCCGCCGATGGCGACGGCGCGACGGCGACGGCGCGAAGCGATTCTATCGCAGTCTTGGTTTACAGCGCTCCAAGATAGTGTCAGCGCGACGGGTCTTGCGGAGGAGACATAGAAAAAAGAAAACATTCTGCTGGCCAACACGGCGCTTTCGCTGCCCCCTCGTCCCCAAAGGCCGGAAATCATCCAATCATTGCGCCGACGATGACGACGCCAGGCCAGCGCCCGTTTAGCGCATACCTCCGGCTGTGGGCCATCGCCAATCTCCTTCGCATCTCGATCGGCCTCAACGCCGGCACCGGCCTCGTCGGATCGACGCTCGACGCCAACTTCTTCTCTCTCGCCACCCTGCCAGCCTTGGTCGCGCTGGCAGGCCTGGTGCCGGCTCGCTGGTCGGGTGCGCTGCCGCTGGTCGCGCTGGTGGCGCGAGCCGCCACCAATGCGGCCAAGGGCTCGATGATGTCCAACTCCCAGATGTGGGCCACGCAGATGGACGCAGCGCTCGTGCTGTCGCTCCTGCGCCGCCTCGGCTCTGCCGCCCGCCACGGCTCGTCCTGGAGCAGCCCGCTGAGTGCCGAGGACGAGCGCGCGGTGGTCGGCGGCTGCGCCCGGACGGTGCGGTGGCAGCTCGCCATCTTTTACTTTGCGAGCGGCTTCTGGAAGGCAGCGCGCACATCCTCGTGGCCCTCCCTGCCCACGCACCCAGCCCTCACCCCGCGCACCGTGCCTCACCGGCCCAGGCAAACACGTCCTTCCTCCACCCCTCGTACTCGTGCGCCGGCCTCTTCATGGTGCCGCCCCACCCCCCTCTCCGCCGACCGACCAGCCTCGGCGCCTCTCCACAGCAGCCGCCTCTCTTGACCAGGTGCAGCCGTCACCTTCCCGACGGCACCAACTGACCTTCACAGCGGGACACGCCTGCGGAACAGGTGCAGCCCCTCGAGTACCTGCCCGACGACGTCCTCTTCGCAGCGAGCGGCCTGGCCGCCTCCGCCGTCCCCGCCCTCGCGCGCGCTATCGCCGCAACCGGCCTCCCGCCTCGACCGCCGTCGCGTGTGGGGCGGTGGGAGCAGCGCCTCGCCACAGAGTCTGGACGCGTGAACAGGTCCAGCCTTCACGCTCGTCCTGGAGGCGGTGGTGCCGGTGCTGCACTTCCTCGAGCCTCGCCGCTTCCCGCGCTGCGCCCTCTTCGGCCTCGTCCTCACCCTCGCTTTCCACCTCGTCATCGGCCTCACGCCGCCGCCCTCCAACGTCTCCGCCCGCAGAGCCGCCGCTGGCCCGCAGCTCGGCACATCTCGGCTGATCTCGTGCCCGTCTCGCGCGTCCAGGTCTCCACCTACGGCGTCACCACCTGCACGCGCCTCTTCTTCGTCTTCCCAGGCGAGGTCTCCACCTGCAGATCACACGAGATCACCACGAGATCACACGAGGTCTCCACCTGCAGATCACACGAGATCACAACGAGATCACACGAGGTCACCACCTGCAGATCACACGAGATCACAACGAGATCACACGAGGTCACCACCTGCAGATCATGCACCCACCTCTCCTCTCCTTCTGCCCCGGTGAAGCGCCTGCCCCCGCCCCGCGCCATCAGACGCCGCCGCCGCCGCCGTCGGCGAGATGGGACGGCCGCATACCGCCGCCGGTGCCCTCCTCTGCGCCGGCATGGCTGCTGCCGCAGCGGCGACCTCGTCCCTCTGCGCCGCCCCGTGGCACTGGCTGTGAACGGCGTCTCTGCACGCCTTCTGCTTGTGGGCAGGCGACCCTCGCCCTCGTCGAGCCCTACCACGCCGTCGCCATCAGCACGGTCCAGGGCGAGGGCAAGGACTGGCACGCCGGCTGGTACGCCGCGCTGGCAGTGCTGCTCACGCGCGCCGCGGTCCTCGAGGCGGCGGGCGGCGAAGAGGGGGAGGGCAGCGTGTGCGGGGCGCCGCTTCACGCCCCCGGCCGGTTGCGAGCAGGCGGCAGGCGGCGGCGAGGCGGCGTGCGGCAGCGAGGGCGGTCTTCCCGCGGAGAAGGAGAAGGCAGAGCCCGCCGGCAGAAGGGGCGGAGGAGGGGGGGGCCTTCTGTAACCCTTCTCCCCACCTTTCCCGCAGAGCCGCGAGGTGGAGGGGAGGACGAGGGAGGGGCCTGCTTTGCGGGGGCTCGTCGCGCTCGCGCTGCTGTACGCCTTCGCGCTGCCCGTGGCGGGCCCTGCTGCGGCGGAGAGGTGGTTGGCGCGTGACACCGCTGACGCTCTCGCCGGCGTGAGCAGGCGGGGCTGCAGGAGAAGGCTGGCTGCCTGATGTTTTCGCAGCTGCGCCTGCACGGCGGCTCCAACCACCTCCTGCTCCCCACGTCGCTGCTGCAGCGCGAGCTCGGCGGCCTAGATGCGGGAGAATGTTCCTAGAATGTTCCTAGATGCGGGAGAACGCCGACGCCAGTACAGCAGTGGCCTTGTACTTCACCGATGCGCCGGCATTGCACGGCGCTGATTTCGAAAGCCTGCATTCGAAGCCCCTCGTCCGCCCGCGCTGCAGGCTCGCCTCCGCCGAGCCGACGAACGCCTTCGCGGGCGGCGTGGTCCGCATCGAGGCGCCGCTCGTGCGGAGAGAAGGCGGCGGGGGGCGGGGGCGTGTCACAGTGAGCGTGACTCGATTGCCTCAGGAGACGGACCTCGAGTGGGTCGGAAACACCTTCGCAGAGCACATGGGGCCGCGCACGCTCCGGCTGATCCGCGAGGTGGGGGGGCGTAGATGGCAAGCTCTCATGGCGGCGCTTGAATGCGCCGGAGTCTGGCCGCCGCCGCCTGAGAATCCGCACTCTCACCCCGCACCGAAGCAGCAGGCGATGCACAGACCCCGCCCTCATTGCGCGCCCCCTCTGCATGATCCCGTCGCAGGTGGCGGCCGTGCCCGCAGAGTACGTCTGGGCGGCCAAGTCGAGTTCCGCCAAGCGGAGCCGCCCGCCGCCGCGGTTCCGCCGCCACACCCTCTCCGCGCTTGGCCTGCGCCGGCTGCTCGCGACGGCGGCGCGGCAGAAGGACTCCTTCTCGCTCCGGCACACGACGCTGCTGCCCGCTGTCGGCGATCCGTGCACCGTCTCTCTTCACACCTGCACTTGTGAGCAGGTACACGCGGCTGCACGGCGCCGTCGGCGACGAGGCGTGGCGCACCGGCTCGGCGGGCAGCGAGTACGTGGTCAGGGGCGAGGGAGGCGCGACCCGCTGCGCGCGCCTCGGCTTGGGTGGCAAGGAGTCCGTAGAATGCGGCAGCTCAGCCCCACCTCCCCCTGTGGTCGTTGGGAGGCCGCCATGCCGCTTCAGTAGTAGTTCTGGCGCCATGGCTCGGCCTCGCGCGGTCCTTTCGACCACCTGTCTCAAAACACGTGGCGTCGGCGCGATGCACAGCACTACGTACGCGGCTTCACATGCGCCCCTCTGCCTCTCCCCCACGCACAGGCAAAGAGTCGCCGTGCGACGCGCGGGAGGAGGCGCTGATCGCTCCGCCCTCGTGGCCCTCGTCGGCGCTCGCCGCGTCGCTCGCGCCGCCGGCTGTGCATCCACTTCACTCGTGCGGCTGTGAGCAGGCCTTTGCGTTCCTGCTCGAGCCGCAGCCCAACCCGATCGTCGACGGGTACACAGACGAGATGCACTGCGTCACCTGGGGATGATGCGCGGGTGGTTGCACAGCTGGGAGCCCGCAGGGGCCGCGGGGGGGGAGGGGGGGTAGAGGAATCCTGCGCGCGCCTCCCCACGCCAGGCCGCCTCAGCGCCGATTTTTGGAGAGCCCTGGCGAGCGTCGCCCGGCCGGATGCATCGCGGCGCGGGCTTCGTGGGAGCTAGCCTGGGAGTTGGCGAGACCCGCCGTAGGGGGCGGGGTAGCAATGGGCATGTGCGTGGCGGGGGAGTTTGGTTCGCGGGGCCGGGGGGTGGGCACGAATCTCGAATGTGCTCAGACGCCTCTACCCCCCCGGCCTTTTTTTTGCTTTATGTGTGGGATTGTGTTGGCTTGCGTGATGTGCGTCAATAGTGGAGAGACAGCATGTACAAATATTGCACAAAATAGGGAGAAACACCGCTCCTCCTCACCCGGCTCATGCTAGGAGCCGGCGCAGGATCTTGCCGCTCGGCGACTTCGGGACGGTGTCGATGAACTCTACCATCGCCGGCACCTTGAAGGAGGCGAGCCTCTCGGCGACGTGCGCCTTCACCGCCTGCTCGTCGAGGCCGGTCGCGCCCGTCCGCCGCACCACAAACGCCTTTGGCAGCTCCCCCGCGCGCTCGTCCGGCACGCCCACTACGCAGGCGTCGCTCACGTCGGGGTGCTCGAGGATCCGGCCCTCCACCTCGGCGGGCGCGACCTGCATCCCCTTCACCTTGATGAGCTCCTTGACGCGGCCGGTGATGAAGACATTCTCCTCCCCGTCGACGTAGCCAAGGTCGCCAGTGTGCACCCACCCGTCCCGCACGGTTCGCGCCGTCTCGTCAGGCCGGTCGAGGTAGCCGACCATCACCTGCGGGCCCGAGACGCACAGCTCGCCCTTCTCGCCCACGCCGCGCGGCGCGCCCGTGTCCGGGTCCACCACTTTGAGCCGGGTCCCCGGCAGCGCGCGACCCGAGGAGCCGGGCACGGGAGGGAACGAGAGCGGCGAGAAGGCAGCCTGCGAGACCTCAGTCATCCCCCAACCCTGCCTGATGGGCACGCCGAGCTGCTCCGACACCGCCACCTGCGTGCCAGCGTCGAGGGTCGCCGCGCCAGTCACGATGAAGCGGAGCGCCGAGAGATCGTACTCGGCGACCTGCGGGTGCTTGGCGAGAAAGAGGATGATGGGCGGCACGATGAAGGCGCCTATAGCAAGCTGCCACGCTGGACGGCAATCGCGTCACACCCGGCGGTTCATCGTCACGTGGAGGCGCCGGTGATGCGGTGCCGCTGCATTGCCTCGAGGAAGGGCAGCGGCTCGAACTTTGGCAGCAGCACGAGGTGCGCGCGCGAGGCGAGGCTGAAGCCGAGGATGAGCATGCCGTAGATGTGATACAGAGGAAGCACGCCGATGAGCCGGTCGCCGGCGCGCACATCGTGGCGCAGGTCCTCGTGCGAGAGGGACTGCAGGACGTTGGCGCCGAGGTTGCGGTGGCTCAGCATCACGCCCTTGGGCTTGCCCGTGGTGCCGCTCGAGAAGGGAAGCGCGACGAGGTCTCGCGCCCCGTCGATTGGTGTGGCTGGCAGCAGCGCGTCGGGGCACAGTGAATTCGCAAAACAGTCCGGCTCCTCGACGTAGCTGACGCGCCGCACCCCCGCCTGGAGAGCGGCGGCGTCCACCGTCTCGCGCACCGACGTCGTGCTCAGGACCGCGACTGCGCGCGCGGTCTCGAGCTGCTGCGCCAGCTCGGCGGCAGTGTAGGCGGGATTGGAGGGGGTGACGGTGCCTCCGAGCTCCGTGGCGGCGAGGAACGTGATCACATTCTGCTCGCAATTTGGGAGATGAATGCTGAGGACGTCGCCTGGGCGAGGGGTGCCGGTGGCTCAGGTCGAATGTAGGCTGCGGGCAGGGTGAACATCAATCAATGATCCGTAGATGTCTGCGATTGAAATGTGATTGGCGCCGAGGCGTGGCCGACGAGAGAGCCCGGGAGAAGAAGAGAAACGATCCCCTCGCCCCGTGCTCGCCTCTACCAAAGCCCTCCCGCGCGAGGGCAGCCGCCGCGCTGGCAACTCGCCGTTCGAGGTCTCGGAAGGTTAGCGTCCTGCCGGTGGTGCTGCAGCTCAGCGCCGGCTGCTCCGCCGCCCTCTCCCACTGCCCGTACTCCCGTAGGAAGGAGAAGAAGGAGCCGCGCGGGATTTGCTCCAGCTTTGGCCCCTCCCACACCACGGCCGGTGGCGGGGAGGGCTCGGCGGCGGGCTCCGCCGCGGCTGCTGCTCCACTTAGTCGCCGGTTGACTGGAGTGGCTCTCGGAGGAGGCGGTAGCTCAACCCGTCTCCCTGCGTGCCTCCGTGCGCAGCGCAAGGCTGGGTAGCGAGCAGTCTGCCGCAGGCAATGCCCTGCTCGACTCGACATTCCGGTGTCACGCGCGCGCTGGGAGGCGGCGGCCGCGCGAAAGTTGCTGCAAGGATTTTTATTTACTCGAGGCAGCGGTTGAACATTAACGATCCATCGTCGGGGTAGGCAGGTAAATCCTGCTGTTGTGACATTAGCTGGTACTTAAAAATACCTCGCAAGTTTGAACCGCTTCCTATTCAAAAGAAAAAACAGATATCCAAGGAAAACGGACGGCCGAGCAACCACGACGGTCGGGAGCCGAGATGGAGAGACCGTTGCTGCAGGAGCACGTCGTACCCGCCGCTGGGCGCCAGTGGTGGACTTGGACGGCCCTTGCGGCCACTGCACTCGTCCTCTCTTGCCTCCAACTCATCTCCATTCACCGAGTTGGAGAGTTGCAGTCGGCGGTCGCCCCGCTGACGTTGCAGCTCTCACCAGCGACTGAAGCCGTGCAGCTGAGTCATCTGAAGATCAAAGGCAAGTTGCTCGAAAAGCCGGGAAAGTACCTCATTGGAGGCCTCACTCCGCCCGTCGACCAAGGCTCGCGCGCCAACTGCTGGCTCTTCGCCATCGTCGGCGTGCTTGAGGACTCGTACCGCCGTCAGGGCATCGAGCGCGGCTGGCTGAGCGAGGACATGTACCTGTACCTCTCTCGGCAGTCGCTCGGCATATCCATCATGGACATCTGCAAGAAGCACCCGAGTGGGCTGTGCCCGGCCACGACCAGCGCGGACGGGTCGGTCATCGCCTGGGGGAACACGACCAACTGGGCCGACGAGAAGCTGCTGTGGTACCTAAAGGAGCTGGGCACCAAAGCCCTCCCCGGCTCCGTTTGCCCATACACCGTCTCGGCGACCGGCGAGAAGGTGTGCGAGGGCATGGAGGCCGCGCTGCAGACCAACCCGCTCGAGTTCAAGGTCAAGCGCGCCGACATCTTTTACGACATTCCCGACATGCAGCGCGCGCTGATTGAGAAGAAGCGCGCGCTCACCTTCTCCATCTCCGTGCTGAAGGCTGAGTTCTTCTTCCCGTGCACGAAGGCCACCGCCAAAACCTACAAGGGTTGCGACCCGGAGGGCGACCAGTGCGTTCCCTGCCCGCTGACCAGGGCCTTTGTGGGCATCGCCTGCTGCATCCCGCAGACGCGCGCCGCGGTGACGATGGCGGGCGAGTGGTACCACCGCCCCAACGGCAAGCAGCTAGTCCTCGGCGGCCATGCCATCAACGCTGTCGGATACACGGACTCCTACACAGACGAGTGGGGCAACAAGGGCGGCCTCATCGTGCGCCATGCGTGCACGGTGCGGCCCGGGCCATCATCGGCCGGCCCACTCTGCTCCGCCTCGGCCGTAGGTGCGCAACTCGTGGAAGGACGGGCTCGGCTTTGCGCACGGCGCCACGGGCCATGGATCACACTCGGCCGCGTGGTACATGCGCGAGGTGAGCGAGAAGGACGAGGCGCTCGTCTGCCCGAACCCGCACAGCCCGCGGGTCTGGGCGACGTGCAGCAGCGTCGAGGCACAGCGCCGTGACGCAGAGAGTCGTGCGGCGAAGGCTTTTGGCGGCGCCTCTTGACTGCTGTGGGTTCGAGTAGGAGTGCGTCGGCGCCAAGGCGGTCCTCGACGCCAAGCAGGCGCACCAGCCGCTCAACCTGACTTGCTCCGACAACTCGAACTTTGTCGCCTCCGGGACCGTCTGCGTCAAGGGTGGGACCTACTTTCTCAGCAATCTCACCGAGTGGGACGGGGATGGGCTGTTCATTGCTTGCTTCGTCGGCGACGGCCACCCAGAGGCCCGCGCGCCGCCGCTCCTTCGTGGCGTAGTACGAAGGGGCGCACTCCGCACGCGGACGAGCTTGTGAGCAGGTGTGTGCTCCGCCCCTCCTCCTCGACGACCTCTCCTCGATCATGGTCCCGAGCAAGCTCGAGCACATCAACGACCCGGACGTGTGCGGGTACAACTTCATCTCGTACGCGACTATCGAGAAGACTATGTCCCGCATCGGCGGCATCGCGGCCGGCGACTTCACGGCGGGGCGGCCGCGCTGCTCGCCTCGCAGTCCAGCGCGCTTCCTCACGGCGCTGGTGCAACCTTTAGGTGGAGTGGTCGCGCACGTCGTATGAGTCGCAAAAGGACTTTTACACGCCGACGCCGCGCAACTACTCGCTGATTGCGGCGAGCACGCGCAAGATGCCAAAGACGCGGATCCAGGCCGGTGGGCTGTGGCTCTGAGACTGGAGCGGGAAAGGACAAAGGAGGGGTGAGCGGCTATCAGGGAGGGGGGAGACAGGGCTGGTGATGGGAGGAGGTGGTAGGAGCCGCATATACACTGTGCCAGTGAGTGAAAAACGGGGAGAGCTTGGGGGAGAGAGACGACCTTTTGGCGCTTGGCCTTGTGGGCCCCTTTTGGGGGGTTCTAGATGAAGCCTTCTATTGTTGTCATGACAACCCCTGCCTAGACGAGTACAGCTAAAGAGTACCCGGGGCTCCCCATGCGGGGAGATCCCTGTGGGGGCCCGTGAACATCTTTAGCTCGTGAGAGCCAGGACAAAGGGTTCCTGTGATCTGTGATCTGTGTGTGAGGGTCCGCCCGCAGCGCGCAGGCGCATTTTGTATATACCGAGGCGGTGCCCGGTGCCGAGCGCAGGCAGAGCCCACAGGTCGGACCTTAAGACAGCGTTGTAAATCCCTGGGCGAGGGTGGTGGAGGGAGGGGGTCCGGCGGCGGAGCAACCACCTCCTCTCGGCGTGCCGGGAGGCAGGATGTCATCCCCCGTGATCCTTAAAGAGAGGTTGCAGGTGGGGTAACAATACCAAACAAATGGTAGGAGTCTCCACCACCGCCTCGCCCAGGGATCTACAAAATGCTGTCTTAAAAGGTCCGACAGGTTCGGAGATTTGGGGCCTGGAGATCTGAGGAAGCAGACGCTGTTTGTTAGGTATGTTGTTGGCCACTGACTGCCAACCAAGCAAGCAAGACACACGACACAGTGCTCACACCGAAATCATGCGCCAGTAATATGGAGAGAGAAGGAATATGTAATATGAAGGTGAAGAACAGCCGATTTCGGGCCCGGGGTTGTGCGTTTATGTGAAGAAACAGCCCCGCGGGACGGGACAGAGAAAAAGAAAATTCCCCAGCTCTTCACAACGAACTGGTTCCGGCGCCTGCCCGGCGGCGGCATAGGACCACGATGAGGCTCATGTATGTGCTCCTCCTCGTCGTCGCCAGCACCACCGTCGGCCGTGCTCCGCCGCCTCCCAGCGCGGCAGGCTCGCTCGCTCGCGCGCTCGCGCGCTCCGCGCTCGACGCTTGGGCCGACGGAGGCGCTGCTGGTGGCTCTGCCGACATCGAGTGGGACTCCCGGCTCGGCCGAGCGCTCCTCTCGCTGCTGCGGCTGCTCGTCTCGCCGGCGGTGCGCGTGGCGGCTGAGATGGCCGAGACGATGCTGCCACCGGGAGAGCTCGTCCAGGCGCGCGAGCCCGCCGCGAGTCTCGCGCGGCCGCACGTCAGTCCACAGTCGTCCCTCTCTCCACTGCAGGGCGAGCGGCTGTACGCGCCAGCGCGGCTCGCTCACGCCGACTTGAACGCCTCTGAGCTGCGCGTGACTGGGCTCCGCTCTCTTGGTGAGAGCACTGCCATCTCGAGATGCCTCGTCGCTGTCCTCACCCCTCTTCCTCCCGCGTCAGGCGAGCTTACCTTCACCCCTGTGGGCGCGCGCGCCGTGAGGGCGGCCGCCGACTTCGAGACCGTCAACGCGTCCATGCTCGTCGAGGCGCTGCTGACTCCGCTCGGCCTGCCTGGCGCGTCGGTCGGGACTGCGGGCCGCCTCTCGGCCTCGCTTGAAGGGGTGCGCCTCGCCGTCACCTTCTCGGTGCCGCCCGTCTCCCGCCGCGTCGCGCTGCAGGCCCTCTCGCTGAGCGGCAAGGAGGAGGGCGGTGGCGAGGAGGACGCGCCTCCGCAGGCGGGGCCGCCCGCCGCCGAGTGCACTGCGGCAAGTGAGGCCGGCGGCGGCGCTGCGGCGGCAGAGGGGGCGGCGGCGGCGGCGGCGGTGGACTCCAGGGCGAAGGCAAAGGCGCGGAAGGCGGCGTCGCCCTTGCGGCTCGGCGTGACGGCGGTGGAGGTGAGAGTGGGACACGTCACGGCGGCGGTGCTGGACCCGGAGGACGAGATTGGGCCGCCGGGGCTGCTGTGGCGCGCCCTTTCGTCCGCCTTCTCCGAGCAGCTGCGCGGACTCGTCGAGCTGCACCTGTCGCAAGTGTTGCGCGAGTCGCTCGATGAGCTGGTGAGAGGGGCGAGGTGAGACGTGATGGATGTTCGGAGTTTGTACTTTAACTGAGGCCACCTGTCTCCTGTCTCCACAATCCACCGCACAACCCGCAACTGCGACATCGCCACCAGAGTGTTTTACCGGTGTGCGGAGGCCGGAGCCACGCGAGCGTTGCGCGCTTAGAGTGGCACCTGCTCCCGCTCCCGCCCGGCACATCGTCACAGCTCATCCCCCAAGCCCCGCCTCGTCACCCGCCGGAGGTGTCCATGGCCGACGATTTCGCCTCCGCCTTTATCCTCGCCAGCTCCTCGCGCGTCATGCGCGAGCCCGGCTCCCTCGCCGGCGCGGCGCCCACCGTGAAGCGCGGCGACGTCGAGTCCGCCCTCTCCGCCGCCCCTCCCT
>Ga0115008_10004959_pt1 | contig 11049 bp, 10 predicted proteins | sample FraStrMetagenome_FD_87164 | JGI IMG/M metagenome (GOLD analysis project Ga0115008, IMG submission 87164) | Marine eukaryotic phytoplankton communities from Arctic Ocean - Fram Strait ARC3M Metagenome | ecosystem: Environmental > Aquatic > Marine > Oceanic | place: Fram Strait | collected...
CAAAGCCAACAAGTTTTACACGTCAAGAAGAAACGAGCCTCAAGACAAAACGCTGGAGCACGGTCACCAGTTTCGAATCCGTCACTATGCTGGAGACGTTACTTATTCGATCAATGGATTCATCGACAAGTCCAAGGATTTGGTCTTCCAAGATTTCAAACGACTGCTCTTTGGTTCGAAACAACCTGCTATATCTTCAATGTGGAAAGACGGTGCTCAAGCAAAGAGTATTGTGACAAAGCGGCCACCAGCTGCGGGTACTCTTTTCAAACAATCTATGCAGGAGCTGATCAAGAATCTGTCCTCGAAAGAAGTAAGTTTTTTAATAAAGTTTCGTCCCCCTAATAATGTTTTAAGCCATTTTACATCAGATGCATTAAACCAAACGAGATCAAATCACCTCAACGTTTCGACACCAACAGAGTTGCTCATCAAGTCGCCTATCTTGGTCTTGTGGAAAACATTCGCGTTAGAAAAGCTGGATTTGCTGTTCGCCAGCCATATGATAGATTCTTGCAGGTATAAGAAAACTGCTCGATAATGAGAAAAACGTGTTAAGCGATACAAACTTATCTGCAAGGAGACGTGGCCTAACCACAGACTTGGCAGTGATAAGAAAGCTGTCGAAGTCTTGTGCAACTCGATGAAGATTAAAAAGGACGAAGATGTCGCTTATGGCAATACCAAATGTATGCTCAGTTATAAAACTTTCTCTGACTTTCTGTCTAGTATTTATCCGCTCGGCTAAGACACTTAACCTTCTGGAAGCTCGCCGTGATGTTAAAATTATCGATGTCATTATTTTCCTTCAAAAGCACTGGCGAAGGACGCTTGCTCAAATAAGATTCAAAAAGATGCGCGCTTTGATGACAATCATCGAGTACTACAGAAAATACAAACTTCGAAAATACATTTCTGATCTCGAAAAGAAATTCCGAAATGTTCGCCAGATGCCAGACAAGGGAAAATCTATCACGTATGAATTTTTCAAATTGAGTTTTTTTTATCGTTTTAAGTTGGGGAGCTCCACCGAAGTCAATCTTAAGTACGGTTGACTACTTCAAACTTGTCTTTCGACGCTGGTGCGCTCATTTCGTCATCAGTAGACTTCCAAAAGAGGAACACGAAGGCGTCAAAATGCGAGCAGCCATTCTGGACGCGTACGTCGGTTCTGGTCGACAAGGGTGGCAAGGCGGCGAGTGGAAGACTGACTACATTAAAACTAATCCGGAGTTCAACATGGCGGTCAGTACTCTTAGAACGAAAGAAAAGGAAGGCCTTGGAAAACTTTTATTTGCTGCTGAAGGTACTTCAACAATTTCTGACGTCTTCTTATTTAATTAACTAGGCATCAAATTGTCTTCAAAAGCGAAAGGAACTCCAAGAGCGCTGCTTATCACAGACAAATTTGTTCTCAAAATGGACTCAACTAAAAAGTACAAAGTTATGGATAAGAAACCAGTTAGCGAGACAATAAAGAGCGTGTCTGTTTTCAATGAGCCCAGCAGTAAATCAGGTATATTCTTGTATATTTTGCATTTTTACTAACTTTTACAAGTGGTTCTTCATTGTGAGGGCCGTAACGATCTGGTGATGGCATTCTCAACTGGAAATCCAGTCGAGCTTACAGCAATTTTGCGCTACAAACTGAACGTTGAAAAAATTAACGTGCAAAGTCGAATTCCAATCACTGTCGAGAAAAAGTCATCTAGTCTCACCCGCGAGGCATCGATAGATCAGTCTGCATCATTCCAAAAGCGCGGTAACGACGTTTCTGTTCTCGATTAATTAGAGTTTACAGAACTATTCAACTCGCTACTGTGTTCTAAATTTTGCCATATTCAGTTCCAAATTGGAAATTCCAATGGCTTACTCGCTATGGTCTTTTTAGTTAAATTTTATGAAACCTTCTCAATCCTTAGTTTATTCAAATAAGCTTCTTCAATGCATATCCTTTCCGAATCTTGTATCTTACTGAATTATCCTCTTATTAATATTTATATATGAAATTCGTGCCTTTTCTTCCTTCCTGCCTTATCATCAATTGACCTGCAAATTATTCTGTTGTAAATAATTAACAAACTCTAAAAGGGCAATCATCATTTTTCAATTTTTTCGCTATTCTTATCGCGAGCTCAACTGATCAAACCAAAACTTAAGCCTATCACTTATTTGTTGCAAAAATTATTTGTTCAGAACTTCTATACTTTCTTTTATTTAACTTAATTACTGATTCATTCCCAATAAATTGGATTACAAATAAAAAGTTTTCGTATGACTGACAGAACAAGACAAGAATTCTTAACGAAGCACTGTTTCCATCACACGTCGTGGAATAAATTCCCGACCACTTGTGACCATCAACCGCTCCATGCCTCGCTACTTACACGACACTTCAAGATGTGACTCGAAATGGTCCGTCTTAAAAACGTCCCTCTTTTAATAATATACAAATCATCTTTGAGAAGAAGATAAGGTTTATTTTCAAGCAACATGGGGTGGAAAGTGTCGAGCATCGTCAACAGTTGAAAGGAAGGCATTATAAAATCCGGAATTAAATATCGGCAGGAGTAGCATGTTTTAGTATGCCACATTTTCTTTGATCGAGTCGTTGTCTCCATATAGAAGGTCCTCGAATTTGGCGTTGACCCATTCGGCGTAGTTGTCAGTCCCTCTTAGAGTTTTGCTGAAAAATAAAGTGATGAAATAGGGAAACTCAAATTGCCGCAATGACTTGGAGCATGGATAATTTTCTGCAGGTAATTGAGCTGATTTGAGTGGAAGGTGAGCTTTTCAAGAAAATAGCTCTCCACCAAATGCATGTAATCAGTCAAGTGACCTCGCCGAGAGGTGCTCATTTCTTACCGGATTTTCGGAGTTTCTGGACTGAAGCTTTCGTCGAACTGACTGCCAAGAGACATCTATGACGGGATCACTTGAATTATGGACACGTCGACCAGCATTCCTTTCACACTTTAAGCTTTTCAATGTGATGCCCGTTCCTGTGAGCCGAATCGCTGAACCCGGTCATCATGATTTCTTTCTTTCAGATGCCGGTACTTTGTCATGGGTCGGTTCTGAATAAAAGATAGAATGAGCATTAAGAAAAGAACGCTGCTGGTTATTTGGAAAAGAAATTGACATAGTACGAATTCGATTAAGAGCGTTTAATTCACATTGAAAGCAATTTACCCCTGCACCAGAGCGGTGTGTTTTTGCTGGCTTAAATTTTAAGATCAGAATAATTCGGTGATGAATACTCAAAATAAGCGTAAAAGATTAATACTTACAGCTTTTTTGCCATCTCCAGTCCATTTGGCCCTCTTGTCCATTGCTGAGCGGAATTTCTGTTGATAGAATACAAATGTGAAATCGGCGCTGTGTTTTCCGCCCTTTCTACAAATGGGTGAATAATAAGGTCGAATGTATTCGAATCCGTGGCCGTGAGCGTTCCACTTTGTAGAGTCCATCGTTCTTCACTTCGTCCATAATTTCGACGGTGTCCATCACATAAATTGAAATTCCAACTCCTTCCAGCCGCTGCATTGCTAAGGTTTGAATTTAGTTCGCTGACTACTCACACTACGATTTCTCGATTCAAGTGGGTAATTACTCGTGCAGTTAGATTTTACGCGCTACTCTGACCACGAGAACGAGATAAAAAAAGGCCGCGTCCTCCCCAACTTTTTTGTAGCCGAAAAAGCTCATGTTGGTCAACCGCTTCGACTGATACGAAGAGAACGCAGATAAGTACTGTAGTCACTTACCTCCAATAAGAGCAGCTTTAGCTTCATAATTGTGAACATCCCAGGAAGATGGATGGGCGAAACGCATAGTTACGTTGATCGTCCCCTGGAACCCTTTGTATTCCAAGTACTTTTGCTGCAGCTCGACGTAGCTGTACAACGTGATGCAAGTTCGCATAAGCGGTGCGTGGCTCATAACTAAAATGAGCAAGATGATAACATCGGAGAGCACGTTGCGCAGCACTTCTGCAAAGCGGCTTACCAATGTCAAAGTTGATTTCGGAATTTCCGCTTTCGAGCGCCGCGTCTTCCCAGCCCGACTTCATTATGTCAAACAGGAACATATTTCCTGGCTGAGTTCAGGGGAAAATTACCGTCATTAGAAACGTCCAGCATTTAGATCAATCTAGCTCACGTGGATGATGAGCGGATTTATCGAATACCCGCTCATCACTTCCGATCTTTTCTCGATCGCGTCCCCTTTCCTTATCTTGTTTGCCGCCAATGTATTTACCACGAAAAATGGAAAACACCTCTTCAGTGAAAAAATTGCGACTCCAGATCTCGACCTGAAATTTAGAATTTAATTTTAGAAGCTTTCGTTTAAATTGGGTGGGATTGATCTGGGTGAATCAAAGCGTAGCTCAAGACCACGGAAACCCGCGGATCAAAACGCAGAGAAGGGATCAAGGCCGGCTCGTTGAATTGAGCTGAGAGGGAAAAAAAACTCACTCGAGTGGCGCTTATGCTTTCTAAGGTTCAGAAAAGTCCTATTTGTGACTAAACTCGATTTCTGTTTAGAACCCTGCCTTGCTTTTCGTCCTTCAGGGTCGAGAAAAAGCTTGTAGAAAACGGGTTCTGGCCAAGGCATCCAGTAATCTTTCTGCTGCTCGAACCACTCCACATGCGATGTGTTATTGAGATTCATAATGCTGTTGTAGTTAATCTCTCCGTTCTTTTCAGATGCAGGAGAGATTTCTCTGATTTCGACGGGCTGCGGCTTGAATTTTGCATTTTCGTTTCCCATTTTTGAAAAAATGATCCTTAGAGTTTCAATATGATGCGTCTGCTATTTGAGTCCCTTGGTCGCTTCTCTTTTATAATCAAGGTTTTTGAGTTGTTCCATAATTAATCTGATTGAGCATTCAGACTTGAGAAGAATGTTAAAAGATGCATAGAAAGTTGCGAATAGAACTCAAGTGAGCGCACTAAACCGAAAGTCAACAACTTTCTTGGACGATGGTATAACGAACCGCGCTATTCCAAACTTATCATGACTAAATTAACAGATTCGCAAATATCCCTTAGAGCGTAATATTTTTATAATAAATAAGCTGATTATTGTGAAATTCCTTTTTTCTATTTTAAAGTTTCATTTGAAATTCGAAATAATTATGTTGCATTGATTGACCCGTTGAAAAGAGCTGTCATGTAACTGAATGAGCAAGAAGAATAATTTCGATGAAGACGGAACTTTAAAATTGAGTCCTGTCGAGAAAATGAACGGAAAGCATGCGCTCTCGGAATTCGTTCTTATGAGAGCCTTTCATTACCTGCAAGTAGTTGATTGATTGGAAGGAACCGGGAAGCGTCTCATGGTCCGCAGAGATCATCAATCGGTGGTTCGTCTTATCAGAGCACTTAGAGTACTTATCGCCCTTCATTTTGCTCCGGCTGCGTGTAGTTTAGATGAACGGTAGCCGCTCAAGTTGCTCCTGCCCGTTAATATTTAGATCTGAAAAGCACGTGAGCATTTTTAATCCGGCAGCTTTAGGGACGCAAACTGTAATTTCTAATGGTCCAATTTGTGAGAACTCATTTTGCGATTCGCCCGTAGAACGCACAAAATATCGGAAAGGGATTACCCATCAAATAAAATAAATGCTCCCAAAAATCGGAGCTCAGCGTTGTAATTTGATTTATGAAGGCGATTTCACTCGATCCCGACAGAAGAAGGTACAAGTTGAGAGTTTTTAAAACTCTTTCTAGAAAAGCACATGCTTGACCTGATTAAAACTTAGAAATGATAAAATTATGCATGTACCTCTGATATTCAGAGTGCTACTTTGCTATTCACGTGTTCGCAACGTGGAGTAATCATGTTCACAAGTTGAGTTGATCATGTTCAGCTCTTTTCAATGTTTCATTTAGACTTGAATCTTTTAGTAGATCGCCTTTTTATAATTTATAAGTTCGTGATTTTGTGCTGACGGTCTTATCGTTAGAATATTCAGCAATATTTCTATCATGTTGCTAAAGGCACTTATACCATATGCGGGAACATATATATAATATGCAAATCTAACTTGCGTCCGGATAAGGTGGTAGACAGCAACTCTCACGATGAACAAACCGCGACTTCTCGCGCGACGCGTGCAGAAATTTCAATCATGAAGCATCTGGTGGCGCGCGAGAGCCCTTACACCAGTCGCAATCACCTCCAGCACTCCGCCGTCGATAGGAGGATAATTTTGACCTGTTTGAAGGATAGCTTATCTCTTCGGTCGCTGAAATATTGCCAAAGTCTGCTTGAGAGCTAGAGAAATTCGCGAAAAAGGGAAAGATAAAGAAAATGCTGCTAAAGGAAGAGTTCTAAAAGTTAATTAATTTCAGAGATTAAAATTTTGGTAAGTCCGGTGTTTTTGTATTTGCCAATAAATCGACATATACATATACAAGAAATAATTATTTATTTAGAAAAATTAAATATAAAATATCAGTTTTCGATAATAAGAAATCCAAATATTAAATTTTGATTCCAAAGCACAGGCCTTTTCACTTAAAAGATCTCTTGACAGACACTTTTGGGATTGATGTTCGTTGCAGAAACAAACCAATTCGGAATTGTAAGCGACCAAGATGATGTTAAAATTATCATCGACAGCTCTGTTTCTGGGCTTTCTGATGGAATAACCAGATCAAAGTTCATCAGACACTGCGGGTCGAAGCCATGTGGAATTCATAATTTCAATGCTATTACTCAAGTGTCGGTTCTTCAACGCTCGTTACTACTTATTCACATACAAATTTCGGGGTCTAGGTGATTTTCCGTGAACGTGGGAATCTACGCGTTAGCTAACGTCTCACTATAATCAAGAGTACCAGAAGTAGGTGCACCAATCATTACGCTCCAACTGCGCCACCAAAATAGTACATTGTTTACTCGGTCAACCTTTTTTAAGATGGAGCATTCTTCTTGTTTATTGATACGCTGTTGTTCAAATAATTGGCAATTTCATACAGCTAGTTATTAAAATTAGAACTGTGATGATAAAAACACTACTTTTTTCGCAGTAAAATTCGAACGACATAAATAAACTGAGATTTTAAATCAGTAAGAATACCTCTAAAAAGGCCAAGCTTCTCGAAAGAATGCACTTGAGAATGGCAATATTTTTTTGCCCAAAATAAGCTGTTCAAAGACAGCGAAAAGAACAGAGCGCGTAATCGCCCGGGAAGGTAAATTGGTACTACTCCGCGCGAACCCATTTTCGTGGATTTCACCTGAATCAACATTCAACGAATGTAAAAGATAATGCGATTTCATGGATAGTCTTGTATATTATTGAACCGATGTGTAGACAGAGGGCATGCGAGAAAATTGTGGTACGAATACAGCAGCTGCGCGAAGATGGATAACCCAGGCAGATCGGTGAAAACTTGCTATCTCCAAAGAAGCTGCAAAGAATGAGGTCCAAAAATCATTGTCCTGAGATTTTAACCTTCAACTGTCGTATTTTATCATAAATTTTAATTTTGACAAATGAAGATTAAAACTTAGAGACACTCTTAAAATGAACCTTATAAAGCCCGTTTACTGGAATGCGTTACCCACTAAAATTCATTTGGAAAAAAATGCCAATACCTTTTTAGATTTTCTTGAAAATGAGAAATCGCCTTTTTATAATATTAAAGTTATCAAATTTAGCAAGCGCAAAACTGCTCCTGCCTGATTTTAAGATGGTAAGTCACTACCTAAGGAACTCTGCTGTATCGATTACAGAATGACAAGATTAGCTTTCTTTATTTCGAAAAGCCATTTTTGGCTTTCCCACAGGACAAGGGCAACCTTCGAAATTAAATAAATTCTTGCGGTTCGAAGACTCACCACGTCTGACCGTACTGATAAATTCCTCAAGATTACAATTTTATTGACTAAGAAATACATACTGACTTGGCTTAATTTGGTGTAGGCAAAAGACTGACCATATTATTTCAGCTTTTAATTCGACTAAACATATATGATGCAAAAAGTAAGAAAAGCTTGACGATTCAACCTGCCTTCGAATGCTCCTGCCCAGACCAAGACAAATTCTTTGTAAATAAAATAACCCTGTTCTTGAATTGGTATTGAAATTCTATGTTGATTTATTTTTTTGGATTCAAGGAAATAGGTACAGAAATATAAACAGAAGATTCACAATGAGTTTTTTTTATAAAGAGCGGTGGTCCTGGGATTTATAAAAGGCACTTTTATTTGCGTTAATTGAAATTCATATGGCCTGATCTTAGCTTAAGATTCTGTAATAAAATTATGTCTGGTAAACAGTGGTCATACAAAATTATAAAATATAACGAAGGATAATATTTGAATGCCTTCTGAAAATCAATCTTTTGCATGAAATCATATTTTGATTTATATCAATGCATATCTATTGAAATCAAATAAAAAAAAAACAAGGAAGAGAATGTAAAAAGTTTAATCTTTGGGCAGTCATAGATGAACGAGGATTTTTTACAGATTTGTCAGTTGAACAAGAACTTTGGAGAAGAGCTTGGGAATATGTTAATTTTGAGGTCTATACAGATGTCTCAGAAGAATCCATTCTGAGCACAAAGCGATGTGAGGCGGGATCCACGAATTCTTCGCGCAGGGCCAGTTTAGGCGCAGTTCGGCATGTAACAACAAGACTGGAAATATTAAGTAAATATCCTGAAAGTACTCTACGAAGTTACCTATAGTCAGCTTGTTTAATGCTGAACACGACACCAGGACGCAAGCTGGAAATCATTGGGTAGTCACAGGTCACTGACCAGTCCACTGATTGCATAATCTAAAATCGACGATTTGAAAATGGAATTGTGTTTGAATGTCACACCTGTCCGGGATACGCGGTAGGGGGCCTCTTCTCCGTGTATCTATTCAGAAAGGCGTTTGCACCCATATCGTAGCGAATACAAAAGGCAAGGTGGTCGATTATATCTTCAATCGTGTAGTGCTGGTTTTGTCTTCAATCGAGATTTAACGCTGTGGCCATATGGAGAATGAGTTACCTGGTAGTTCGAAGATACTTCTGCATGGAACGCGCGATCGAGGGGAAAACAATCTCTGCAGTTTGACGAGGATCCATTGAGTCATTTCCGGCCAAGCTGGCGTCGGGAATCAATTGCCGCCGGACGTGGGAGAACGCGTCTTCCGCTGCTTCGGTCAGTCGAGCTTTTCGCTTACGAACTCTCCTTTCTCGTTCAACCTTCAAGACGATATTATCTTATAAAGCAATGGTTTATTTTACCTCTTCGTAATATTTCTCATTGTGTCCAGCGTCTCTCCTTCTGGCAGCTGCAGTTAAAATGGCCCTCGTACGGTCATTTTTGGATTCTTCGCCACCACCATCGACATTAAGTACCTACATGTTTAATGGAATGCGGAAATTATAATCAAGCTCACCTGGAAGTTAGTCACGTTTTTGAGCTTCGAGGACTTCGAGGATTTCTGCAACGCTGGATTGTATAGATGGAAGTCCACGTAATATTTTTCAAGCACCCAGGAGGCAGCCTCTTGAATGGAGACATTGCCAATGTTGTAAAATCGTTGAGCACCGTCTGTCGTTCGCACCACCTGAAAAGAGTTAGACTCGAGTAGCGAATTTATTACAGAAATTGGAAATTTGAAATCGAATATCGATTACAATCTCGCAATTATCCAAGATTAGTGTCACACAAATGTACCTCAAGAAGATAGATTTCCTGGTCTCTTCGGAGGAACAGCAGGACGATTGCCAGGTAATGGACGAAAAGCAGAATATCGACAAAATTTGATGAGTATTTGACTATTGGTGGATATTCATAGTCTTCCCAGTGGATGACCTTGTAAGAGTAAAAGATCCAGTAAACAGCAGTGACGAGGAATGTTAGGAAATTGACCCCGGTACGATAGAGGTTGATTTGTGGAACCTTCGATCTGGGTGTCCTCCAGAAGAGATAGAGCGAGGCGAGGAAGAGGACGAAGAGTCGCACAGCAATCGCGATAATTTGACCTTCGCAGCCGATGTCACAGTCGTCATGTAACGATGGCGTTGATTCTGACAGCACTTTCGGTAAAACAAGGAAGAAGATAGGCGTCACATAAGCGAAGAGTTGGGTTAGCACGACAGAGAGCAGCGCCGGATTCAGGTATCTCGTGACGTTCAGCCGGGCGCCTAGATCAGCATGGAACTTGCCGAGGTCTTCGTTCGATATGCGCGTGCACTCGGACGTAGCGAAAGTGTCCGTTTCGCCTGGCCAGCGGCGGGAATCGTCGGCAGCCGCATCCAGCCCAGCATTATCATCATCCTCTTTTCTGCGAGAATCGCTCTGGCGTGACCTTTGGGGCGCCTTGATCGACACTGACTTGTCCTTTGAACTGTGAGGACGACGAGAGCGGCGTGACGCGCGTGAAGTTGCCCTGAAACGCTCAATTAAAATTTTGATCAATGAGCGAGTTCCTTGGCGACCTAATAATCCCCTTGCAAAAAATTTGCCGCGTATTTTCAAAACGGCCATAAATGCCGGCTCTAATTATAATCGTAACTGGTAAATATTTACCACACTTTGAAGTTAAGAAACTTCTCAAGAGATTGTTTCTTTGAAATTAAGCTTACCTGGAAACATCGGAATAAACGGAACAGTTGTCTCCTATCAGTTTTTCATATTCTGCATTTGTCTCTGGAACGCGTTGAGGAGTACTAGTCAGTTGTTCCATGGCGTATTGAAATGAATTAGTGTCGAAGTTTGGTCATGGATGGGCCCTAAAAAGTCGTTTGAGCACTTAAAAATCGCTTTTATGAGCACTTTCCCAGGAGTGAAGAATTAACGAGAGTAATTGCCCGTAAAAAAGTGATTACCTTCTACGTGGAGGAAAGACTTCTTATAAATATCTCTTGTTTAAAATTAATCTGATAACCGATCGATGATTATTTTCTTGCTTAGTAATTTTTTTTTTCTTTTTTTAAATTCTCGGGGATTTTCGCGTACGCTGCGGCGCAGCAATCAAATCTTGTTAACACTGAGCTGGATTGCGTGGGCGTGGTGCGCGGCGCCCGGG
>Ga0115008_10004960_pt1 | contig 11046 bp, 6 predicted proteins | sample FraStrMetagenome_FD_87164 | JGI IMG/M metagenome (GOLD analysis project Ga0115008, IMG submission 87164) | Marine eukaryotic phytoplankton communities from Arctic Ocean - Fram Strait ARC3M Metagenome | ecosystem: Environmental > Aquatic > Marine > Oceanic | place: Fram Strait | collected 2012-06-18
ATCGGCCATGGATCGAAAATGACGTCGACGCGGTCGCTCGAGCGCGCCGCAGCTGTGTGGACGGGCCACGAGGGTTTCGGGGGCTTTTAACTAACAACGACACAGCTGGACAGGGTTCCGTCTCGAGAGGCGCACCCGTAAAATGGGAACGTTGGTCACACCTACCCGCGCGCTGGAAGTACCCCGCAGTCTTTCGGCGAGATGTCAGGGCTGGTCGGCAGGGTCAAGAATGTGGCCAAGGTGCGTCCCGCCCCGTCCCCGTCCCCGTGCCTCGACGCGAGAAGCGCGGGACCCCACGCGATGCCGAGACGACCCGCGCGAAATGCAGCCTCCTTCCCGGTGCCGATCTGAGAGACGCTCACCTCCCGCCTCACCTTCCCTCCCCAAATCCATCGATAACAGGGCGTGGGCGGCGCCGCCAAGGAGTTTGGCCGCATCGTCATCCACGGCAACGGGATGAACCCGGACGAGATCGACGACGGCGGCGCGGAGGTGCGACCACACGAACCGCGGATCCTTGAGTCGAATGAGACGCGGGGTGCCCATCCCAACCCGCGGCCTTTTCCTTTCCCCGACCGTCGCCGACCCATCTGACCCATCCCCGTTCCCCCCGTGGGTTCCCATCCCCAGGCGCTCCTCGAGCGCATCAGCGACGGCGTTTTGGCCGACGATCGCCGCTCCGCCGCGCACGAGCTACGAAACCTCGTGCAGGAGTCCCGCGTGGCCCAGTTCGCCATCGGAGTCATCGGCCTGCCAACCTTGATCACCTCGCTCACCGAGGAACGAAACGACACGGAGCTCGTGCACGGCGTACTGGAGGTACTCGTCAACGCACTCACGGGCGGCGGCGCGGGTGCCGATGGGGGTGCCGACACAGCTGTGCAAACAAGCGGCGAGGGTGCCCACCTGGCGCACGCGGGTGCCGCCAACGCGGATGCGTTTCTTCGCTCTCCCACGAACCTCGACCTCGTCATGTCCCTCCTGGACGAGAGCGACTTCTACGTGCGGTACCACACCATGCAGCTGCTCACGGCGCTGAGCGCGACGAACCCGTTCGAGGTGCAGTCCGCGATCATGTCCAATCCGACGGGCGTCGGGCGGCTGATGGATAACCTCGCGGAGCGGGAAGTGATCCGCAACGAAACGCTGCTGCTCCTCATCTCGCTGACCCGCGGCAGCGAGGACCTTCGCAAGATTGTGGCGTTCGAGGGTGCGTTCGAGCGGTGCTTCAACGTGATCAGGGAAGAAGGCGCCGCGGACGGCGGGATCATCGTGCAGGACTGCCTGGAGCTGTGCAACAATCTGCTGCGGGGCTCCCCGTCCAATCAGTCGTTTTTCCGCGAATCCTCGTTTCTGCACCAGCTCCCGGAGCTGCTCTCGCCGAAAGTCCCGTCGCAGGCCAAGGGCGGGCCGCCGCTCACGCCGCAGAAGGCCGCCAACTTACTCTGCGCCCTGGAGCTCGTCACCATGCTGGTGTCCTCCAGCGACGCGGGAGGACCCACCAAATCGGCAGTCGTCAACGTGGAGGGCGAAGCGTCCGTCGCCGCGGAAATCGCTCAACGAGAACGAGCGTCCAGGGAAACGTGCCGGGCCGCGAACCAATCAGCGCTCGCCAAGGCTGGCATGCTGGACACCCTGCTTTGCATGTGCCTGGGTATCGACGCGGTGGACAGCGTCCCGGTGCGGGTGTTCGCGCTTCGATGTCTGGGCGACATGGCGGCGGACAGCCGGGGTAACCAGGACCTACTCTTCGCGGCGGCGGTGAACGTAGCGGACGAGGTGCCGGGCGGGTCCTCCTCCTACCGTTCCGCCGGTGAGCGCTCGGAGCCCGCGTTGCTCGCGTGCCTGCGCGTGGCGCTTCGTGGTACGGACGCGGCGGAGCGCGCGGCCGCTGAGGGTGTCTTCGCGCGGTGCCTGGGGGGAAACACCGAGCTTCAGATTATGCTCATCTCCACCATCGCCCCCGCCGGGGATGACGAGGATGACGACGACGAGCGGAACGTCTCGCTCGGCGGCCTGCTCGCGCGCGCTCTGACGGGGAAACCACCGAAGGGTGCCCAACCGAAAGGCGCGCCCAACGAGCTCGCGGTGTCGTGCCACGCCGCCGCCGTGCTCCGCCACGCGCTCGAGGGAAACACCACGGCCAAGGCTAGGATCCTGACCATTCCGCTGGAGATGCCCAAATCTTCGACTGAGCCCCCCGAGTTGTTACTCCCGCGGATCATGCGCTTCCTCTCCGCGGCGGTACGCTCGTCCTCGTCTTCAAGCTCGACGGCGGGCGGCGAGGGGTTCACGAACGCCGAGCGCATCGCCAACGCCGCGAACGCGCGACGCGACGCCGAGAAGCTCCAAGCCGTGCTCCTCCGGTTACTCATCGCCTGGCTCCACGGCTGCGCTCCCGCGGTGAACTCGTTCCTCGCGCCCGCCGCGCACCTCCCGATGCTCGCGGACCTCGCGCGGGACTCCGGGAGCTCGGCGCACGTCGCCGGGCTGGCGTCCGTGCTCCTGGGCTGCTGTCTGTGCGCTGAGAACCTGGACGGACACGTCGACGCTCACGCGGTGTTGGACGTCGTCACCGCCCGGGTCGGTCTCAACGAATTCTTCGGTCGGTGGGGCGAGATGCGGAAGACCTCCGAGTTCATCGCCGCGGCGGCCGCGCCCACGCTGGCCAAGCCGCTCACGCGGATCACCGCGCAGGCGCTGGTCAACCGCAAGGTTGGCGAGAGCGACGGACGGGGCGAGGAGGACTTAACGGGGGGTTTGTACGACCACTCCATGGCTTCGTTCGTCGAAACCTTCGAGGAGAGCGTGAAGGAACGCGTCATCACCCTGTACGCCCGGCCCAAGCCCGTGACCGCGGGGGACGAGAACAAGTGGGAGGCCAAGCCTGGGGAGAGTGCCGAGACGCACGCGGTTCGGCTGAAGGGTCTGCTCAGGTCGCACGATGCGGAGTTGGCGGAGCAGCGCGCGAGAAACGCGGTGCTAGCCGAGCAGTTGGCCCGCGGCGGCGGCGGCGCCGGTGAAGGTGCGCGTTCGGGTAACCCGGAGGTTCCGGGATCAATCCCCGACAACGTCGAAAACGTTCAGGTCAAGGCTGCGCTGGAGCACGCCAAAGCCGCGCTCGAATCCGAGCTCAGGGCTGTTAAACTAGAGCTCGAGGAATCCCGGTCGGGGGCGTTGAGCGCCGAGGAGAGCCTCCGTTCTCTCTCCGAGGCGTACAACGGTTTAGAAACTGAGGTGTTCCGCCACGAGGAGGAAAATAGATCCTTACTTCAGCGACTCGAGTCCCAGGGCGGTGTCGCGAGTGCGCCGGCGCCGGTACCCGCGCCGACCGCCGAGGCTGACCTCGCGGCGGCGAGGGAGGAAGGTCGGAGAGCCGCCATCGCGGAGATGGCCGTGAAGATTGAGGAAACCGAGGAAGCCGCCGCCGCCGACGTCGCCGCCGCGGAGGAGCGGGGACGTAAGTCCGCCATCGCGGAGTTCGCGGCCAAGCTCGATACCTCCGGGATGGACGACGACGTGGGCGCGATCGCCGCGGCGAGGGAGGAAGGGCGAAAGGAAGGAGCCGCGGAGTTGGCGAGGACGATTGAGTCGAAGGACGCCGAGGCTGCCGAGGCGGCTGAGGTTGCCGAGTCCGAGCTCAACGACCTGCTCGTGTGTCTGGGCCAAGAGGAGAGCAAGAAGGAGGCGCTGTTCCAGAGGCTGATCGAGAGACACGGGGAGGACGAGGGCGAGCTCGAGCAGCTCATGGAAGAGGCGGCGGAGGCGGAGGATGAGTGAACGCCTTTTGTAAACGCCAGAAAAGAATTAAATCGCCCCCGAGAGCCTTCGCCGCCAACCGCTCCGATAGTCCGAGCTCCACGAGGGACCAACCCCCTTTTGCTTCGACTCCACCACGGACATCGTCGGCGGCTTCACGCTAGCCTCCAACACGCTCGCCACGACCGTGGTGGTCGCCCCCAGGTTACCAGTCACCGGCTCCCGCACAGCCTTTGTTCCATCCCACCTACAACGAGCGACTTTTTCCCCGTCGTTTAAAATCTCGAGCACCTCCGGCGTTGACCCGCCGCACCCCGCGCTCATGCCCACGTCCACGCGCAACACCCGCCCGTCACACGCCGCGTTCACACCCTCGGGCTGCTGGATCGTGTGACCCACGACCACGCGCTCAATCCCGGGCATTAAATCCAGAGCGCCACGCAAAACGTCGCAGTCGCACTTGTGCCTCTGCGGCCACCCGTAATCCCGCGCCCACACCACGCTACGCCCGCCGCTGACGTGCACCGGCGGCGGGCCGGGCTTGGCATCCCCGCGGATCCACTCGCTCGTCTCCTTGTTGATCCGCTCCAGGCCGTACTGCACGTGGTGGGGCAGCACGCCGCCGTGAGCGAACAGCGTGGAGCCGACCGCGACGACGACGGGTTGGTGCGATAGGAAACGAATCGCCATCGGGCCGCCCGGCGCTAACGCGGCGAGCCTCGGCATGGTACACCCCGAACCCGTGTCCGCGTACAGACGCCCGGACGCGGCGCCCGCGGGTACGTCCTTAAGCCCGGTGGTTCCCCGTATCGGCGGTTCGCCGTTCTTCTCAGCCTTTCGGTCGACGGCCAAAGCCGCTTGCGCGGCTCCGACGATGGTACATCCCCCGGGCTTCTCCCCGCACTTCGCCTTGAGCGCGGCGCCCATGAGCTGCCGTCCCCGCCAGCGCCTGAAGTCCTCCACGCCGGGCTCGAAGGCGTATCGGAACCGCCCGGCGACGTTGAGGGTTTCGTGGTTTCCGTTCATCACGATGAGTTCCCCGCCGGCGTCCCTCGCTTCTTTTCGCAGGCGTTCGAGCATGTGTAGGATGGCGACCTCGTCACCGCCGCGGTCCAGCTGGTCGCCCACCTGCACCGCGACGGTGCTGCCGCCGATCCACGCGCCGCTGCCGTCGATGAGCCCGCCCGCGCGGAAGGCCTCGGTGGTCTTTGCGAGATCGCCGTGGAGGTCGCCGATGGCCACGAGCCTCTCAGCGGCTGGCCGAAACACGGGCCCTGGGGACCCGGGCGATCGAAGAGCGTGCGCGTCGGAGAGCCGCCTAGCCTTGACGTCGTCTTGGTCATCGGACCCGGCTTTACCCTTGGATCGAGACGCGGCACGATGCGGTTTGCGGGGCGGGGGCGGGTGCACGGCCTGGCCATTGGCGTGCAGGGTATCCACGAAGGCGTCGACGAAGGGACCCCAGATGGGCGCCAAGGTTTCGCATCGCGGATCGGTGTCGAGCGGCCGGCTCTTCCCCGCGCCCATCGTTTGTGCGCTCCTCTACGTAAGAGGGGGGAACCCGCCTCGATCCCGCGACTCGGTAGCGTTCCGAGCGGATCGCCTATCCGTCGACTCCTATCGGTGCGTCGCGTCCTATGGCGGTCGTCGGAGATCGCAGGTGATCCAACCGTCGTGGCTTCAGGTCGTCCCCGAAATCGACGAGTCAGCGCGCGACTCTTGCGCTCACAAAATCGGTCGCGCAATGTCTCTCCGGGACCTGGTGGCCGGCCCTGGGGGCGGCGGCTCGTGCGCCGTTCCCGACGAGCGCGCGTCCTCCACCAACCCCCTCGGTAGGCTCGCGGACGCGGTGCTCGGCGACCGCAAGGGGCGGCACCCCGAGCACGTCGGCCCGAGGGGCGCCGGGCCGGGAGGATCTCTGAACGGGCCCGACGCCTTCGCCGACCAGTTCCTCAGCGAGCAGCGGCTGAGGGGGAACCTGCTGGGGGGAGACGACGCCGGGTTCAGCGCACTCCCGGGGCAGCACAGGGGCCACCCGGGCGGCCCGCCCGGGGGATGGGCCGCCGAGTTTCAGCAGCAGCGCGGCGCCCCACCCGAGGGCTACCGAGATTTCAGCGCCCCGCCGCCGATGATGCCCTCCGTCGCGCCGGAGCACCCCGCGCTCACCGCCGCGCTCCACTCCGCAGTGGCGGATCCATCCATCGCACCAGCATCCGCGGCCACACCCCCGCCGCCCGACCTCACCCTCACCCCGCGGGAGAAGACCACCATACGCAACCGGAGCGCGATCATGGCCAGGCACGTCCACGGCATGGCGCCCGAGTTTGAGCTCCGCGCCAGGCTCGGAGCCGCGCTCTCGCCGCTCGCCATCGACCCGACGCCGGAGGGTGCGATGGACGGCCCGAGGCAGTTCGCCATGGGCGGGCACCCGGCCATGGGCGGGCCCGCGCTCGCGGACGCCAGCGCGGATTCACGAGCCGGGTGGGTCCACGAGTACCGGCGCAATCATCGGGCGCAGACGCAGCCCGCGCAGCACCCGGGTCGATGGGCCGACGACTTCGCCAGGATGTCTCTCGCGGAGCGCAACGCCGAGGCGAACGCGAACATTGGTGCGGGGGTCCAAAGCGCTGCTCCGAAGCACGTGCAGTGGACGGAGGAATACAGCGGGCGGAGGGCGTCGGGCGCCGGTCTGGATGAACTTCACTCCGAGATCACTCCGGTCGAGTCGGACGCGCCGAACTCGACCGCGGATACCTGGGCGGAGGAGTTTAACCGGGACATGCCCGGCGGGGAGTGGGCGAATGAGTTCCGGCAGGAGCAGGAGGCGGCGCAGGCACGTGTTTCCCACGTGCCCACGGAGGCGCAGGCGGAGACGGCGGCGCACGCGGGTCGCATCGCGGAGACGCTGTCGAGAAACGCGGATCCAAAGTTTCAAAATTCGCAGTTTCTGAACTTCATGTCCCGCATGAGCCGAGGCGAGACCGTGGTGGAGGGTAACGACGTCAAGGAGGTGCAGCCCGGAACGAGTTCGGGCGCGTCTACGGGTCAAGGGTGGGCGGAGGAGTTCAAACAAACCGGGGGTGTAAACGACTGGGCCCAAGAGTTCACCGCGGCTGGGGGACCCGCGGCTGATTGGGCGGCGCAATATCAGCAACAGCAACATGCGGCGGCGCAGCGCGGCCGGGACCCGGCGCAGGGATGGGCGGACGAGTTCGCGGACGTGCCCCACGAGTGGGCGGCTGAGTTTGAGGAGATGAAGCGGGGTAACCCGGATTGGGCGATGGAAAACGTGTGGGACCAGATCGAATCCGAGGGCGCTCAGCTTCGCGACGCCGAGCGCTCGCACTATCGATTCACCGACCCGAACCCTTACCTCGGGCGTAAAGACGCGCTCGAGGTTGGCAGGGATCTGTTCAGGCGCGGGGTGCTCAGCGAGGCGGCGCTCGCGCTCGAGGCGGCTGTCCGCGCCGACGCCAAACTCGTCGAGGGTTGGCGGCTCCTAGGCACGGTTCACGCGGAGAACGACGACGACCGCCAGGCCATCGCGGCGATGACCAAGGCGAACGAGGCGGACCCGCATAACCTCGAGGTCCTCCTGTCCCTCGGCGTCAGTCACACCAACGAGCTCGACCAGGATGAAGCCGTCGGGCACATGCGCTCGTGGCTCCGCGAGCAGCCGCGGTTCCGGGCCATCGAGGCGGAGCACGCGTCGGCGCTCGGGCCGGGCGGCGTCGATACCCCCGCGTCGGTGCTCGAGCTCTTCAAGCGCGCCGCGACCGCCGCGCCGAGGGACGCGGACGTCCACGCGGTCCTCGGGGTCTTGGCGCACCTCTGCAGGGACTACGACGCCGCCGTCGACGCATTCAACCAAGCGCTGAACATCAACCCCCAGGACTACTCCATGTGGAACAAGCTCGGCGCCACGCAGGCCAACAGCGCGCGGTCCGCGGACGCCATGGCGGCGTACCAACGCGCGCTGGACCTGAAACCGAACTACGTACGCGCGTGGTGCAACATGGGAATCGCGTTCGCCAACCAGGGTAAGTACGCCGACAGCGTGGCGTACTACGTCCGGGCGCTGAGTCTGAACCCGCAGGCGGAGAGCGCGTGGGGGTACCTTCGCATATCGCTCGGGTGCGCCGGACGGATCGAGCTCATGGAGGCGGTGGACAGGAAGGATCTGGAGCTGCTGCAGCGCGAGTTCCCGCTGTGACGAGAATCGTGAGGAGAACTAGACGTCATGACTGAAGGACAACTAACTTTTGGCTACAAGTCTCCGAACTTTCGACGAGGGGCGTTGAGCCCGCCGCCGCCGCCCGGTCTGTGACTGTGATGCCCACCCCCCGCGCCCCCCGCGCGCTTAGCGAGGAGCCTATCGAGCGCAGCCTTCTCCTTCTCCTCCCGCGTCATCTCCCTGGGAGGCGACCTGTGCCTCCCCCGGTCCCTGCTCCCGCTCCGGCTTCTCCTCCTCTTTGTTCGACCATCTTTATACGGGTGCGACCTGTCCCTGGACCTATCCCTGGACCTGCCCTGATCCCGTCCGCCCCTGTAGTCGTGCGGGTCGTACGCGCTGGCATCCCTGCGATCGTCGCGAGCAGCCTTGGTCTCCTCTCGCCTCGCGTGCTTCGCTCGCGCGTCCCCAGCCTGGAGCTCATCCCACGTGTCCTTCCATTGATTCGATCGGTAGTATCGAGGGTTGTCACAATAGTAACCGAGGCCCTGTTTGCCCATGGTGAAGTAGTATCCGAGCCGTTTCCCCTTGAACGTCTTCTCCGGGATGAACCTCTGGGGCTCGGACCCGGGTTTCGGCGCGTTTCCCTTGGCGTTTCCCGCGGCGTCCTCCTCCCTCGGGGGCTTCACCCACTTGCCGTCGATCTGAACCAGTTTCCCTTTCTTCGCGTACCGAGAGCCGACGTCGCGCTCGGTGTCGTCGTCGGGGCGGCTGCCGCGGTGGAGAGAGTGCGGATCGTGGAACGCGCGATGCGCTCTGGACGCATCGTCGTCGCCGCCCCGCCCGCGCTCGGACCTCGCGCGCTCCTGGTCGACCACGGGCACGAAGAGCCCCATCGCTCGTCGTCGCGTCGGCGCCCGACGATTTGTGAGAGGCGGTGATCACAGAAATGGCGCCAAATCAGCTCTTTCTGATTTGCTGCCAGCTCACGATCTCGCGGCGGGCGATACGAGTCGCCCCGTCCGCGCCCGCTGGGTGGCCATAACTATCGGCGCACCGACCTTCAGGGACGGTACGCGAGGCAAGGGCGATCTTCGGGGTTGTTAACGAGGTCGCATCGCATCACGGGCGCCGGGTCGTCGGGCTTGTGTTAGGGTAACTTTTGCGTGATCTGCTGGATTCAGTCGGATCTCCGCATTCATGGCTTCGGTGTCGCTCGGCGTCCGCGGCGTCCGCGGCGCCGCTCGCGCGATCTACGCACCGCGCGGCGCATCGCGCACGTCGACGGGTCTTCGCGTCGGTCCCACCGCGAGGCCCCGGGTCAGGTCCACGGCGACCCGCGTCCGCGCCGCGTCCTCGAGCGGTTCCGAGCAGCCAGCTGGCGATGCCGCCAAACCGGGCGGTGTATTCGATCCGTCGATTATTCAATCCATGGCGGGCGACGACGAGGACGTGAAGATCCCCGACACCGTCCCGGACTTTTCCAAATTCGGCAAGGGCGTCGACGAGCTCGGCAACCAGGCGGCCGCCGTGACCAAGGGCAACCAGGCGGCCGTCCTGGAACGCGCGCTCGACCCCGACGGCGGAGCATCCGACCTCGATTACCTCCAGGAGCTCATCGCCATCCAATCCGGAGGGCCGAAGAACTTAGGGTTCTTCGGCACACGGAACATGGGGTTCCTCCACCAGGAGCTCGTGGAGATTCTGTCCTACGCCCTGGTGCTGACGGAGAACCACATCTTCACCTCGGGCGCCACGGGTACCAACGCGGCGGTGATCCGCGGCGCCCTTCGAGCCGAACGCCCGGATCTTCTCACCGTCATCTTACCCCAGAGCCTCGAGAAGCAGCCGGAGGAGTCGCGGGAGTTGCTGGAGCAGGTGGAGAACGTGGTGGAGCGCGGGGAGAAGGACCACCTGCCGCTGGGCGAGGCGTCGAGGCTTTGCAACGAGGACATCGTCGGGAGGGTGCAGCAGGTCATCTGCTTCGCGTTTCACGATTCGAACACGCTGCTGGACACGTGCATGGAGGCGAAGATGAAGAAGAAGATCGTCACCCTCTTCTACCTCGACTGACGGTAATGGTATCGTCCATCGGAAACAGCGGAGGGTTCAAGTCGGAGGGTGTGAGGAGGACGGGCGCGGCTCGTTGTATTACTATCTGATTTAAACTGGTTGCACCAAAGTAGACACCAAAGCACCACTCATCGGTCCCGCGCGGGCGGCTGCGCCTGCACGAACCCGTCGAAATCCTGCGGCGGCGGGATGGCCGCGAACGCCGGCGGGGGCGCCAGCGCGGCGGGCGCGGGTGTCGCGTCCCACCGCCGGTTCCTCTGCGGTGGCGGCGGCGTCGGCGCGGAGACACCGGCGGTGGGCGAACCGACACCCGCGTCTTCCCCCGCGGGCGTACCCACACCCCGCACGGGATCCATGTGATCGATCACCATGTCGAACACCGTGCCGGTCTCCTCCCGCCTCTCCATACCGAGCGGTGCCATCGCGCCCATGGATGCGGGCCGCCCGGGAGTCGCCCCGTGCCCGCTTCCGTTTGCGTCGTCGCCGTCGATACCGTCGCCACCCCCGTCCCATCCGTCGTCGTCGTCATCCTGGTAATCGTCCTGGACATCCCTCATGCCGTAGCTGTTCTCGAACCCCGCGTTGGCGAGCATGCCCGCGCCCGGGCGCTCGTCACGCCCGGTAGTGCTCGCGGGCCTTCGACCCTGGCTCGACCCTGACCCGCCACCCCTGGCGCCACCCGCTCCCCCGTTGCGCGCGTTCATCATCTCCTGGCCCATCATGACGTGCGTCTTGAGCCGGATCTTGCGCGTGGGTCCACCCTCGGTGCCGTGCAGCACGTATTCCTGGTACGTGGGCGCGAACTGGTGGACGGTATCGGACACCACGTCGTCGATGGATATGGCGTGCGAGATGTTGTTGAACATACCTTTGGTTCCCATCCCCGTGTAAGGGCTCCACGGGAAGGCGAGCAACATGAACGGCGCGGCGATGATCATCTCGACGCAGATGAGCACGTTCTGCAGCGCCCTGCCGTCCGCGCCAGTTTCCAGCACCCCGTCGGAGACTAAGATCGCGCACACGATGCTCTGCCAAAAGGTGAG
>Ga0115008_10004961_pt1 | contig 11046 bp, 4 predicted proteins | sample FraStrMetagenome_FD_87164 | JGI IMG/M metagenome (GOLD analysis project Ga0115008, IMG submission 87164) | Marine eukaryotic phytoplankton communities from Arctic Ocean - Fram Strait ARC3M Metagenome | ecosystem: Environmental > Aquatic > Marine > Oceanic | place: Fram Strait | collected 2012-06-18
AAAAAAAAAAAAAAAACTTTTTTTTTTTATAAAAAAAAAAAAAAAAAAAAAAAACCTTACTGGACTATGTTTTAAATACCTATTCTGATTCCCGTAAATCGCTACCTTCAGCCAATGGCCAAAACCGCCGCTATTTTTTGAGTCACTTGCCTATCCAACATCTACATTTCGATATCCGTTGGTTTCACAGAAAAATTCTTAACCAGACAGTGCAATTACAGATTACATCCGCATTGTCATCATCACTTGTACCGCATAACGTTATTTTCTCTCTAGGAACAACGCTCGATCTTGACGTTCACCTATCTGGCGATTTCTTTTCGGAAACATCTTCAAACTCACCGCTATCAACTACAGAGGGATTCGGCCGCATATATCACCATCTTCCGGCAATATCTACCTGAACGGATACGGCATTACGGATCGTCCAATCACACCATCTCGCAGAAGCAGGCCGGCGCATCTCGGAAACCTCCTTCGTCATTCCGCGTACCTTACATACCACGTGTTCACGTAGGAATAATTCGAGTTACACCTTACTCGTTACCGCTTTCTTGCAGCCATCCATCGGAATATATTTCTACACGTAGATTTCATAGAGCATTCTGCCTACGTCACTCGGCCGCATCTACCAGCTTATCCTTTTCCCGCTTCGTATCCGACAGGACATACATCTTCAAGTAGCCTTTTCTGACTTTTTCTTCCGACTCCGCATTCCCGTAAATCCTACTACAAATTTTCTCTTTACACGTAACCTCAGTAATCTTCTTCTCAGGAAACCTCTTTCTCACGACGAGTCGTCTTTCAAATCACGTATGCTAGATAAAATTTCTTTCGTTAATTATTTGATCTGCATTACGATCTCCTACGGAAACAATTTCCTTATCTACATCGAATCATATTCTTGGATCGTACGCGAGACATACAAATAAAGACAAGTTTCGAGAAATACGACATTGTATATTAATTTGTTTATGACAATTACGGCCCTTCATCTGGTGACTTTTCTTCGTGACCCACCACTTAAAGACTTTATCCACGATTTGATTCTCTTAGAGGATAAATTCGGAATCAACTTTGTTCCCTCACCCTCTGACGAGAGTGTACTTCTTTCTCGGTTTCAACAAGCCTGGACCAATATATTTCAACGTATCAAATACCATCATCCATACGTTTTTCAATTCCTACTTGAACACACGTTCTTATTGGACCGAGAGGAATTTGCTCCCACGTACATTGCATCAATAAGAGTATTGTCCTCAAAAATAGATCAAATAAGTGCCATAAAAACTGTCCTATCTACGGCACTACTTTTGGCTGATCCCAACTCTATTCCCTTGTATTCTACCAAAATACATCGATCGATTCGCGTCACCGAGGACATTACATCACTGGCCGCCACATTGGCTCAACTTCTCGACAAATCTTAAACATATACTGAAGAAGCCACTTTTTCTCTCTTTATTTATCGAAACCTCCATTTCATTTCATACATACTCTTCTTCTCAATGCCCAGATTTGGATTCGGCAGGAGTTTCAGTTTTTGGACCGGTTATCTTTGGGAATTTGCTAGAGACTCTGATTTAGCAGATATACAAGATAGAATAGGTCAACTTATCGGATCAAACTTTGAGAGTTACGCCGACGACATAGCGCCAGATTACCAGGAGTTACTAATATCTAATATATGGCGTTGGCTTAACCTGTTCCGAACTAAATACAGGACGTTTTTCTACTTCCTTCTAAGACACCGCGTTCTAGATAAGATTCTCGGTGCGTTGACCTATTACCTTGACTCCGTAGCCTGCGCATCCCCACTTTCCCTAGACTCCTTCAATCAACTCGCTGAGAACTACGACATAGTGCCTACTCTTCGCCTTCCATATTCTATTGCCTACAGCATCGTTCAACTGTGTGACTTTCCCCAAAATCCGGACTGGGAATCAATACACGACACGTTTAACCACTCCCCCCACGCACGACGCTCAGTACTCCGAGCAGTACGGCGCATCACCGGTCATACTCCCTCCATTCCTCGCAATATCCCCTTTGAAATTTAATATACTTCATGTCGTCCGTACAGGATCGTGACTATTATAGATACCTTTTCACTCCAGAATCGAGTCAAGAAGATTCACTGTACAGACATACGTCCTCGGCCGATGAATCACATACTTTTCTGGACGATCTTGTCACACAGGGTCAATCTATTATTAATAATGATTCTATTTTCCCAGCCTTCACCTCTCTCCCATTTGATGAACCTTATGATGATATCTCTTCGGTCCACGATAGTGAGCAGGAATTTCCTGACACTCCCTCCAGTACTTCACACACTACGGGGGACAATCAATCTATGCCTTTAACATCAACATCCGACATGGGAAATCATATGTTCAACATAGGCGACCCCCCTCCTATTGTTGATTTTTTGGAAGAGGAGGAAATGCTCGCACTTCTTGGATAGGGTCAACCTTCGATCCCTGTGGCTTGCAAACCGTCTACCACGCCCCCCATGTTCCCTGATAAGATAGGTTCTTTCAACGTCCAGAATGGTTTCGATCACGATACAGCAGCGGCGTTTTTTGTGCAGGAAGATTTGACCTTTTTGGCATTGCAGGAGCCATTCGCCAGCAACTATACTAAAAATGACTCTTGGCAATCTTTTCAGAAGCTGGAACTCCAAAGTGCCCGCATTCAAACCTTTATAACTCCACATCAAGTCATCATGTATGACAGTTGGAAATGGGGTGGTAGGGTGCTAGAGGATTTTACTAGCTATGCACATGGCAGGGTTACCAGCATATCTTTTGACTTGGGTAATAACCCGAAAATTGGATTAATATCTGTCTATGCTTCCACCGTGGAAGCTTTACAGGAATCTAGAAATCTACCTGATAACACAGACACTGTATGGATTTCGGCTGCGGAAATAATTGACAAAATCATGACCAAATGGAAGCAACAAAATCCAGGTCTTTGCACCATAATACTGGGAGACCTTCAGGAAACCTGGACAACTAGCGATATAGATAATATTGGAAAATATCGATTAAAGAAACCAATTCATGGGATCCTTTCTTTGTTGGAGGACTCACATTACTCGGTTGTTAGGGAATTCGCCTTACCATCACCTTACGTGACTCGTCTCGGTACAATGGGTGGTCGCGGTATAGACCATATATTGTTTCCAAACATCGATAAATTCAAAACATGGATAACGGGTGCCAAAATCGAGCGGTCACGGGGAGGGCTCTTCTTTCCTTCTGACCACTCGTATATTTCTTGCTCTATTCAAAGATCTAGCCCGAACAATCCAGAATCTGGGCCCTCAAAACTCAAATTCGATTACAAAAAAATTTTCAACATTAAATTAAAACGAACAGGACCACAGGGAGACAATCTCATACTTGATGACAACCAATTCAAAGACTGTAACAAGTTCCGGGAACAGAAAATACTGTATGATAAACTTCAAAAGAAAACTGCAGATACCTCCGACAATACTGACTACCTCATCGGTGACCTGGAGAAGCGAGCCTCTGGACTAATGAAACAGTTATGGTATGCTGGTCTCTGTCAGGATGTGAATGGAACTGAAAATCAGCTAGTCCGCATTTCAGATGACAATGCGGTTGAAATAGCGTATATCGTAAAAAAAATTAATTTGGCCATTAAGGAAGTTATGTCGGAAATGTCACTCATATCTGATTCGGACATGCTAGACAGTGCGGGTCAAAAACGAGGAAGGTTGCGTAAAAGACAAGGCTTCCGGCAGTTTGATAATCTTCCAGTCCCAACTAAGATTCGTTATCTTCGAAGTATCCTTCATCAGAAACACCGCCTCATTAAACGAGCATCGCAATGGATTCGAGAATTTCAACTTCAACAACATCATAATATAAGACCTCCACAATGGTCAGAGTTAATTCATATTTTAGTTTTGATTGAAGATTCTAAAAATATTGACAAATTTTCCAACATACTTTTTAATATGGCTATAGAAGAAGACGAAGAACGTAGGAGACATGTGCAGGCCATTGTACACGAGCGCACGCAACAGGGGTCTAACTCCAATACAACGAGGGACGAGTATAACATGCAATGGGAATTGAAGGGCAACAAGCTACCTGATGTATCCGACGAAATAGAGCAAGAACTCAATAATATGCTGAAGAATTCCAACTGTCAACAATTTTTTGGTACCGGGAAACATCGACTCAATTTTGATATCCTGCTTGATTGCACTTCAGAATGGAAGAACATTATCTCCACTATACATTCTGATAATATTGACACGGACATTCCCGGCTTCATTCAGGATACTTTGCAAAAAGTGGATCTTGCATCTTCTAAGGCTAACCATAAGATATCACAAATAAACAAACTTCAATTCATGTATCGCAAATCTACGCACTCATACCTACTAACAGTAAACAAAATTGGAGACTTCGTCAGTAAGGTGCTATTCAAGAATCGCTCTGCTCCCACAACCCACACTGAAATATGGGATAAATCTGCACATAATTTCCGACCATGTATCAACGAACAGGAAGAACTTTTAGCCACTCAGGAATTTCACGGCCATTGGATGGGCAATTCCAAGGCGAATGAAACTTGTGCGTTTGCGAGGGTGACGGAAGTTGGAAAATTAGGTTTTAGAGGAGTAAAACTATCACCCAACCGTATTGTCACCATCGATGATGTTCCTTCCCTCATAAACAATGGAAATAAACTCTCACTAGAAATTAAAGAGGCATTTGTTAAGGCTCACGGCGATCATATCAGGAAGCTCTTTCAACCTCCGCAGAAAGATCTTCGTGAATTATTTTACCCTTTCTACCTGAATGACAATAAAGGAACGATGAATGAGGAGGACCGAGTTGCCAACTTCTTCTGGAAGGCGATTGCAGCTATCCCTTCTAAAGCCAGATTCGATGGATTCCAACTTGCAGTTGTTGGTCGTTTTGGCAAACGCTGGCAGAAGCTCCTATTCAACATCATTAAACTCTTACTTGTCATGAGATATGTGCCAGAATGCCTAAAGAAAATCTCTCGCTTCCCCATACCTAAGATGGGCAAAGCTAACGAATACCGTCCCATCTCATTGTGCCACGACCTGTACTGCTTCTTGAATGGAGTCATCACAACATATTCTAGTGCCGGTATTGAGAAGGCTCATATTCTCCACATAGGATTATCTGCATACAGGAAAGGAAAGGGTTGTCATTCGCTAGTAACGGTGGAGCAAAGCTTTAGGGAAGACTGCTTAGAGGGAGATTATCCGACAGTTCAACTGGACGAAGACGAAGAGAAATTCTTCGATCGTGTGCCAGTAGCAATCCTGTTAGCTGCGATGCGTGTAAATGGTTTTCCAGAGCAGGGATATCTTGAATTCAAGGCTAGTGCTATGGGAGCAAAAGAGGTGGAAATTGTAACTTGCAAAGGGATAGCATACGCGAGATTCATCTGCGGACTGGAACAGGGTAACCCTGACAGCCCCACAGTAGCTAATCTGGTCATAAAATTCAAGCATGATGTGTGGAATGTGGTATCTCAGGAAATTAAAGCGATCTTTCTGCGGCAAAAGCACTTGAATAATGAAAAATATGTATTTAATTCCATCGATATGCTCGATGGTGAGGTGATCATTTGCAAAATTGGATATTGTGATGACAATTCCAAGTTTATTAGGGTAGAAAATGAGAATGATTTAATGACACTGGTACATCACTATCTTCAGATGGCTGGAGACCTAAGTATGGCCACGAAAATTGGGCGTAAAGGAGCGAAGTGCGACATTCAATTCTTTAACATTTCTGCTTATCTCACCCTTAAATTACACAAATGTACTTCTATTGCATGGAGCTTCAAACAGGATTCACCCACTAAGGAAACAGTTCCCTTCCGCGTCCATCTTAAGCCTCCAGAACTACATAAGCTAAAAACCATGATACAGTATGATACACTAAATTTTGACGAACAAGCTCAGTGGGACAGAATAATCCACTCACCACCACACAGGCACCTGGGTCTACTGGGTACCCTTTCAGGCGATACATCGGCAACATCCACATACTTCATCAAGAAAATGAAGGAACGCCTTGCACGTCTCAAGGTATACAATATGCAAAAGGATCCACAGACCACTTGCATAAACATGTTAGTTAACACGATGCATAGCTACATTCCCCTTCAAGCTAACCACAACAGTGCAGATCTAATTGATTTTGACAACTTAGTCATTGATACAATCAAGAGAACACATGGACTGACCTACTCAGACGCGAAACACAAACTTTTTCTACCTAGTAATCTGGGAGGTGGTGCTCTTACATCAGCCACTGAAATCGATATTGTGTCGGTGGCCCGGGAATTAGAAATAGTGAGCAACAGTGGAGATTTGGATTCATTTGCTTTTCGAACCAGGATTGCGGCAATTAATAAGCATAATTACGAGGAAAATAGTCTTTTATTTAATCATGCTAGATCAGCCATCAGAAAATTGGCACGCTACGGCATACATTTCAGGGACTCTTCAGACGGATTGATTAATGATATTCTTCGACACTTTGGACGTACCGCCAAATACGCCACCATAGGGAACTCTCGATATTCCAATGGGAACAGCCATAGCATCGGCTTGGGCAAACCATGCAATTATGCATTAGCATATGGAGGAGTTCTACATAAATTATTACTCCTATTTCAGCATCATCACTGGGATATGACGCAAATGCCATCTACTTGTGATCTCCATTGTCCTATTAAGATTAAGGACATCCATTCCGTATTAACGAAGCTTAAACTACAGAAAATTCAAATCTCCTCTGCACTTTTCAGCTACTGGGAATGGACATCTAATCAGGTACATCGGACACAAGATGAAGCGGTGTTGGATAAGCCTCTTATTACCTCCACATGGCATCATGGAAGCTATTCTACCAATCTAGTTGAAACGCAAAAACGCATTAACTGGTGTGACTTTGAATCATCCATCACGAAACTAAATCAGAACTTGCTGCGGACGGTTGAAGCCAAAGACTTCTATTCACGTACACCACGAAATATGAACAATATATGTGTTCATGGTTACAATAAATATTCCAAGATTATCAATACCATCCTAGACAGCAAGAGCCCGATCATAATCGCCACCGATGGATCATGTCAACCAGAACAAAATTCCTCGCAAACTTATATTAAAGCTACTTCTGCATTCACTGTGGGGATTTTGGACATTCGAGTACATGAATCTCTTGAAACTAAGGAATGGATTTCCAGACCAATAATACCTTTACTCTGTAGAATTAGTGCACTGCCAAACAAATTCGGGGCGTCAGCAACCGACATCTCAATTGCAGAATGCCACGCGTTTCTTATGGAAGAACTTTGTCTACCAGCATTTTTACCACGAGTTATCATCACTGACAGCGAGGCAGTTAGAGACCAGGTAATACATGCCAGGGATGCCTTCGATGGAACAATCAATCGTAACTTCATTAGATCGCGCATAGGGGGCATCAGCAAAAGTATAATGGGAAACCTTTCTTCAGTCATAACTGGCACATTTTATAAAAAAAAAGTAGCAGAAGCTATAGAATCTAACCCTTTAATATCACGGCTATTCAATATGCTAATTGAAAGAAACTCTACGTTCCTCGCTATCGCAGAAACATGGACAATCGGTTATAAGCAATCGTGCCATCCTAACTCCATATTCGACGACATCCCATGCACTATATCCACATCAGAACTTCTTCCAAATAACACTGAAGGGCCACCATCTACTCAAACCTGGCAATCAAAATACTTCGATAAAAATAACTTCAAACCCATACTCAAAATCAACTCACATCAATTATGTGCCCAAGGTTTATCCATCAAGAAACAACCTAGATATCCTACATTGATACCAAACCTTTGTCTTTTGAATGCAAACTACATCGCAGACTCTATAGCAGAATTTCCATACAAAGCAACTTTTTTGAAAAATATTCCTTCACTACATCCAATATATAATCCACCTTCCCCATTACGTTTTTACATCACTCTTGATGGAGATACCGTGGATAAACATATCAGCGTTGCGATTAATGCAGCTTTGATCAAGGAAAGAATTAAACGCTTAAAAAACAAAACTACACAAGGATTACTTTGGCGTCTGATTGATTACGTGTCAGACGATTGGGACTCATTAAACCTTCATCGGGGATTACTTCGGTCTCTTCATGGATTGAGCAGAACACACACACGGTGTCTGTACAAAAGTGAAACGTATAGGGAGGGATCATGGAGGGAATACTTAAACTCATTGCAATCCGATTCATCATCTTCGCCAATGATTCCAAAACCCATGATTCCGAAAAATCAACAAATAAAGCTACTAAGTCCGTGCGCATGGTGTAGCAATACCGATGGCGCAATCCTACATCACGGAAACCGCTTGCATGCACTTTTAATATGTGGCCATCCAGACCTACAATATTTCCGATCAAATGTTGATATTTTGATCGCTAACAAATTGCAGGAACTAATTCAACTTTTAAGGCGGTGCACTTCGGATAGTGATACAAGAACATTTTTATTTAATGTCCAAAATATTTTTATCTCATTACAAACATCGCAAATTGGTCGCCTGAAAAGACTCTCAACAACCACCAATTTAACATATCTCTCTATTGCCAACCTCCTTCAGAAACATAATGCGAAAGATCTAATGACCTGTTTCTGCGCCCCCAATTCAACAATCTGTCTGGAAATCTTTGGATTGCGTCCTCACAACATAGACAAAATCTATCTCGATGATGCAAATATTGGAGTAATAGACACTCCATGGTTAGGACTGATACCCAAAAGTCTCGACGATATGATCCTATCCTACTTCAAACATATAAAAATACTATCACCTATTAGAATAGACAAACTTAAGATGTCAAACAAACTGAGGGAATCTTGGAAATGCATAAAAGGTATTATATTAGGCAAAGCATCTGGCTTACACAAAATCATCGGCACCATCAGTACGACGTGGGAAGCCGATCTAAAATGCAAACATTCACTTGAGATTGGCACCAGGAAAGAACTTAAACGCAAGACAACTGCTCCCAAACCCTCCATAAGTACATCACAGCACACCCCCAAATCATCAACACACGACACTTGTAAACCTCAGTGGATACCCAAAGCATCCCCCACCATCCTCGACACCTGCTTAGGCATTTCATGTACCCGTACATCTAACAAATGGCAATTATTCAAACACTTCTTACCAAACAAAATTCAACATAACACCAAACATTGCACCCGTTGCTCCAAATTCTGCACCATAATGCGACTATGTTCGGCGACAGTTACAAATATTTTAGACGCACACGATTATTTAAATCATCAACAAAAACTCATCAACCTACTTTCGACAGCTACAATCAATAATCCGTCATATCCTCCATTCATGAATATGCTTAATGAATTTCTCCCAAAACGGAAAAACGAGAACAAAGCAAAATACACAAAAAGAAGCAAAATATCTGATCAACATAAAAATCTTTGCAAAATATTTATTCAAGCTTACACTATAGTGAAGGAGACGAACATCCGAGCAACGGACATATTACCTGCCATCGTGTCCCTCATCAAAGACGACCTTAACACTATACATCTTTCACTGGAGAACACCAAACACAAAAGCAAACTAAGAGATGATGTAGTCAAACAAATCATATTTGAATACGAACATAATGAACCCGACAATACGACCCCACACATCTCATTCGATAATACACCTATTCAACCATCATATAGCGACCCACCGACAAGCCTTTCAAATCACCTTCCCGATAAGTTGTCACCCCATCCAACAGCCCCTATAGTCATTGAAATAATCGATAATGAAAATATAACAACAAAGGCAAACACACCGACCTTTCAGGTTAATACTGAGCAAGATCAACGTAGGCATTACCTAAACGAGGCATTAAATGATTCGGGAGGACTCTTGTCGAGTATGGGTGTTATGCGAGCCATTGAGGTATTCAGGAATGAAGCGGATACAGGTCATTTCTTTGCCTCTGCAGAAGCGAACTCGATATTGCAGGTATGGTCTCCTACAGAAGGATGGGAACGTGGGGCACGAATCTTTGGATCTAGAATAGTTATGACGACCAAACCAGATGGTTTTTACTTTATTCCCATTTTCGATGATAACCATTGGACTTTAGCTTTAGTACAGAAACAGGGACGATTTAAAAAAGGCTTCATGATTGACTCACTAGGGACATCATCTATCAATCATCCCATCAATTCGAAATTGAAGGACTTATTTCGCGTACATGGCGGCAGATTCGACTGGCATAGTTGCAGGAGCGTTCGACAACAAGAGTATGAATGCGGACTTCGAATGATTACGGCTATTTTAAGAATAAGAACATCCCTACGGGAAGGTCGAACGATAGAAGAAGGCATTGTTAATGCGACCCTGATGGGAGAAGTTAATCTGGAAAACGCATACGACTCGATGAAAATACGACGAGAAGCTGCAACTGTGATAGGAAGATATGAACGAACAATGTGGACTGGACCGGTTAGAATGAGAAATAGTACCAATGGCACACTTGATGATACCACAGGTGTGAAAAGAAAAACGAGACGAAGGAAAAGGAAACGATAGAAGAGTATGCGAAAATAATCGGTAGCGACTTTTGATTGATGACATAATATAATAATTTTAAAATGTAATTTGGCAAAGCGGGATAGCTACACAGAATTGTGCGGGGTAAGTATGAAATGTGTACCCTGGCAGTACAAGAGTCGGAAGGTACCCCTTTCCTATAGGATTGGTCAGGAAATTTACACGCGGAGGAAGTGAAGGTTGGGGATCTGTCTTAGAACATTGCCATTTACAACACTATAAATATATCATACACAACAACGTGGGTGTAAAAACGTGAATATCTCGGGAAGGAGAAGGAATTGGGCCAAATAAAAAATTTTAAAATTCATAGAAAAATTAATAGAATCTGTTAAGTAAAATATTATTTAAGTTTA
>Ga0115008_10004963_pt1 | contig 11043 bp, 8 predicted proteins | sample FraStrMetagenome_FD_87164 | JGI IMG/M metagenome (GOLD analysis project Ga0115008, IMG submission 87164) | Marine eukaryotic phytoplankton communities from Arctic Ocean - Fram Strait ARC3M Metagenome | ecosystem: Environmental > Aquatic > Marine > Oceanic | place: Fram Strait | collected 2012-06-18
CGACGCTTTTCAGCTTGTCGAGCGCGTTTTTTTGCTTGAGGCGAATTAGCCAAGATAAACTCCGAATATACGTACAAATTGAGGCGGCGAATTATTCAGATATGTAAGGAGATTGTCAATAGCGGCGTAAATAGAGAGAATGCCGTTAGTAGCCGCGCAGTATTTTCATTTATCAGTTAAAATTGAGCAAATACAAGTAGTTAACGTAATTTAAAGCAGTTTAAAGGGTTTAAAAAAAATCATATGGCAAAATCGACAGCGATATTCAGTCCTTTAGGATTGGCAGTTTTAACAGTTTCTGACACCCGCACGGCAGAAAATGACACTTCGGGCAATTATTTAGTGACAGCGTTGAGTGATGCAGGGCATCAATTACAAGATCGCGGCCTAGTAAAAGACGACATTTACGCGATTCGAGCCATTGTTTCGCAGTGGATTGCCGATTCTTCGGTTGATGCTATTTTAATTACCGGTGGTACGGGTTTTAGTGGTCGTGATTCAACGCCTGAGGCGGTTAGTCCTTTATTTGATAAAAGTATTGATGGCTTTGGTGAGTTATTTCGACAGCTTTCTTTCGACGACATAGGTACTTCGACAATTCAATCGCGTGCTTTAGCAGGTTTTGCCAATAATACGGTGTTATTTGCTATGCCAGGTTCAACGGGTGCGTGCACATTAGCTTGGACGGGTATTTTGTCTGAGCAGTTAGATAGCCGTCATCGTCCTTGTAATTTTTATGGTGTATTACAAACGCGAGAGCAGTAAAAAATAATGATGACTTTTGAACAAGGTTTTGAGCAGGTCATGGCACATGCGGCTATTACTTCTAGGCATGAATTGGTTCCATTAACTGATGCCTTAGGGCGTATCGCTGCTTCAACACAGTATTCAGTTATTGATGTGCCTGGTTATGATAATAGCGCTATGGATGGCTATGCGGTTCGCAGTAATGAGGTTGCATTAGGAGAGGGCTATTCTGTTTCGCAGCGTATTGCAGCAGGAGAGGCGCCTGAGGCATTAGCTGAGCATTCTATTGCAAGAATTTTTACTGGCGCAATGGTACCTGCTGGTGCCGATGCGATTATTTTGCAAGAAGATGCGGTTGTTGATTTAAATAGTGATAGCCATGCTGAAAATAAAAGTGATTTAAATGTCTGTTTTACTGAGCTGCCGCGAGCGGGTCAGCATATTCGTTTGTCAGGTCAAGATATAAAAAAAGGCGCTGTCGTTGTTGAGCAAGGTCGACGATTAACGTCGGGTGATATTGGTTTGTTAGCGTCTGTCGGTATTGCTGAGCTATCTTGTTATGTGCCAGTTAAGGTGGCTTTTTTCTCTACTGGTGATGAGTTGAAAAATCCAGGCGAAGCTTTATCGGTAGGGCAGATTTATAATTCCAATCGTTATTTTCTTGCCGCTAGAATTAAAGAGTTAGGTGCTATTCCTATAGATTTAGGCTGCTGCCCTGATTCCGAAGCGGCAACGCGTGAGTATTTAATTAACGCCAGTGAGCAGGCCGATTGCATTGTCACTACAGGTGGCATGTCGGTAGGTGAAGAAGATTATGTGCGTCAGCAAGTAGAGTCTTTAGGGTCTATTTTATTTTGGAAGTTAGCCATTAAGCCAGGTAAGCCAGTAGCCTTTGGTGAGATTAAAGGAACGCCATTTTTTGGGTTGCCGGGCAATCCAGTTTCTTCGTTTGTCACATTTCATTTATTAATGCGCCCATGGTTATTAAAGACAATGGGTTATGCAGATTCTCGCGCAGTTGATTTGTCGACATCGTCGCTTGGTGCTGTGGCAGCTAAAGCAACATTTGATTGGCATAACCGTGGTAAGCGGTTAGATTTTTTACGTGGGGTGGCATCAATTAATAATGCCGGCGAAGTTACGGTAGCGCTTTATCAAAATCAGAGTTCAGGCGTATTGTCTTCTATTGCACAATGCAATGTATTGATACCCGTTCAGCCGAGTCAGCAATGGCAAGTGGGTGATACTTGCCAGGTGATTGCTTTATCGGCATTTGGTGATCTAAGTTTTCCTTCTTAATGAGAGGTTTTAAAAACCGCTTATTTTAAAGTGTATGTCGCCGATATCCCGATAGTTGATGCGTTGTAATCAATATCGCCTAGTGGGGTATTTTGCGTGTCGCGATTAACGTATGAAAGATAAAAGTTAAGCGCGAGCTTCGCCGATAATTGCCAATCAGTTTGGCTTTCAATTTCTGTAATTTTATCTTGTCGATCAAAAGCAGAAAAGTCAGTCTGTAAATAAGAAGTGAGTAATCGCGTGCTTAATCGAGAATTAATGTTATAGGTTAGGTTGGCGCTAATACGATTATCTTTATTATCTTGAGTGGTGTCGGTCGACAGCACGAGCTCATCGTTTTCAAAGTCACTGTTGTCAAAGGTATAAGTTAGCTGTGCAATGCAGCCGCGACATAGATTTTGAAATTCATAAGCAACATCAACGCGAGTTCTCTCTACTACCGCAATCTCATCAAAGTTATTAGTATTAAAGCCATCAATATCTCTATCTAAGCCAATGCTAGAATCAGCCAATTGACGGACAACATCAATGGAAAAAATATTACCGCTAAAGCTACGATTATAGTTTATGGCAGTGAATACACCGGTTTGTTCGTCATTAATTAAGCTGCGTTCTGCGCGGTTGGTGCCAAGACGAAAGCCATAATTTCCGCTAGCTAATTCCGTGTTGTAGCCAGCAAATAATTGTTGGTATTTAAAATCGGGGCTGTTGTTATCAAACTGTGTTTCGGCGTTGGCATAGCCAATTTCAAGCGTTGATGTACTCGATAATTCATGTGACCACATGATATCGGCTTGGGTACGCTCACTATCAATGTTGCTTCTATCGGCAGCACTTTCGTTAGCGGCATTGCCTTGAGTGAGTTGGGTATAATCTAAAGAAACAATAACATTGTCGACACCTGAAAGACGGGCAGTATAGGTGGGGCCAGTTGAAAATATTTGTCGTGTTTCTTTATTGTCGACAGTGTCGGGAACAAGATCATTAGACAATACTTCTGAAATATCATGATCAATATGCCAGCTAAGGCGATTATCAAGAATTTCCCAGAGTAATTCACTATTGCCGTTGATTTCATTATTGGTTTCTAGGCGATCATTTTTAAAGTCACGGTAAGTTAAACGGTAATCGGATTCAAAATTAATGGCTTCACTTTCATGTGTTAAACCAATACGAGCACCAATATATGATTCGATGCCATCGCGTTTTTGATTATCTGGCAGGCGATTAATATTGTCTGTTGATTCACCACCCAATAATAAATCGAGGGTGTAGTCCAGAGCGTAAGAGGGTGAGGCTAAAGAGGCGGCGCTGAGTGCGAGTGTTATGGCTGAAAGCCGTAAATACGAAGGTGTCCATGCCAAGCGTTGTACGATAATCATAATTCAAACCCATAATAAATAGTCAATGTCGCAGTATAACGGCTAGCTAAGGGTCAATTGTTGGGCCAAATGTAAATGTTGGTTTAAATATAATGGCTCAATTCAATATATCTATTTGTCTCAGGCATAAAAAAACTTGAAATAATGATCAAATCATTTCAAGTTTTTTAACGATATTGCCGTTGAAATAAGGCTTTATTTAATATTATTCATCGTTGTAGCGTTGAAAAACCAAGCTGGCGTTCGTGCCGCCAAAGCCAAAGCTATTCGACATTACGCGATCAAGCACTACGTTTTCTTGCGTTTTAGTGACAATTGGTACACCAACAGCATCAGGATCAAGTTCATCGATATTGGCTGAGCCGGCAATAAAGTTATGCTGCATCATCAATAAGCTGTATATCGCTTCTTGAACACCGGCGGCGCCAAGTGAATGGCCTGACAGCGACTTAGTTGAGCTTACAGGCGGAAGTTTATCGCCAAACACAGCTTTCATACCATTGAGTTCAACAACGTCACCAGCAGGTGTGCTAGTGCCATGCGCGTTAATGTAATCAATTTCGCCAGTGACTGTTGATAGTGCTTGTTGCATGCAGCGAATGCCGCCTTCACCTGAGGGAGAAACCATTTCTGCGCCATCAGATGTAGCGCCATAGCCGACTAGCTCGGCATAAATTTTAGCGCCACGCGCTTTGGCATGTTCGAGCTCTTCAATCACTAACATGCCACCACCGCCAGCAATAACAAAGCCATCACGATTCGCATCATAAGCACGAGAGGCTTTAGTGGGGGTGTCATTGTATTTTGATGACAATGCGCCCATAGCGTCGAATAATGAGCTGAGTGTCCAATGCTCTTCTTCACCGCCGCCGGCAAAAACAATATCTTGTTTGCCGAGTTGAATTTGCTCCATGGCATTACCAATACAATGCGCACTAGTAGAGCAAGCCGAGGCAATAGAGTAGTTCACGCCTTTGATTTTAAATCCTGTGGCAAGACACGCTGAAACTGTGCTGGCCATGGTTTGCGTAACTCGATAAGGCCCTACGCGACGTAATCCACGATCGCGTAATATATCGGCCGCTTCAACTTGGCTAGACGATGTTGCACCACCTGAACCAGCGATTATGCCCGTTCGAACATTCGATACATCGCTGCTTTCTAAGCCAGCATCAGCAATGGCATCTTCCATTGCAACAAAAGCATAACCAGCGGCATCACCCATAAAACGCCATAATTTACGGTCTATTCGTTCACTAAGATCAATGTCTACTCTGCCGGCAACATGGCTGCGCATGCCTTTTTCAATGTATTCAGGAATGGTTTGAATACCTGAGCGAGTTTCTTTTAATGATGCAAGAACAGATTCAGCTGTGGTGCCTAAGCATGAGGTAATTCCTAAACCTGTAACAACAACTCTTTTCATTTGATTCGACCTTAATGTGGGTGAATATTTTTAATATTGCTTTAAATAAATAACAGCGCTTATGTACTCTTTTTAAAGTAATCGATTACGCATCTTCGTTTTTAAACAAGCCTACGCGTAAATCCTTTGCTGTATAGATAACTTCGCCATCGACTTTCATGCAGCCATCGGCAATGCCCATAACGAGTTTGCGTTCAATGACGCGTTTTAAATCTAAGTGGTAGCTTACCAATTTTGAATCAGGCGTTACTTGGCCGGTAAATTTAATTTCTCCGGCGCCTAATGCGCGGCCTTTACCAGGGTTGCCTTTCCAGCCTAAGAAAAAACCAACCAATTGCCACATGGCATCGAGACCTAGGCAGCCCGGCATAACGGGATCACCTGGAAAGTGACAATCGAAAAACCATAAATCAGGATTGATATCCAGTTCAGCAATAATTGAGCCTTTGCCGTGTTCGCCATCTTCGGCAGAGATATGAGTAATACGATCGAGCATCAGCATATTGTCAACGGGTAGCTGAGCGTTACCAGGTCCAAAAAGCCTGCCATGTCCGCAGTCAATTAACTGATCTTTATTAAATTTGTTCGGTAAACTCATAATATTATGATGCCTAAAAGTGGTTATAATGCTGGCCGATTTAAGGAAAGCAGCTAAAAAACAAGCAGCTTACGGTCTTGCATAATGGATTGTGTTGATAAAGTTGCCTATCAGGACTCAGAAAGTCGGGTATTCTAGCGTCTAGAGTCGCTAAGTCCAGTATTCCTGCATTTTATATTGTGTTGATCTTATCTGTTTTAGATTGGTTGGTTACGTTTTGATGCAATGTTGAAGTATTGTGGTTATATTTTGGTGCGTTATTGTTAATTAAAAGGAGTGTTTGTGTTATTTCCAGTAATTCTATGTGGTGGTTCAGGCAGTCGTCTTTGGCCACTCTCGCGCGAGGCTTATCCTAAACAGTTTCTAGACCTGACCCAAAGTGGCCAGTCTATGCTCCAAATGACACTTTTACGCCTACAAGGCTTAAGTGATATTGCCGCGCCATTGGCCATTTGTAATCAAGAGCACCGATTTCTCGTTGCTGAACAACTCCATAGTATTAATAGTGCTCCTGCCGGCATATTACTAGAGCCTGTGGCTCGTAATACAGCCCCAGCGGTAGCTTTAGCTGCGCTCTCAGCGTTAGAGTCTGATCCTAACGCCCTTTTACTCGTATTGCCGGCTGATCATTGTATTGGTGATATCTCAGCGTTTCAGGCGGGTGTCGATAAAGCTCGTGAAGCCGCCGAAGCCGGTTATTTAGTGACTTTCGGTATTCTGCCCGAGTCCGCAGAAACTGGTTATGGCTATATTGAGCGGGGCGAAGCTCTCGATTCTGTAACCGGTGCATTCAGCATTCAGCGTTTTGTTGAAAAGCCCAATAAAGAAAATGCCGAGCGCTATTTAGCGGATGAAAACTTTACTTGGAATAGCGGCATGTTTTTATTTCGTGCCGATCAATTTTTGGTAGAGCTTAATCAACATGCACCCTCTATGCACAGTGCTTGTGAAAAAGCGTATAAAAATGCCTACCGGGATTTAGACTTTATTCGCGTCGAAGAAGAAGCGTTTACTGCTTGTCCGAGTGATTCAATCGATTACGCGTTAATGGAAAAAACAACCAAGGGCGCGATGGTGCCTTTAGATGCTAACTGGAATGATGTTGGATCATGGGGTGCTATTTGGGATATCTCTAATAAAGATGCTGATGGTAATGTCGTGGTTGGCGATGCGCTTGTTCAAGATAGCAGTAATAGCCTTGTTTACAGTGATTCACGCTTAGTGACCACGTTGGGTTTAAGCGATATGGTTGTTGTTGAAACGGCCGATGCGGTGTTAGTTGCCCATAAAAATCGGGTGCAAGATGTGAAGTCTTTGGTTGTGGCGCTTAAGCAGCAAAGCAGAGACGAAGGCGCGATGCATAAAATTGTGTACCGACCATGGGGTTCGTATGAGTCCATTTGTGCCAGTGAGCGCTTTCAGGTGAAGCAAATCATTGTTAACCCAGGGCAAAAATTATCTCTGCAAATGCACCATCATCGTGCAGAGCATTGGATTGTTGTGTGTGGTACTGCTGAGGTAACGTGTGAAGATAAAGTTGCCGATGAAGATAAGGTATTTACACTGAAAGAAGATCAGTCAACGTATATTCCCTTAGGCCATCGTCATCGTTTGGCCAATCCTGGAAAGATGCTTTTAAAATTAATTGAAGTGCAATCTGGTAGCTATCTCGGTGAAGATGATATTATTCGTTTTGATGATGACTACGGCCGCGATAAGTAAAAGATGCAGTACTAAGTAATGGAAGTAGTAATAAATAGCCGGCCAATGCCACTTTTTTTTATTAGTCAGCATATAATAGTGGGCTAATGTTTAAAGATACATTTAAAGACAAAGTATTTGAGGATTTCATGATTAAAAAATGTTTGTTTCCAGTAGCCGGTTATGGCACGCGTTTTTTGCCTGCAACCAAGGCAATGCCTAAAGAAATGCTGCCGATAGTGAATAAGCCATTGGTACATTATGGTGTAGAAGAAGCCTTAGATGCGGGTTTATTTGAAATCGGTTTTGTTACCGGTCGAAACAAGCGCGCCATTAATGATTATTTTGATGCTAACTACGAGTTAGAAAAAGAAATTGCTGGTTCGGGTAAAGAAGAGTTACTCACTGAAATTCGTGATGTCATTAATCGCGGCACATTTTCAACGACGCGTCAGCGCGCCATGTTGGGTTTAGGTAATGCCATATTAACAGGCGAGACATTAGTAGGTGATGAACCTTTTGGTGTGGTCTTAGCCGACGATTTATGTTTTGGCGAAGACGACGGTGTGCTAGCTCAAATGGTAGATCTGTATAAACAATTTCGTTGCACGATTATTGCTATTGAAGAAGTGCCTGATGACCAAATTGAAAAATTTGGTGTCATTGCTGGCGATATGATTCGTGATGATTTGTATCGTGTTACTGACATGGTCGAAAAGCCAAAGAAAGAAGATGCGCCAAGTAATCTTGCCATTATTGGTCGTTATATTTTAACGCCAGATATTTTTGATATTTTACGCAATACGCCGCCAGGCAAGAATGGTGAAGTACAAATTACCGATGCATTATTAACGCAGGCGAAAAAAGGCTGTGTTATGGCGTATAAATTTAAAGGGCGCCGCTACGATTGTGGCAGCATCGAAGGATTTATTGATGCAACCAATTATTGTTTTGAAAATTTTTATAAATCATCTTAGTTTTTATTTTCATATTGTATAAACACATTAATTAACGCACCCTTTTCACTAAGGGTGCATTATCACTAATAATCAAATAACAGAGAGTAGTAATGGAATATAGTTGTTTTAAGGCCTACGATATTCGAGGCCGTGTACCTGATCAATTAAATGAAGAAATTGCTTATCGTATTGGTCGCGCATTCACCGAACATTTAAACGCAAAGAAAGTCTGTCTTGGTCATGATATTCGTTTAACCAGTCCTTCTATTTCAGCCGCTGTGGCTAAAGGTATTACTGATGCTGGCGCCGATGTATTAGACATTGGTTTAGTGGGCACTGAAGAAATTTATTTTGCGACATTTAATAATGATGTCGATGGCGGCATTGTAGTTACCGCCAGCCATAATCCAATTGATTACAATGGCATGAAACTCGTTAAGCGCGGCAGCAAACCTATTAGCGGCGACACGGGTTTATTTGATATTAAAGCGATGGCCGAAGCCGGCAACTTTAAAGAAGTCGATGCAAAAGGTAGCGTGAGTGGCTTAGATAGCCGTGACGATTATTTACAGCATTTACTGGGCTATATTGATGTTGCTAGTCTTGCCGGTCTAAATATTGTTTGCAACGCCGGTAACGGTGGCGCAGGTATAGTTATCGATGCATTAGAGCCTTTGCTGCCACTTAACTTTACCAAAATTCATAACAATCCCGATGGTAATTTCCCTAATGGTATTCCTAACCCTTTGCTGGTTGAGAATCGTCAGGTCACCATTGATGCCGTCTTAGAAAAAAATGCTGACTTCGGTATTGCTTGGGACGGTGACTTTGATCGCTGTTTTTTCTTTGATGAAAAAGGCAGCTACATCGAAGGCTACTATATTGTTGGTTTATTAGCAGAAGCCTTTTTGCAGAAAAAATCCGGTCAAGCCGTGGTTCATGATCCGCGCTTAACCTGGAATACGCAGGCCATTGTCACCGATTTAGGTGGTACGGCTGTAATGAGTAAAACCGGCCATGCCTTTATTAAAGAACGCATGCGCTTAGAAGACGCGGTATATGGGGGCGAAATGAGTGCTCACCATTACTTCCGTGATTTTGCCTATTGCGACAGCGGAATGATTCCTTGGTTATTGATTGCTGAGTTAGTCGTGAAAAAAGGCCAGCCACTATCAAGCTTAGTTAGCCAAATGATAGAGCGCTATCCGGTGAGTGGTGAGATTAACCGCACTGTCAATAATCCAGAAGGCATCATTGCCGATATCCTTGCGCACTATAAAGATCAAGCGTTAGAGATTGATCACACTGATGGCTTAAGTATGAATTTTGATGGCTGGCGTTTTAACGTTCGTATGTCGAATACAGAGCCGTTGTTACGACTCAATGTTGAATCACGTGGTGATGCAGCATTAATGCAGGCGAAAACTGAAGAGTTACTCGCCCGCATTGGCTAGGGGGTTTTAGTTAGCGCTTTACTGTTGAGTAAAGCGCTTAATCCAAAATGCCGTTGTCTTATCCGTGCTTGCCGAATCTGCTCCGGCCGAATCTGCTCTGGTAAGTGCGGCAAAGATAGGCGTACTTAACTGCTTTCCTAGTTCTACTCCCCACTGATCAAAAGCATTAATATCCCAAACAACACTGGCTGCGTAAACTTTATGTTCATAAAGTGCGACCAATGCACCTAAGTTGCTAGGCGTTAACTTATCCATGGCAATAATCGTATTCGGTCGATTCCCCGGGCTGGCTTTATGCGCAGCCAGTTCCGCTATTGCTGCAGCCGATAAACCGCTGTCAGCTAGCTCTTGCGTAGCTGCAGCTTCACTTTTTCCTTCGGTTAACGCCTTACTTTGTGCAAGACAGTTCGCCACTAAGTGGGCTTGTTTATTATGCTCATCCGAATGACTCTGCAGCGGTAAGATAAAATCAACTGGAATTAACTCAGTGCCTTGATGCAATAATTGATGGAAAGAATGCTGGCCAATAGTACCGGCGCTGCCCCAAATAGTAGGGCAGGTACGGGTCGCTACAGGGCTGCCATCTTTATGCACCCGTTTACCGTTACTCTCCATGGTTAACTGCTGCAGATAATCAGGAAATAAACCGAGTTCATGACTGTAAGGCAGCACCGCCGAGCTATGCGCATTGCAGAAGTTAACATACCAGACTTCTAATAATGCCAGTAAGCAGGGTAGGTTGCTTTCAATGGGCGCTGTTGCAAAGTGTTCATCCATGGCATGTGCGCCATCTAATAATTCTCTAAAGCCTTCATAGCCAATCGCAATCGCAATGGGTAAGCCTATGGCCGACCACAGTGAGTAACGACCGCCTACCCAATCCCACATGGGTAAAATGTTGTCAGTATCGACCCCAAAGGCCACAGCTTTTTCAACATTTGAAGATACCGCAATCACATGCTTGCTTAAATCGCTTTGCGGAATTGTTTCTAATAACCAGCTTCTTGCTGATAGTGCATTCTCTAAGGTTTCTGTGGTGTTAAATGATTTTGACGAGATAAGAATCAGCGTGCTTGCAGGTGTTAAACCTTGCAATACAGTTTCGAGATCACGTGGGTCAATGTTCGCAACAAAATGTACGCGTGGACCCTGGGTAGCCATGCTGCTAAGGGCATTACACACCATCCTAGGACCAAGATCGGAGCCGCCAATACCGATATTCACAACATCGGTAATTTCAGTGTCATTGCTACCGCGCCAGCTTTTATTGCGAAGGTTTTCAGCAAGCGCTTTAATTTTTTGCTGTGTTTCGCTAACGTCAGCGCGTGTTTGCGCGCTATCTGGTAGGCGTAAGGCAGTGTGGTGTGCCGCACGAGCCTCTGTATTGTTGACTTCTTCACCGGCAATGAGTTGTTGAATTTTTTCTGCCATACCTTGGGTTTTAGCCAGCGCCACTAACTCATCAAGAATCTCTTGA
>Ga0115008_10004966_pt1 | contig 11037 bp, 6 predicted proteins | sample FraStrMetagenome_FD_87164 | JGI IMG/M metagenome (GOLD analysis project Ga0115008, IMG submission 87164) | Marine eukaryotic phytoplankton communities from Arctic Ocean - Fram Strait ARC3M Metagenome | ecosystem: Environmental > Aquatic > Marine > Oceanic | place: Fram Strait | collected 2012-06-18
CCAGCCTTTTTTGCGGCCTCAATCACCAGTGGCGTCTTTAGCTGCTCCTCAAGAAAGTTATCGGCCTCACCCTGATCAACCAGCACCGGCCGATGCTCTGCGGCCTGGCCTACCAGAGCGACAGTATCTTACTGGGCCCAGCTCTCCCGGTCGCTACCAAGGTAGTGAGTTAATGTCTTATCACCCCAGGGCAATTTAACGGCGAGCAGATCGGTGAAAATGCCGACACCGATTTAAACTGGCCCGGATTCTTTAACGCTATGGTCAGCGCGCCATGGCCACCTATGGAATGCCCTCTTTCTAAAGTGTGATGGAGTTAAGAGGCTTTAGCATGTTGTGGCCGACCGATTGCAAGTGTGTTTTTAGCGCTTCTCGCAACGCAATTGCATCTCTATTGGCAAACGCGTCTACAATTCGCGCATGCTCCTTACCGTAATGTTCAATTCGCTCCTCGTTCATCTCGGTCCACTCTATCTGTTGTCTAGCCCGATGAATGACCTGATAAATATAAATTACCATATTGTTTTTAGAAGCTCTGATTATGGTGGAATGCAACTCGGCATCCCACCATTTGTAGTCTTCAATAGTCTCCGCTCTTAAGGAGTTAGAAAGACACTTCTGGGCATACTCAATGTCAGATGCTGTTGCCCGAGTCGCCACAAGTCGAGCAATGGCTGGTTCAAGTAAGATTCGGACTTCATTTACCTCCGCCGGACTTGGATCAAGGCCGGTCAGCTCGTCAGCTTGGGCAGCCGCTTCAATTTCCTCACTCTTAATGAAGGTGCCACGTCCCACATACTTGACGATAACATCCTCGCTCTCCAGTTTAGTTAATGCTTTTCTGACAGTATTTCTAGCTGCAGAAAACTGCTGGACAAAATGTTTTTCGGTGGGAATTCGGTGGCCCGCTTGCCAGACCCCGTCATTAACTTTCTCCAAAACATAGCTCACGATTTCGTCCGTTTTTTGCTGAGATGCCTCTCTAATATTTACCATTCAAGTTTCCTTGGTTTTGTATAGTATCGTTGAATGGGCCGCGGTATCTTGTTGAAAGAGTCATTACTTCCTATTCGATGAAGCGACTGCAACCAGATTTCAATATAACACTACGCTACATAAATACAGAATAAATTCGCTAATGATTCTGCAAAAACCTAAAAATGAAGTCACTTTCGACCTATTTTTGGTGATTACTTGCATAACCAACTAAAAGTACACAACCTATGATTAGGCGGCTAGACTAGAAACAAAACAGGCGGAAAGCTGTTTCTTAGAAAACGGCTTTAACTATCTCAAATCGTCTGACGACGTGTACTATTCACTGATAAAATATCCTAATCAACCCAGCCTCCTGACTGTTCAGAAAAACCTACCGCTTGCTGAACTTCTGCATGAACATCAATTTCACAGGACTCAGGCTCTCGGATCTGGGTCTTGAGGTGCGAATGTATTCCCTAAACACCAAGTCCAAAAGCTCGACCTATGCCGATCGCCGTTTGGTATGCACCTTCAATATCCCTTCAAACAGCAGCAGACAATTTACTCAAGCACTGTAAAAAGCATTCATCAAAGCATTAACTTCTTTTGGCCTCTCTGTGGGTGTCCAATGCCCGCATTTATCTAATATGTGCAATTCAGACTTTGCTATCTGCCCACTTAGCAACTCGACATTTCGCGGGGGAGCAACAACATCCTCATCTCCGGTAATAAGCAGGCAGGGGCAAGTGACCGAATCGAGATTCGCTTGCTTAGATTCGGACAGAGCAATACAGCTAAGCGCATAACCTTCTGGATCCTGACGGATAATCATCTCTCGGACAAAACCCTGCGCATTCGAATTTGATTGCTTAGTATCAGCCGATAGCGCGGTCGTCGCAGTAGCATCTGCGATTGATTCCATTCCATGTTCACGCGCTAAAGCCGCTCGATCTTTTATTGGCCCTCTGGCAGACTCCGGCACTTGCCCGACGGGCCCCAACAACACTAAATCTGTGATGCGCAGGGGCGCCATTACAGCCATATGCTGACAAACAATGGTTCCCATTGAATGTCCGACAAGATGTGCTTGCCCTATATCAAGGGAGTCCAGTAGCGCAAGCATGTCTGTAGCGAGGCTCGAAATTGAAAGATTGGGGTCGTTCGATGATCTCGCCGCACAAGGTAAATCAGGCACTATCAATTTGAACTGACCCGAAAACTCATTGATCAGGGGGCGCCAAAGGTTAGAGGAACCACCTAGTCCATGAACTAGTAGCATCGGCTCACCTTCACCAAACACATCAACTGCCATTTTTTTTCCATTTATTTCTTGAAACATTTTCTATTCCCTTGCTTTAAGTAGATGTAAAAAATTGAGATCTCAATTACTTAAGTTATTGTGTTTTCTATTGCGCCTATACCGGATATTTCGACCCTGACGCTATCTCCAATTTTCAGGAATTTGGGCGGATGAAATCCTACACCAACCCCTGCGGGCGTACCCGTTGCAATGATGTCGCCAGGACACAAGGTCATACTGGCGGAAGCCGCAGCAATGATACTGGGTATATTGAAAATCAAATCATGGGTATTCGCGTGTTGCCGCAGCTCACCATTGACCCAACAACTGACGTCCATATCTTCAGGATCCACTTCGTCTGCCGTGACAATCCAAGGACCAATGGGGCAAAAGGTATCAATGGATTTCCCTAACAGCCACTGTTCATGGCGTGACTGCAGGTCTCGAGCTGTCATATCGTTTATGACTGTATATCCCCACACATGATCGTAGGCACTTTGCTCTGAAATAAAGCGGCCTCCTCGACCAATAATAACGCCGAGTTCCGCTTCGTAATCTACTGCTTGGGTGATATTCCAGGGTGCAATTATGTCGTCGCTCGCCCCGATCATAGTGCGCGCTGCCTTAGTGAACATGATCGGTGCATCGGGGATTACGTCATTCATATCAGTAGACGAGGAGTCATAGCCACTGTCGGCGTATTCTGCTGCATGCTTGGCATAATTCTTACCTACGCAGATTACGTCTTTGCTCGGCTGCGTAATAGGAGGCAAGAAAACTACCTCCTTGAAACTTACCTTTTTTCTGATCTTTGGTAGCGATTGGTGCTGCAGTGATTGCTCGATAATTGTGATGACTGGGTCAAGGTGACCTTGTTGTTCCGTCAAAAGCTCTATTGTTTGTGCAGATACATCGACAATACCAACCCAAACAGAGTCATTAATCTTTACTTTCGCTATTTTCATTAGGTTCTCCTCATACTTGTTAAAAAACACCAATTTTTACCAATAACAATCGCGCTATCACAGCAAAATGGCATCACCTATTTCCATACATATACTGAATCATTACAGAATAATAGTTGAACGTATGCTACATCAATATGCTTATGCCTGCTACATATTTGTGCATTTTTTTGTTTTAAATATTTTTATCTGTTCAGATACCAAGGAGGAATTCAATCGAAATAACGTTTCCGATTACCGTACGGGCCAGCCCTAAAATGGGCTTACAGGGAGGAGGCGCAACACAGAAAAAAGGCGCTATTTACCTAAGTTTAGGGGAATATAATGCACCTTCTTGTTCCGCCTTGAAGTTAATAACCCCCTATCTGAGGGTGGCTGCTAACGATGACTGAAAAGTATGATGGCTTATTAAGAGGGCCTTGATAGTCCTGCCTGGGAGGGTATACCCCAGAACGCAAATATTACTGTTGACATTTAATAATTCACAAGAGTAAACTGAATCAATACCACATGTTTTATCAATTAAACCGAAAATGGTATGCTATAGATCCGGATTGATCGGACTTTATAAAATATTACAAATTTAATAGAGGGAAAAAAATGTACACATCTAAATCAAGTAAAATGCGGCGTGTGAGCGCACACTGCACCCTGCTAGCGTCAGTCTTATCAGTAAATCATGCATATGCACAACAACTCGAAGAAGTAATCGTTACTGCCGAGCGTAAAGCGGAGTCCTTACAAAACGTCCCAATTGCTGTAACCGCATTTACCTCAGATGGTGTCGAGGCTCTAAAGCTTGAAGATTTCGAAGACCTTTCTCTAAAAATTCCTGGATTTAGTGTAAACAGCTTTTCAAAAACAAGAGTCAATCCAGCGCTTCGTGGTGGTTCCTCATCGCTTTCATCAGCTGGTGCAGAACAAGCCGTGGGGCTTTTTATCGATGACGTTTACTTCGGTGGCTCTGGCGACTTTGAGCTGGATTTATTCGATATCGAAAGAATTGAGGTATTGCGTGGACCACAAGGCACACTATTCGGGCGTAATACCACGGGTGGATTGATCAATGTAGTCACTAAAGATCCATCAGAAGAGGTCGAAGGTAAGTTTAAGGCTTCTCTTGGCAACTACTCCCTCAAGCAATTAGGAGCTTACATGGCAGGCCCCTTGACTGATAATCTTTCAGCCTCTATTGCCATCACCTCGAATAAGCGAGATGGGACATCTAAAAACACAGTCACCGGCAACGATGTGGATGATCTTAATCGTTCGGCATTTCGCGGTAAGCTAGTATGGACACCTGCCGATGATCTAGAGGTCAAATTTGCACTTGGGTATAACACTTCGGATGAAACAGGCATTGCTCGCGATGCCGTTTCTTCCCGAAGCACAGTAGATTTGGAGCCACTCGCAAGTCAGGGTTTTATGATTGATGACGACCCCCGTAAAGTACAAATGTTTTCTGATGGCGCTTATGAGAGTGAGCAATGGGTGGGAAGCATGCACATCACCAAAGATTTCGATGCGATGACGTTTCAGTCTATCACTACCGCTCGCACCTTTGATGCCGACCAAGATCCAGTTTCGCTCGCCGGGGTCCCAACTGTGGTGTATGCATTGGCCGATGGACGTGACACCACATCGTATACTCAGGAATTCCGCTTGATTTCCAATGCTGATTCTGCCCTTAGCTGGCAGGCAGGAGTGTTCTTTTTCGATGCAGAAGAAACACGAAACCTGCATGCAATAAGTGTGTGGGACACGAGTGTGGTTGGCGGCGCTTTCTCTTCACTCTTTGGTTGCCCAGATCAAACTGAAGAAGATTTCAACAACTACGCTGTTACCCCGGTCTGTATTGTCAACTATCCAGAGTTATTTGATGAAAACGAGTATTTTATTGATGAGACGGTTAAGACAACAAGCATTTCTATTTATGCTCAGGGAACCTATGATATTTCACCTCAACTAGCGCTAACCTTAGGTGGACGTTACACCAAAGATAAGAAAGAACTAAATGGCGTTACTTCTGGAGAGTACGAATGGTTTTGGAATCCTACTCCTGGGAGAGTTGTCGATGGGGTTTCCGAAGACTGGGGCGAATTTACATGGAAAGCTGTGCTCGATTACAAAGCCACTGACGAGATTCTTCTCTATGCCTCAGCATCAACAGGGTTCCGCAGCGGTGCATTTGATATGGCCCAATCTGATGCGGCTCTAGTCGATAAAGCAGTTGATCCAGAAACTGTTATCAGCTATGAGCTGGGAGCCAAAACACGCGTATTCGACGATCGTGTTCAACTCAATATCGCCGTATTCAATACCACCTACGATGACTTGCAGTTCTTTGTTAATTCCGTAGGGTCAGGTGGCGTATCAACGACAACTAACGCGGGTGAAGCCTCAGTTGAGGGTGTCGAGGTCGATTTGGCATGGGCGGTTAGTGATGAACTTATATTCAGCTTGGGGTATAGCCACCAAAAAGGTGATTCAAAAGACATTCCAGCTGACGCCGAAATACCCGACGGCACTCCTCCCCAGGGAACAGTTCCCAATAGCTATGTCGCTGCATTAGATTACACTCGTGTCCTAGCGGGCGGCGGCGAGTTCTATGCTCACATCGACTATCTCAAAAAAGATGAGTACTCATTAGAATTTATTGATAACGATACCCCTCAATTTAGAAGTAAGGTAGATGGTCAGATAAACGCTAATCTTGGTTACAGGTCAAAAAGTGGCTGGAGCATTCAAGCTTGGGGCAAAAATTTAACCGATGAAGAAATCGTGTTGTATGGCCAGGATTTCTGGTTCAGCTTATATAACAATGACTCGGTCGGTGCCAATGCTGAACTGTTCAATTCATCGTTTGGCCCTCGCTATACAGAACCAAGAACATACGGTATGACACTCAGCTACGAGTACTAGTGAAGGTTGAGTGATGGGTTTCTTTCCTGTTACCAAGCGGGCTCCCTGGAGTCCGCAGTGAATCACAGATCAATAGTTACATTAATTCGCTAAGGAGAAAATATATGACAAATGCCGAAGGTATACTTTTCAAGAATGTTCAGGTTATCGACGGGAATCGAGACAAGGCATTTCCGGCCGACGTTTTGGTTCAAAATGGTGAGATATCCACAGTGAAAGAAGGCGGTGGCCTGCAAGTGAGCTCAGGCCGCATTATCGAAGGTAAGGGTCGCACACTCATGTCAGGTTTGTGTGATGCGCACACACATCTTTCATGGAACAGCACTGGCGACCTAGACAAGATCGCTTCGATGAAAATTGAGGAGCACATGTTGGTTTGTGTGGAAACAGCCAGAATAATGATCGATCAAGGTTACACTATGGCCGTAGGTGCGGCATCCGCGAAACAGAGACTCGATATTGTCATCCGCGATGCCATTAATTCCGGCCAATTCCCCGGCCCGCGCTACCTCGCTAACGCACAGGAGCTTGCGACACCTGCTGGCGTGCTTTTTCCTGGCGCAACCAATGTTGTTTCCGGTGTTGAGGAGGTCCGCCGAACGGTGCGTGAATTGTGTGGGATGGGCGTCGATCTTGTTAAAGTAATACAAAGCGGCGAATCTGTCACAGAGCGGGTGTGGGCAAAGGATGACTATTTTACCGATGAAGAAATTGCCGTCATAGTAGAAGAGTCACATCGAGTCGGTCGCCGCGTCGCTACACATGCGCGAAGTGCCGAAAGTTGCGCCAAGGCCGTTCGTCATGGCATCGACATTCTCTACCACATGACTTATATCGATGATGCCACCATGGACCTTCTAGAGCAGCGCAAGGATTCAGTTTTTGTGGCTCCCGGACTCCACTGGCTCATCGCTACGTGTGAAGAAGCGGATGTTTTCGGTTATGAACGGTCACGAGCGGAGTTAGTGGGTTATGTAGAGGAACTGGAAGTTAGCATTGCGGGGATGAAGGAAATGCATCGTCGTGGCATTAAGGTTCTTCCTGGCGGAGATTATGGATTCGCTTGGACGCCCCACGGAACCAACGCTCGAGACTTGCAGCACTTTGTAGAACGTCTGGGTTTTACACCGATGGAAGCAATACGGTCGGCCACAGTGTACGGGGGCGAGATTATGCAAGATGCCAAGTTGGGGAATGTTTTGCCTGGGTTTTATGCGGATCTTTTGCTCGTCGATGGCGACCCACTGACCGATATCGCAATTCTTCAGGATAAGTCGAAACTTGTAGGTATCATGAAGGAAGGGAAATTCCACAAAGATCCGGATGTTAGCGATTTTATCGCTGGACTATAACTCTAATAAGAAAGTACTGACAAGTTAACTTGTCAGTACTTTTTATCCTGTTTAAATCCTTAGCGTAGTGAGTTATTTAAGCTTTGTATGAATTTCTCCTATGCGTAGTTCCCGCCAATTTTCACAGCCCACATCAACACGGAGCGATATAAGGATATGCATCAGCGATCACTGGAGGACCGCGACGACTTCAGAGCAGAAATTGCAACGGAGTTTCTCAGTTGGGATAGGCCTCAGGACAATGCACGCAGCTATGATTTCTCCTCCGGATTCGCGGTGTGGTTCCCCGGAGGCAAGTTGAGTGTGAGCTACAACTGAATTGATCGGTATTTGCCTTAGCGCGCTGAACATACCGAATTGATGTCGGAGGGTGACGACTCGGCTGACAGCAAGCGCATCAGCTATGCTGAGTTGAAACAACATGTGCGCAGGACTACTAATGCGCTGAACGCACGAGGAGCTATGGCAGCAAAAAGCGTTGTGCAGTAACTTCTCCAGACAAGATCGTAATCTACTTAATATTTTTACTATCATGATTAACAGCTACTCCCACTCCACAGATTAGAAGCTCAGCTAGGTTATTAAATTTAACCTGACATCAGAAACTGCCTCTTATACCAAAATGCAATAAGCAGCTTGAGGTTCAATACCAAAAGGCATGACCCTCGCAGGTTACTTGATAAAAACTCTTATCGAGCAACATTCTCTATTAATAAGGAAAGGAATTATGTCTGAAAAACACCTATACCCTGTTCCAGAATTTTGGTCAGAAACCGCATGGATTAATAAAGACCGTTATCAGAATATGTATCAACAATCGGTTGATGACCCAGATACATTTTGGGCAGAGCAGGCAAAAGAATTTTTAACTTGGGATTCCCTTTGGACTAAAGTCTCTAGTTATGATTTTTCAAAAGGCGAGGCTGAATGGTTTAAAGACGGAAAACTTAATGTAACTGTGAATTGTATTGACCGCCATTTGGGACAAAGGAGTAATCAAACAGCGATCATATGGGAGGGCGATAACCCCTCTGATGACAAGGCAATTACTTACCAAGAATTACATGACCGAGTGGCTAACTTGGGAAACGTGCTCCGACAGAGAGGCGTTAAAAAGGGAGATCGAGTATGTATTTATATGCCTATGATTCCTGAGGCAGCCTATGCAATGTTAGCTTGTGCTCGGATCGGTGCAGTACATTCCGTTGTCTTCGGTGGTTTTTCACCTGAAGCCCTAAAAGATCGAATTTTAGACTCTGACTGCCAGGTTGTGATTACTTCAGATGAGGGGTATCGGGGAGGAAAAACTGTTCCTCTTAAATCTAATACTGATAAGGCTCTTGAAAGCTGCCCTTGCGTCCATACTTGCTTAGTTGTGCAGCGATCAGAAGGGATAGTTAGCTGGACTGATGATCGAGATATCTGGTACCACCAAGCCATAAATAGTGTCTCGGCCGTTTGTGAACCAGAGATAATGGATTCAGAGGATCCATTGTTTATTTTGTATACCTCAGGCTCTACTGGAAAGCCAAAAGGGGTAGTGCATACTACAGCCGGCTACTTATTGTTGGCCGCTATGAGTCACAAATATACCTTTGATTATAAAGAAGGTGATATTTACTGGTGCACCGCTGATGTTGGCTGGATTACTGGACATAGTTACATTGTCTATGGGCCATTGTGTAATGGTGGTACTTCGTTAATGTTTGAGGGTGTTCCAACCTATCCAGATGCATCGCGTTTCTGGCAAGTGATTGATAAGCATAAAGTGAATCAATTCTACACAGCTCCAACCGCTATTCGCGCTCTCATGGGAGCTGGTGACCAGTTTGTAAAGAAAACCTCTCGTAAGTCTCTGAAGTTACTAGGAACTGTGGGTGAACCTATCAATCCAGAGGCTTGGGACTGGTACTACAGGACAGTAGGTGATTCACGCTGTCCCATAATTGACACTTGGTGGCAAACAGAAACGGGCGGGCATATGCTCACGCCTCTTCCTGGTGCCACTGACTTGAAACCTGGTTCAGCGACTCAACCCTTCTTTGGCGTACAACCGATTCTATTAGATACAGAGGGCAATGAAATCGACGGAGAAGGTGAGGGTTTGTTGATGATCAAGGCTTCTTGGCCCAGCCAAATTCGGTCGGTCTATGGCGATCATAAACGTTGCATTGACACCTACTTTAGTGCATACCCGGGTTATTATTTCACTGGAGACGGAGCAAAGAGAGATACTGATGGTTACTATTGGATAACGGGGCGAGTTGATGATGTACTTAATGTGTCCGGACACAGAATGGGGACTGCCGAAGTTGAGAGTGCTTTAGTTTTGCATGAGAAAGTTGCAGAGGCCGCGGTGGTAGGATATCCGCACGATATTAAAGGGCAAGGTATATACTGTTATGTAACACTGATGTCTGATGTGGAACCCGATGATGCCTTAAAAACTGAGTTAATTGCTCTGTGCAACGTTGAAATAGGTCCTATTGCAAAGCCTGATGTGATTCAGTGGGCACGAGGGTTACCAAAAACTCGATCAGGAAAAATCATGCGTCGGATCCTGCGTAAGGTTGCTGCGAATGAACTCGATAATCTTGGAGATACATCTACTTTGGCTGAGCCAGGAGTTGTGGAAGAGTTGATTGCCAACAAGGACTGATTTGTCGGCTAAATGCTGAAGGTCTAGTAACCTCAGTGTTTCTGGGGTTTTTTAGGCCTGCTTTTTAGCAAAATTATCGTCCAATTGTTCTGATTCAGTCAGCCGAGCCTTACTCTGTGCTAGTTTATAGCACCGGATGAATAACCGTACCTAAGTGCGTCGCTTTGAGAGTCTCGCGAACATACTTTCGCTCCTCGCTGATCCAAATGCGAAAGCGCCAAAAGCCTACACTTTGCTGTGATCTGACCACTCCGGCTTTTCCGCCATAGATTGGATGTTAATCCGTAACCAAGGACTGAGATAGAGTGCTGCGCTATTTTTGTGTTCCGGTGTTATCTAGCACTAAAGCCATGTGTACTATTGCTGTCATACTTATCCCTCCTAGCCAATGCACTAGGATTGAATAAACGCCAATTTCTGCGTAACAGCGTGATTTGACATTGCCATCCTCAGACGCTACTTATGATATGCAGTAATCACAACCTCGTAACTTAATTTGCAAAAACCTTTGGCTTTAGGACCGTTTTTAACAAGCTCGTCAAACATAAACCTATATAAATCAGAGGTTTATATCTACCCGAATATTCCTTTATTATGTTTACACCTCTATGCAGTGACAAAGCCGCCGGGGCGCGCAGTCTAGCATTATCCCCATCTATTACTGGCTTATCTAAGCGACTCTTGTTTACCAAATAAGGACCGCTACTTAAAACCCATTTTTACGCCAATGCACGAGCGTGAAAAGCCATATGCTCCCCTATAAACGTAGCAATAAAAAAGTAGCTGTGGTCGTATTCCGGTTGCAGGCGAATATCCATAGGGAAGCCAGCCTGTTTTGCGGCCTCAATTAGCAGTGGCGTC
>Ga0115008_10004967_pt1 | contig 11037 bp, 11 predicted proteins | sample FraStrMetagenome_FD_87164 | JGI IMG/M metagenome (GOLD analysis project Ga0115008, IMG submission 87164) | Marine eukaryotic phytoplankton communities from Arctic Ocean - Fram Strait ARC3M Metagenome | ecosystem: Environmental > Aquatic > Marine > Oceanic | place: Fram Strait | collected...
ACGGCAGACGGCAGACGAACGATGTGATATAAAAGCAATGAGCCAATCGACGAAGTTTGCCATCTTGCTTGCTCTTCTCAAAATATAGTATTGAAGGACACTTTCCAACACCTACTCTTTCTTCTATCGGCTGCTATTCGCTAGAGAGCGAAAGCTAGCTATAGATGATACAAAGATAACATTTTTGATGAACACAGGAGAAAACCTCGATGCGAAAAGTAAGAGTTCGTAATTTGAGCCTCATGCTTGGCATGATATGCTTGTTGCCGAGAAACAACATGGCGGAAGGGAGTAGTGGTGGTAACAGTAGGAATGTGAGTGATAACCGTCCTAACAGACGGAGTAATCCGTCATCGTGCGATTCCTTCTCGTCAAAGTTCAGAGGAGGAAAACGATTTGATGCCGATGATGAATATATCAATGACGAGGAGGAGGACGGCGGAGAAAATTTGAGTTGGTATGGAAGTGGTCGAGAATGGGATATGTTTAACTTTAGTCCTCCTCGAGGAGGAGATGAATCGTCCGCACCGATGGGTCAAGATGACGCTGTACCGAACGAGACGGAATTTTATCCTCCTCGTGCACAAGGTTCGTATTATCCAAGCAATCGCAAAAGAAGACGTAAGCGGTCTGGTGCGAGGGCAGGGGGTAGAACGAAATCGCCGTCGAGAGAGAATAGCAGAAGGGATTATCATGAGGATATTTCAAACCAAGGTAAGTCGTTTACTATTGCATATCTTGTTTCTTGCATTACGTATATGTCATAAACGAGGTCAATTATTGATGTAGGATTTATGGATTGGTTGATGGGTGGAGGTTTGCCCAGATTGCAATTGAGAGCAGAGCCGCAAACCATAATAAAAGTTAGGAAGACATTACGACCGTTGAAGACTATTCTGACACTGGGCGCTGACTTTAATATGGGACTAGGAATCTGGCAGTTTAAGTCTGGGTAAGTGGACTGCTCAAACAAAAGTTTATAGCTTGAATCCTTGATTTTACTGACCGTCAATGTATGAAGATGGGAAGAACCGTTGATTGGAGGACGACTTACTTTAGCAGGGCGAGAATTGCAAATGAGTAAAACGTGGTTACTGAGTGTTGGTAAGTTAACTGAATTATAAAAGGCTGCTTTGATGTGATTGTATCTAATGATCGTATATCGAAGGTGTAATGGAAGACCTTGTGACAAGGCTTCGTTTCAAAGCAGCAGTGGATATGAGCACTCGAAGAGCATATGCACGTCTTGGTTTTCGCACAGAAAGACTATCACCAATAAATGTTGTTGAAGGATTTACTGGAAAATGGATGATTCCACTGGATCGACCTAATAACAAAATAAAATTGGAAGTAAAAGCAAATTTCGCATTTCCGGAACCAGAAATCGAGTATTCGACTGAAAATGCACGAACGCTTGTAGGGATGGGAGATATTGAGGTATCACTAGATGAGCTAAATCTTGTATTAAATCTTTAATTGTTTAAACAAATCTTCCAATTACTTTTACATACTGTATATCTTAAAGTCATACTCGTCACACTCGTTTGTCTCAACGACTCGATTGACGACTGCATTTTATACTAATTTAAAGACTGCCGTCGTTATTTTTTTTCTTACCAAAATGACAAAATATCATCTATCTTTACACTTGCGAGAATACAAGTAACGTTGGAAGAGATTTCTAAGATAACTCACTGTAGTACCGTGAAAAAGGAATATAATTTCAAAGCAATGGCGTAAGAAGTTTTCCAAAAGGAAGTTTTTGCGGGCCTGTAACCCAACTAAAATAGTTGCAACCAAGCTTAGGCGAAATCGTATTATTTCCCTTGATACTATTACGTGAACAGCACAGGAACCATTTACCACCACTATTTGATGTTTTCGATATTCGTAGAATTACTTTTTCACCACACTTGCAAAAAGGTAAGTGCTGGTCTGCCCACTTGAAATATGGACATTGAGGAGCAGAGCATATTGCAAATAACCTATCTCTATTCTTCGCCTTACGAACGCGTCTTAATTTGATATTTGTCATTCCATGTTGTGGACAAGATAGTACTGCAAAGGAGTTAGAATCGATTTTTCTTTTTTGTCGATGAACATTAGGTTCATACTCGGCTGTAATTGATGGTTGACAATCTTTACACCAAAAGGTTACTCTGGATAAACCACCACTTTCTCCTCCCACCTTCTGCATTGATATATCTCCACCACAAGAACCACATTCAGTACGATTATAAACTTTCTTCTCGCCTGCTTTTCCGTATTGTAGCCAATTCATGCTAAAGCTTCTGCACTCATCCACAACTTTTGAAATCAAATCTTTTGGAATCAAACAAACTTGATCTCGAGGGTCAATTGATGCTCTGTGAAGGCCTTCAATCTTAATAATATTTCCAACTCCTGGGTAAATGTCCTGATTTAGTAGTGCGTCCGAAATATTCATTCGTACTGCTTTCTCAAGTATTCTATCGACGACAGCGCTGTGATCAAAACATGGGCCACAAGCATCAAACGTTGACAATCGCAAGAACTTCGACCGGGAAACTTTTGTTGATACAAGACTTACAGAAGTTGATCTACTCTCAATTATCATCGATGTATCTTTTCCAAGCCTCATATCATTGAAAATCGGACAGAATTCCAATCTCATAATGGATGACCCCTCTGTTGCCCGATGATCTCTTTTCCATGGTGGAAGTTTTGAATTCAACACTCGTTCATTACTGGCACAGACAAGCGTTCCATTCATACCAAAATGTAACCTTAGTGCAATATCTTTGCAAGAAGTTGTATCATCATTCTCAGTTTGCATGGAATGTCGCTCAAATATAATGAAAACTTCTTTGCCAACACTGAACACCTGTTTATATACTAGACCCACAAGTTTGTCATGTATAGAATGGAACGAGCTACTCTCCTTACTTGTAACGCTCAAGCACTGTTTGACCATCTGTGCGTTGCCCCCTCTACCCATTCGATCAAATGCAGAGGCAATTTTCTTGCCATTTCTCGTTGCTCCTGGACCTTCAACCATTTTGTTCTTACAAGTTCCTACTCTTTAAATTTTTCCTTTTCTTAAAGTTACTTCGTTTTGGTACAGTTCTATATCGACATGTCGATGACGATAATTCTTTGCTTAGATGGACCACTTCACAACAAATGACCACACTATCTTTCACCAGTAATACATGAGCAATATTATAGTCCAACCTATGATTCGTGAACATGTACTCTTGATGCACATTACTCTCTCTGTTTTGGATTTATTTTTTCGAACATGAAATTCCAAATTCCAACGAGTTTCATCCGTTATTCGCTTTATTTGAAACGTTCTCTCTCGACGAATGAATACTTATTCAAATACACTGAACTTTCTACCTAAATTCTTTTTACTCGTTGAATTATATATCATTATATTCTTTCCTTCCTCTCTTTTTTCTATCCGTTCTCGTAGTAAAGTACGTCGAGTGAGAACACAACCCCTCTCTGTCCATCTTCCCCTCAGATATATGGTACCGCACAGTCTACCGTTACTGTCGACGGATACACAGCGTAGCATTTACACGAGTCGTAGCTCGTAACTCGTGACGAGTTAGTACATGTATTTAATACATGTAGAATAATCTACTCGAACGTGCAGCATTGAAATTGAACCACGCAGCCCCGATTTACTCTCTCTATCTATCTCGCTCTCTCTCTCTCTCTCTCTCTCTCTTGTGTGATAAAAAAAAACATTCAAATCCGTCTTCGAAAGCATTGGAAAACCTAAAAAACCATATCACACACACACACACACACACACACACACAACATAGGAGACGGTCACATACGAGTAGTATACACCCTAATAGGAACTTGTAAATATCTAACATCTACATCGTTCTATATCACCCATTGAACACTCCTGATTCAGTGTCACTTTTACACCCCATCCTACAAAGGAACGTGACATCTTCGATTTCGAGACTGAGAATTCACATTCATTCATTCATTCATATTCATTCATTCATTCATTCAAATCGATCGAGACAAGTCTTAATTTACGCTCCGTTACTGTTTGATAAGAGTATACCATACATTCACACACATATTATGGATCGCGCAGCGTTATCCCGTGCGACCGAAAGCACAGATGCACCAACACCGGGATATCTATACGTCGATCTATCGAGGAATGTATCGTCGAATCCGAATGCTGCGAAGGATACGGCAGGTTGGCTGATCCAACGACTTCAGAATAAGAATCATAACGTGAAATACAAGTGTCTGAAACTGATTGCGAAGCTCTCTGCGGTACACCCGCCGTACTTTCAAAGGTCGCTTACGGTTGATCCAACTGCCATGGGTATTATAAAGGATCATTTGAATTACCGTGGTCCGCCGGATCCAATTAGAGGTGACGAGATTTATACTAGGGTTCGTACTGTATGTCAGGAGGCGCTCGATTCGTTGTATAAGGAGCATGAGAAGCCGCAATCGACTAGTTTGCATATGCAGGGTATTGGAGGCGGTGGAGGTGGAATGCATCATGGTGCTCCTCCTCCTCCTGGTAATGCTTATCCTGGTGCAAGTGGTCCTGGAGTGATGCAAGGATTTGGAAGCCATCCCGATCCAAGGTTGGAAAGCGGCAAGGATGGAAAAGAAATGTTAAATAAGGTATCGAAATTCGCTTCAGACTTGGGATCTGCAGTTGTTGGAATGATCAAGGACCCATTGGCAAAAAATGCTCCTGCACATCAACCTCAAAACCATATTGGCAGTTATCGACCAAATTCGCACACTTCCAGTGCCGGTAGTGCTTATCCAGGGTCAAGTAATGGGGGCTTTAGTACTAGTTATGGGAATCAGTCTGCCGCCTCAAATGGATCTACTTGGACCGCTAATCCACCAGGTCGGACCCAATTAGCTGCTTCTACTGGAGGGCAATGGACGATGGCATCGAATCGCGGAACCAATGCGGTGAGACCACCGACTGATTCTATGGGAAGTTGGAGCAAGGCTCAGGCGAAAACTAGTATAGCGGCGTCGACCGGTGTACTTACGTCAGCCCCTGAGCAAGATGCAGTAGTAAGTACCCAGTCGCAGGCTCAATCAGACGGAAGTTATGAAAAATACTTGATTGGAGAGCTTTGCCCTGCGACTGGTTTTTACGCCGTTCCTGATGAATTGAAAATGGCCCAGTTTAAGGAACTTGTAGAAGGGTTAGATGTTAATCATGTATCTACCCCTCTATTGGATCTTCTCGATGACGACTCTATTTGGCAAGTAAAGGTAAGTTGATGTACGTTGTCTCGTCGTAGTAATATTCTCTCAAAATCTCGTTTACACTCTTTTGGTAGGGAAAAGCACTGCACGTTATACATATGCTTGTATCTCTTTCCGGAGAAATTGGCGATTCTTACAAAGCATTTTTCTTCGAATGTAGCGGCGAGATTGAACCATATGTTCACCATTCAAAGATTGCCGTGCGCGAGCCCGCAACTAAAGTCATGAAATTGTTTGGTTTATCTGTTGTTTCCAGCAAGCCAAAATCAAAACCGCAACCGCAAAAAGAAGTGAATCTTTTGGAATTCGACTCGCCGGAAAAGGCTGTTAAAAATATTGCCGAACAGGATCCGATGGGATCTTTAGATGATGCAAATGATGCAAATACGTCGGAGAAACCCGATGACAATCTTTTCGGTGGGTTGACCGAAAAGTCGTTGACAAGCTCAACGCCGAAGGAGGAACCGAACAGTACAACGGACTTATTTGCTGAAATGAATCTAACGGATTCTAATATCCAACCTAAGAAGGAAAGCGAAGCAAAGAAGAGTGGATTTTCGTTCATGAATGGACCTTCTCCTCAAACCTCTAGTCAACTAAACGGAGAAAGTTCTTCTCCAAAGTCTCCCATTCCCGACAGCAAAACTTTTGATCCATTGTTGAGTTTATCTGCGCCAGGGTCTGGTGTTACTTCTGCGAATATTGCGATCGATCCGACTGCTGCATATCCCAAAGCTGTACCTGCAGCACAAATACCTATGAACTCAAATATGATGTATTATCAAGTTCCAACTGGATATCCTACCATGACGCAGCCGCAGAAGAAAAATCCTCAGGTAATGCTACAGGGAGGTGCAGGCCATTATTTCCATTTGGACGTGCCTCAGAAAAAGAAGGAAGATTCAAGTTTTGATTTCGTCAAGGATGTTGTAAAGAATGCGAAATAAAGCTATTTTTGATCTGTTGTTTTGTCTTTTTCAATACAGTGTAAAAAACGATTAGGCAGCTTCACACCAATCTATTCCAAACGTGTTATGCTTTCTAGGTTGGGGCATAATTAGGTAAACAAAAGTTAGTGTTGCGTCATCGATAGAAGGGTAAAGTAATAGTTGAGGAGATCAAAAATAGTAATAAATTCGAGGGACTGGGACAAATGCATGGAAGAAGGAATTTTATATCTTGTCGAATTTCAATCCCAATTCAGATGACAAATCCATCTTTTCCTTTAGATTTCTGCGCTCGTAAATTATCAAAATCGATAAAAGGCCTTCGTGAGATTATCTTAACATCAAGTGTATTAACTACTTCTTATGGATTATTATGTATCATAAATATATTAACATGATGCGGTATATGCACTGGATCGAATCAAAATGAAGAACAATTTGAGCTTGAGACTTGGTCCTCATAATCATCTCTCTCTCTCTCTCTCTCAGGAGTCAAAATTAAGGTTTATGATGGAGTTTATGTTTTGTGATGAGATATGAGACTCTTCGAAATTTCAAATTTCAATATTTACCTTAACGAGCTTTCAATAGTTTAGCTCTACTGGAAGTAAATCTTTACACGTGTAAGTAACCCCCAGTGATGTCAGCAAGCGACATGGATCCTCAACCGCCACAAGATCAAAGTGTGAAAGTTGTAAAGTTTGATGTACTGGTACTCTTTTCAAGAAGTGAAGCCACAGACGAGGAGGGAGTGATTACACGACAAAGGCAAAAATATGAAATCGAAATTAATAAGTTTTGTATTTTCGGTGCAAATCGGGTTTGTATCATGCTTCGAATCTTCGAGCAGACATGTCAAACAACGACAGCCGACGACCTTTCAAACGCTATCGGTTTTCCCTGATGCCGTGATAAATGTTGCTCCGATTAACGATCAACAAATATTGGTATCAGTATCAAGAACAGCTCCGAGCTTTGCAAGGACTAGCAGTATTATCACGAGTAGTTCCGTGGCAGTCGACGGAGTGTTCGGTAGGACAATTAAGTATGATGAGGATGTACGACCCTTAAAAGGCAGAAATGTAAACGACGAGGGAAATAGTATAGATAATTTTTACGGCGGGGGAGGTATTTCACAGTGGGGAGATGAGGTTCGTGACAAAGGATCAATAGCTACTTTGGCTGGTACGGATTTGAAAGAATACAATGCGGAACGCAAGATGTTGAATATGATGCCTGTCGTCGGAATCATTTGGGGTGCCGCGTTCTTCGCAATGAACTGGTTGAATTACGAATTGAATGACCAAACTTATATGTCCGAAGAGGAAGAAGCTAAAATTAATACAGTCCAGATACCGCTAATCGCTGGATTGATCGGACTCTCCTATATTGTTGCGTTGTGGACATCTTAAACATGATCTTAAGAAAATTAATATAATGTAAATCCACTATCGCTACATTTTTAGGGTATATCGATAGAGAGAAGATAAGATGCAAATTATATTTCTTCGTTAATTCCTTAGCCAGTGGTATGGTTAAATCGGACGTTCAATTCCAAAAACCGGTGGTTTCTAGGGTATCAGAAGGTGTTTTGGAATCCAGTAAATTCATTGATATTTGCAATCTTACATAAAGTATACCGAGCAATGGAAATAAATCTCACCTGCTACATTCACAATGATATGTAATGTACTTATATTATTTGTTTAGGTTGAGAATTAGTTTACCTGAAATTTCCAACACCGTGTTCACGCAAAATTGTCATAGGTTTCACTATATTTGCCAATGCAAACACAAATCTTAAAAACTATTAGTCCATCTTGCTTTGTTTCAGAAAGTTGATGACTATTCTGTACTGGAGGAGTTGAATGCTCAACGCGTTCAGTTCTTTCTCAGCACATTAAGTTCACTTTTTTATCTATTCAGTACGCTTCAATTTCTCGTCGCTGATCGCTCACTCCATGAATAATGTATACACAACATTCTCATACACTGGAAAAGTAACTGGATAGACTCTTGATGAGTAGATGAACTGATCGCTAACTCAATGAATAATGTATACACTACGTTCTCATACATTCCGTCGAGTATACTTGAAAGATTCTAGATAAGTAACTTTTAGGTAGATGAGCTGATACAGAAACTTCCGTTCTATATTCATTTCTGAAGTTGCCAAATATCAGGGTTGTATTCCTCAAAAATAGTACATGTCAGTTCGTCGCTGCTCAATTCATATAATCTCCATACACCACCCGTTTCCTTAACTCGACCAGCGTTCAAAAGTTTAAACGTCGGTAACTTGTCTAAATACCTAAGGAAACATATAAAGAAACATTACTCTATCATCAGGAGAACATATATATTCGCATACACATATTCTCAAATAAGCATATTCAATTGAGATAACAAAACGAATCTCACCGAAAAAGTTGACCAAGTCCCACCTTTCCTCCTCTCACTAAATCGGCGCATTCCGGAACATTTACAGTAATTTCAGAAGTTGCCGTGCAAAATGTTTTACCGAATATCTGTAGGTCGACTGATCTGTCCCAAATCCCAGGTGAACTACATGAAGACAATGATTGGTTATGACTACATGTTCCCACTAGTTCACCTTCTCCTGGAGATTCTAAGAGAGATATTCTCTCGGTGCATCTTTTCACTGAAACGATTACAGGTGCGTCGTAGTAACTGCTAATTATCCTTTGAAGATTTCCATTCGCTGTGAGCAAGACTCGATCCATCGGCAATAACGGCGGGTCGACCACAAATCTATCATTTAATGAGCCACCTTCAACGGATGTGATAAGCCCTGTAGAATACTGCTGATCATTACTACCGACTGACTGCGATGATGGTGATGATGAATCATTAGACATCATTGAATAATCCCCGTGGTCATTGTTGCTCAAAAAAGTACTTTGTCGATCGCTCAACGAAGTTGTCATAATATCACCGAAATTATCCAAAGTGGCTCTGCTTTCATGTAAACAAGATTCCTCATCATCCTGCAAGGAACCATCATTATGACCAATAATTTTTTTAATTGAATTCAAGAATGGCGTCGATGGATCTGATTTCGGTTCGTCCCGACGTGTTGGTTCGTGATCACGCTCACTGTAATGCAACGGTTTACATTTTCCCGCAGAAATAAATGGTTGTGATTGAAACGATAACGCGCTAGTTGCCAGAAGAATTACACAGGCTAGTAGTAGGAACGAAACATTTGTTTCCATTTTCAATCGCTTCAGTTATAATCTTTTATTTCTTCGTTTTCAAATCGGAAACAATTTTGCGTAAAATGCCTTTCGAAACGTATGGTAATGCTGACCAAATGTGAAGGATGACTCCGTAGCAAAGATAATCCTTCTTCTGTTATAAATTTTTTGAACATGCTCTAGTAAACTTTCTATACAACACACATGGAGAGGGCAGCAAAAACCAGGTCAAAATTAGCACTACCCAAACAAAAATCACGACTTCGCGGTACATGTTACTAGGAGTAAAAACGCCCATGATGGGGATCGAACCCACAGCCTCGACCTTAGGAGGGTCGCGCGCTACCATTGCGCCACACGGGCCATTTTTGAGCATTAAAATCATTCTATATATATTAACTTATTAGTTGAAGTAGGAGTTGAAAATAGACTATGTACTGGTAATAGTAGCAACCAGATTGAAGAGAGTCAGCAGCTCGTATCAGCACCTAACGATTTTAAACATATTATTAGATTAGAACTAGAAATTTGAGTCAGACAACAAGTGAACTAATCTTACCAATAATGAAATAGTACCGGTATGAGTATACTTATCAAATTATGAATATCATGAGATTAAAAAGAGTAATGGTGATAGACCATCAGCCCACATCCTTTCGTTTGGACACGAAAGAACATAAAATAATCGATTAGCAATATATCAAATCGCGCGACTCCTGCGAAGATACTGCTCCTGGACTGGAACGGAAACACTAAGCAGGGCGCTACGGTATGCAAACACACAGTGAATCTTGTGCTCACCATTGAAGTCGGAACCATGCCTATCCACAGTTCTGTACAGGGTCTGTTTCATTTATAATGACATGTAAGTTCACAAAAAGGGGTTTCAAACTCAAACTATTGTTTTATGTTTTGTTACTACGTGTGTACCAGTAATATACAAAATTCCAACTACATTGTACACTCTTACTATGATGTTGCCCGATACAGCATGCAGCATTATTCGAATATCATAAGATTTTCAGCACACCGTTAAGTTTCGAATCAGTGGTACCGCCGTGCTACGCATACGGGGACAGTTCAGCGTTAACTTTCGCACATCAACCATCCTACGACTACGACGCTGGAATACTTCTAATCGATTTTTCACCAACGGTAGTAATCTTCATCAGTCATCAGAATCAGTATCACTTCCACTTAAAGATAACTTCTTTCAAGCTAAATAGCTGATCTGAGAAGTAAGACAGTAATACACACTGACACTGATTTGTGTGAAACGAACAAATAGAAGTTAATAAAATAAAAGCATACAGTTTAACCCTTTCCTGCCGCAGCAACACACTTTTTTTCCATCGATAACAACAAAAAATAACACGACACCTTAACAACAACACACCATATCATACTATTAACCTAACCAATTTTCAAAAACAAAAATACCACAAAACCGAATTACACTATTCTATTACATAATAACATTATCTAAGCGATTGGAGTAAAATTCAGATAATATGCCTGTAATTGATCAATCAAGGGCTTTTCGAAGTCCAGATCTACATGATGATGAAGATAGCCATGGAACACAAGATAGTGAAGAATTTGGA
>Ga0115008_10004968_pt1 | contig 11037 bp, 9 predicted proteins | sample FraStrMetagenome_FD_87164 | JGI IMG/M metagenome (GOLD analysis project Ga0115008, IMG submission 87164) | Marine eukaryotic phytoplankton communities from Arctic Ocean - Fram Strait ARC3M Metagenome | ecosystem: Environmental > Aquatic > Marine > Oceanic | place: Fram Strait | collected 2012-06-18
GGCGAGGAGAGCTTGGAGAGGAGCTACGACGGTTCGTGGCGTCCTTCATGAAGCTGCTGGCCCTTGGAGCCGTTGCGCCTGTACTCTGGCTAACGCCCGCCAGTCGCCGGTCAGCGACGCCGAGAGCTCCATGGGCATGCAGTTCCAGCCGCCAGTCTGCGGTCAGCATGCAGTTCCGCGCGGGCTCCCCAGTCTCGTGAAGGCTGTAGCTACGTGAGACCGCGCGAGTCGCGGCGACCCACATCCCGTGCACTAGGACATGCACGGGCAGAGGTGCGCCAAACGCTTCTACGGTGGCCTACGCACCTCGAGGGCCTCCGCCTGCCTCCGCCGCAGCGGCATATCGTTCTGAAAGTAGTTGGTGTTGTCGCAGCCGCGGGCAAGAGCCTGCTGGAACTCGTACATGTGCAGCCTACTATGGGCGTTGCCGTGTCGCGGTACCAGCCGCCCGCGGTGGCGCGCGAAGCGCGTGGCTGTGGCCGCCAGAAGTTCGCAGAGTACTTGACGCCCTTGGTGACGGTGCACGCCTCATGGTATGTCCGATCCTCGGTCTGCATCGGGTCGTCGGACGAGACCGACGGCCAGAAGATCGCCGCGCCGCGCCTCGGGGCGACGGAGATGTTGAGGCGCGTGAAGCGAGTCTCGCCGCCCTCCTCGACGTCGGAGAGGTACCTAGCTCACGCCTCCGGGCAGTCGGTGGGTGCCGGCCATCGCAAGAGACACGGCCTGGCCAGGCGTACATGAAGAACGTGTACAGGCGCGGCCCCCAAGCCGAATGTCGCGGCGAGTTTTGGTCGTGGTGCTCGCGGTAGAACTGGCCCGGCTCGTACTTTAGCAGCTGCAAGTGCTCCGCGTACTCCCACGGCACGCGAGTCACATTTGAGATGCGCTGGCGCACGGCCTGCACCACTGGGTCGGAGAGGCATGACCGCACATTGCACCACGAAGTCGAGGAGGTGCGGACCGGCGTCACCCCGTCTCCTGCGAGGGAGCGCTCAAAGCTGTGCCCACCCTTCTCCAGGAGGACGTCAACCTCTTCTGGCGATAGGAAATTCTCGAAGAGGAGCACCCAGGGCTTCGTGTGGAGGACGCGAGGCCGGAACTGCGGGTATCGCTCAAGGGCCTCACGGAAGACGGAGTCAACCGTGCCGGGCACGGCGGCGGGAGACATGCTCGCCTGAAAAGCAGGGTGCATACGTCAAGACCGAGGCCAGGCAGACGTCAAGACCGAGGCCCGAATGCGACGTGTGTCGGGCAGCTCACCTCACGCCGGCACTCCTTCTTGTAGTTCACCCCGCACACTCCGCACGCAAACGGGCACGTCTGCAGCATGAAGTCAGTGTTGGCGCTGCACTCGCCCTGCTCGGCCCACGCCCTGCAGCTGTCGTGCTTGTTGTGACACGCCTCAGACTCGCAGCTCGCACAGGAGGCGCGGCAGCCCGTCAACATGAACCCCGGGTTGTTTTGACACTCCCCCTGTCGCGCCCACCTCGCACAATCCACCTCGCTGTCCGTACAGCCAGAGAAGTCGCGGAGCAGACCCGTGGCTGCCTCGAGCCGGCGCGCGGCGCTTTCGAGCCGTCCAAAGCTCTGTGCCGCGAGTGGGCTGAGGAGCGCATTAGGCATTAGATCGAAGCTTCGGCGGCGGCAGTGGCGGGGCGCTGCCACACAAGCAACTGGGAACGCTGCGCGAGTTGTGGCCCGCGCGCTTTCTTTTATCTAGGAAAGAAACCGCTCTTCGAGGACGACAGCGAGCCATTTATTAAAGCGAGGGTGTGAGAGACAGGAGGTCTTAAGAATTCGACAAAAATTCGACAAAAATCTCTCAAAGATCTCTCAGAATTCGTCCACCCCCGGGGGAGAAATTGCGGAATGATTTTCTCAGTGGAGTGGGGGCGCAGCTTGTCCTGGGGCCTGGCGTGTGTCGTCCCTCTGCACAGTTTAAAGACCGCGCCAACAATCGTAAAACGCCGACGGAAGCCGTGCGTTTTGGCACCTCCCCCGCCAATTTAGCCAGCCACATGGTGAACAAGCTGCTGCGGAAGGGGAAGGTGATACTGCATTTGAAGACCGGGCAGCATGTCGCTGTCGTGAAGAGCTGCGGCACGCCGGTGTGCCTTCAGGGCCCCATCGTTGCAACCGTCGGGTCCGATGAGCTCTGGGCGCCGATGGTCAAATTCTCCGCCGGCGAGTTCTCGTACCTTGATTCGGTGTCGGTGGACGGCACGACGAAGCGCATAAAGGGCTCCGCAGAGAGTCCGACGACGAGGTGCGCCAGGGCGCATGAGTGCGGTCGGCTCGCCGGCTGTGTGACTGCTCGTCCCTCCCCGCGCGCGCCAGATATGCATTGGCGAATGGGCAATGCCTGTTCACGGGCGACGTGCTGTCGCTTTGCGAAACGTACGTGCTCAAGACGGTCTACGATTCTATCCTCGTCCAGTCCGCGAGCGGCCCAAAGTACGTCACGGGACCGAAGATGTGCGCCCTAAGCCCGAGATGACGCCTAAAAGTATCATCTTTGCTGAGCGCGCATCCTAGGCACGGCCGCAAGCCCCTGCAAGTTCGCCTCATACCCCCCAAAAGGTATGTTCCGGAAACCGGAGAGGTGGTCGAGACATTTTGCTGGACCAATCCAGTGACGCAAGAGCCTGGCGCCTTCGAGTTCGTCTACATCTCGACGTTTGAGCAGTCGATGCGGCTCCGGATTGTCGATTTGGTCGACATGTTCAGCTCCGTCGACGTCGACATCGTCGCCATCTTCAAGGTGGCCAACGAAGCGCAGCAGTGTCACACCATCCGTTTCGACCCCCTTCCTCAATAACCAATTTGCGGGCATCACGCCATCCCCCTCCCAACGTAGATCGACATGGAGAAGTTCAAGACCAGCGTCCCCGCGGATCCCATCAAGGACATGCTCTCTGTGCTGCGAATGGACCTCACGTACTGGCTCCAGGACGGTAACACCTTCAGCAAGACAAAGAAGCTACCCGCCAGCGCGTGGTGAGACGGCCCTGGACCGGTCCGCGGCGTGCTCGAAGCAAGCCCCAGACCGGGTCCTCTTCCCATCTTTAGGACCAGGCTCAAGGCGTGGGGTGCCTCGGTTGGCATCGCCATCAAGACGATCGTGCTTATCCATCCGATCCGTGTGTCGCAGCGGCCAAGATCCCCCATCGAGGCGCTTCAGGCGACACTTGACTCAGAGCAGCAGCGTGACGCTCTCTCCGGCCCCACTCCCCCCCCTCCCCCGCCACCGCCTCAGCTCGAGGTCCTCAACATGAAGCTGAAGATCGAACAGGAGCTACAATATGTGATCGCCATGCAGGCTCATCTCCTCTCCAGAGCGTGCCACTCACCATCAGTTCCTCAGCCCTGGCCCACCGCTCCCGGCAGGAGGTCATTCTCGCGGGCGTCCACGCGCAGACGCGAAACACTGTCGTCACGATGGAGAACATGCTCGCAATCGAGGTGCTTGGATGTGCCGCGTGCGATGCTCGCGCACCTCCCCGACCATGCCTCCCTAACACGCGCCACACAGGTGGACGCGATGGGCCACCTAGCTGGAGCTGGACAGGAGGGGACCCTGTTCGCTCGAACCTATGACCACTTTGTGGGGGGGTGCTGCTGTGCGTTGGTGCGACAGACAGACGGCACTCTCGTCACCGCCCTCTGAGCTGACGCGCCCCTCTCTTCTCGTGAGAAACCTGCCCTCAAAAGCATAGGCTCTCTCTGGAACTATGTCGACATGGGCGGCAGCGTTGATGTCACCGGCGATGTCGTCAACCCGGACGCGCCTGGCGAGACCGGGGCAGGGGGGGCAAGCTTTAAATCCAGCGGGTATGTTGGCCCAGCGCTGGCAGCGGCATGAGCGGCGAGACGCGGTCGACGCAGTGGATCGTAGCCCCTTCCAGGCATGGTTACATCTGCGACAGGTCGTCTCGAGGACCTGGGCAGCGCTTCCTGCAGCCGCGCGCCTCTCGTTCACGCACGAACGCCAATGCTTGCACTATCACGCACTACACTTACGCACGCACGCACGCACTTGCACACACGCACACGTACACGTACATGCACACGCAAACGCACACACGCACACAACAAATCGCTCCCCACCAAGACTTTGCACCCTCTCGCCTAGAGGTGTGTAGCGGTGTAGAGGTTTTGGTGCAGGGCTTTATTTATGTGCGCACAGAAAAATGCCACCGCTCGTTAAGAGTTGGACAGCGGTGGAACATCGGCGAGACATTGTTGTACTTGTGCGTAGGGTGGACTCTGCGGCGATCTCTGCGGCGGGAGAGACCGGAGCCGCGCAGAAGTCTGGGCTAGAGATCCACGCGGCGATTCTCAGGTGCCACGAGATACCGGATATACTTGGTGGCAAAAGGTGCCTCCTCGCACCAAATTCCCCTCTATCCAAAAAGCGCGCACGAACCCCTTCTTCTCCTCCACAACCCCTTTCAGGCATCAAGGGCCGCAGGGGCCGCTCCGTCGACGTCCGCCGCCGCCGCCACGCTAGCATCCTTTCTCTGGTCAGCCTGCCGGAGTCCCAGGCGTGGCCAGAGTGAGGGCACGGCGCAGCAAGCTGTGAGCTGCGCCAAGGCGGAGCACAGGGACCCCGTCGGTGAGACGGGTGTACCGCCCAGCTGGGTCAGCAGCAGGCGCAGGCTGATCTTGCGGTGGACTGGCGACGAGTACAGCGGCACCGCCAGCTCGTCGAAGAGCTTGTACGGCGGCCGCTGCAGCTCCCGCGGAGTTTGGTCCAGGAAGCGGCCGAACGGGCAGCCGCCGTGCGCTGGATCTTGCGCGTGCGCCATCACGACGGGGACGTCGGAATCGAGCGCCCGCTTGACGGCAGCCGCAACCTCGCCGTGCTCGTCGAGGAACGCATCGACGTTGAGGTGGAGCAGGAAGGCGACGCGCGAGGCGCTGCCGTTCGAGATGCCCGCCGCCGTTCCTGCCGTCAGAGAGCCCTCTGGTATCTCGACGGCGGCGGCCGTGATGTGGCTCGGGGTGGGCGCGTCGGCAGCGGCGGCCGTCGCGAGCGTTTTCGCGAGGTCGCGGGCCCCCGTGTTGGCTGAGCTCGTGTAGAGCGTCAGCGGGGCGGGAAGATGCACCGGTCCGACCTCTCCCGGCACCGTGAGGCCGCGGTCGAGCAGCGCGAGCCGCCCGGAGTAGTAGGTCGAGGAGTGGCGCAGCATGCGCAGCACCACTGCCTTGATCGACTCGACCTGGAAGTGGTTCACTCGCGCCCATTGGATTGGCTCGTCCTGAAACACGGCGCTCAGCACCTCCTGGGGCCCGCTGAAGGAAGGGTGGGAATCGGGCGCCTCATCGACGCAGTATTGGCGGCACTCCTCCTCCAACGCGGCGAGCGGCGCGCCGCCCTTGTTTTTGTCCGCCTCCCAGACCGCCACGACCGGCTTGCGGAAGGCGAGCGTGGCGTAGAGCTCGCGCCGGCAGTTGGCCGACTTGAAATAGCCGGCGCTAAGGAAGGTGACCACGACGGCCGCTGACGCGATCGAGTCCTCCAGCCTGCCGACATTTTCGAGGTTGTCCACGTCGAGCCAGATGAGGACGCCGGGGAGGAGGAGCTGCAGCTGCCGGACGAGCGTGTGCGCCGCGTCTTGGCCCGTGCTCCACGTGTGCGAGACCATTAGGTGGAACTGGCTCGAGCGCGGCAGATCGAGGACCAGCTGCCGGCCAGTGGCCGCGAGGCGGATCGTTCTCGCTTTGGCCGCGTTCGCGAGCGCAAAGACGACGACGATGAGCGCAAAGATCACCATCGTCAGCGACAGGATCACGGTGAGGACAGAGGCATCGTAAGAGTCTTTCAGCATCGTGAAGGCCTCGCAGCTCTCTGCCCAACGCCCCTTCTCGCACAGCTTGACCACGGTAGAGAGAGCAAAGCCGCACGTGAGCAGCAGGCTGCTGAGCATGGCCACCACGAAGTCCGAGTAGCTCTGGTAAGGTTGCGCGAGCCCGAGGACGGCGAGGTAGAGGGCTGACACCATGGTGGCGGCGATCAGGCGCAGGAACCGGTTCGAGCCCTCCTCCGGGTCGATGAAGAGGACGAGCGCAGTCAAGAAGATCTTACGCCACAGGTCGACGACTTCCCAAAAGGTGAAGGCGACCCTGTAGCCGTTCCACAGGAAGTGGCACCCCTTGCTGAGGAAGGCGCGCTGATTCTTCATGCGCTGTTGGCGGACCAACACGGTGAGACCAAGGAAAATCAGGGGTATAGCGCAGGGCCAAAGCGCAAAGAAGGCCCAAAAGGTCGTGTCCAGGCTGCGCGAATCGTTGTCCCATCCCGGCCCAACGTTGCAGTGCATGGACGGGTCCGCCACCAAGAAGCTGATCCACTGATCATCTGCGTCATCGTACTTGAACGCCTCGCACTGTCGCGCCACGAAGATGGAGCGGGAGACCGAGGGCAGCATGAGGAAGAGGATGAAGATGATGAAGCGGAGGCAACGCCGGGTGATGCGGCGGACCGTCACGGACATTGACGCTGCGTTTGGCGGCGCAACCGATGATGGCGATGAGTCAGACGGGGGCCGGCGCGCGTCAATCAGGGTCTTGGTGGAAATCACTAGGATCTCATAGACGACGAGTGCAATCGCCGCGAGGAGGGTGGCGCCGAAGGGCCATAGGGCGCTGATCAGCATGTGATGCTTGAGTGTGCTGATGCAGTCGCTTGGGATGATGAGGCGGAGCAAATTGAAGTTCATCACGTCGAACCAGTCGAACAGGTGCGCAAATTCTGGGTCTACCTCGATGCCATAGACGGTCCCGAAGACGCTCATCACCTGGTAAAAGGAGATTGCGACCTTCAGCTTGACCACGATCCCCGCCCTGGCCACGGCAAACGCCCAGGTCCGCATCCTGCTCATACACCCCCGCCTACCCGATCTCCCTTGCTGCCGTGTAGAGGAGAGCACGCCGTACGCTACGGCCAGAAGGGCGATACCGAGACTGGCGCCCACGATGAGCCCGATGATGACATGCCAGCGGACCGCAGGGCAAACCTCGCACTCCCCATCATTCAGGTAGTGCTCCTCCTCGATGCACAGCTCGCAGAGCGGACCCGAATGGCCCGGCTTGCAATAGCCGGGAGGCTCGGCTGTTGTCGCGCCGTCACCGGCTGCGTCAAGGCGGCGCGAGCTGCTCGTTGGGTTGCCCTCCGAGCCCAAGCAAGCGCCAGACGCAGAGTCGCAGCGGTACAGCACGGCGGTGAGGTTTGAGGCGCGCCAGTAGCCACTTGGCACGCCGAGAGAAGCGAGCGTCGTGCCGGGCGAGCTGCATGTGGCGTGCCGAGGACACGGAGCGCAATGCTCGGTGGGTTGGCGAAATACCTCATCCGGCGAGGCACTCGGGTCGAGCAAAAAGAAGCCCGCCTGGCAGATGGCGCATGTGGTGCTGCCCTCCTCGTTGCTCAGTGGGCGGGGGCACTGGATGCACTCTCCGAGGCCGAAGACGTCTGAATAAGTGCCAGCGGGGCAAGGGTAGCAGGACTCGCTGGCCTCGGGACCATAGGTCCCGGGTTCGCAGAGGCCTCCGCACATGCTGCCCGCACCGTCATCCGTCAGACTAAATGGGCCAAATTTGCCCGCGGAGCAGGCAAAGGGAAACTCACCATCTACGGGCAGCAGTGGCAGCTGGTAGAGGCTCGCGCCGACGTTGTTTGGGTCCCCGCCCTGCGTCGGGTCCCAGTTGCACGGCTGCACAAAGCTCGCCTCCTGGCAGTACCACGGATCTCGGATGCTCTGGAGGCAGGTATCAATTGAGGGACGCTGCCTGTACCTTCTGCAGGCGCTTTGCTTCTCATCCTCCGACGGCTCGACGTCTTTCGCACCGTCCGTACGCGCGGTGGTGAGCGCGCAGTCGTCGCGGTGGCTGAGGCAGGCCTTCTGCTTGTCGTCATCGTCGGCATATCTGCACGTCTTTCGATAGACCTCGCAGCGGGCGTTGGGCAGCCAGTGCCCTGCGGGCGCGGGGAGTCTGTAGTCGACCTCGCCGGATAGTACGTAGACAGCGCTGCCTTGGGGGGCCGAGCCGCCCTTCAACAGAGTGCGATGACTCAGAGTGACGGTGCCGCTAGCCGAGTACAAGGCACCGCCCTTCTTGGACGCCACGCATTCAAAGATGTTGCAGTCGTCGATTTGCATGATGCCAGACTCAAAGTAGACGCCGCCGCCGTTTGCGGCCGAGCAGCCACTGACTGGCGAGGCTACCATCTGGACGTTAGTCGCTGTCGTGCGCAGAGCGCCCCCATCGCCACCCGCCTTGCAGCCGGTGAAGTTCGAGCTCAAGACACGCAGCGACGTGTTCACTGCCGCTGAGATGGCAGCTCCCTCGATCGTCGTGCCTTCGACCAGCACCGCCCCTCCAGCGTACGTTGCACTATCTTCGTCCTCTGTTGGATCCCAAGTCGGCGGAGGTATCCCAAGTGGTGCTTTCAAACCAACAGAGCAGCCGGAGAAGGACGAGCGGTCCAACCGCACGGTGCACCTGCTGCCGCGGACCGCCACCGCTCCGCCCCCAGAAACGTCAAACGTTGAGATGTCTTGCGTTGTACCAGGGGGATTGCCGGGGATGCTGTAGGAGCCTTTTCCTGTGAAGCCGGCGAAGCAGCCGTCAAAGTTCGAGTCGGTGACGGTGACGTCAATCGGAACTTCCGACTCGGAGCTGATGCCTCCGCGTGCGTCCGAGTAGAGAGCGCCACCGCGCTGGGAGGCGCTGCTTGCTGCCAATGCGAAGCAAGATTCGAACGACGACGCGCTCACATTGACGCTGGTGGCTGCAGTCGACAGAGCGCCGCCGCGCTCCCCAGCTGAGCATCGCTTGAATGAGGAGCCGGTCACAAAGAGGAGGCAAGGCAAGCGAGAGGTGACACTGGCGGCACAGCGGGTGACCATGGCTCCGCCCCGCTTTGTCGCCGAGCAGTCCCCGAAAGTCGATCTCTCCACCGAAACGAGAACGACGTCGTTCGAGAGGATCGCGCCACCCCACACGTCCTCTGCGCGTGTGTCCGTGGCATCCACAACGCGGCGGGCCTGGCAGTGCTCGAAAATGGAGGCTGTCACCGAGAGGCTGTGGGCGTCGTGCACCGCGATTGCCCCGGCCTGGAAGTCAGCTGAGCAGTGGTCGAACCTCACTCCAACAACGTCAACCGCGCCGGCAGCTCCAACAACGTCACGTGCGGACTTGGCGTAGATGGCCCCGCCAGAGCTGCCAGCAGAGCAACGGGAAAAGTTGGTGTTGGCGATGCGCACGTCGACAAAGTTGAACGCGTAGACGGCGCCCCCGTTGCCCGGGGAGCGCGCCGAGCAGTTGTGAAAGGACGACTCGTCAATGTCGATCTTGTTGCCCCCATCAAGGAGAATCGCGCCGCCTTCCTGACCAATCCCGTTCACGAGCGAGAGGCCACGCAGACGGAGCGAGCATCCATTTGTAATCTCGAGGATGCGCGACTCGCCACCGCCGTCGAGTGTAGCCATGCCCGAACTGAATATCTCTAGCTGGATCTGCCCGTCGCACACGAGCGGTGCGCCCTCCAAGGTAACGTGAGCCCCTGCAGGCAGCTCAATGGACACAACCGTCCTGCCGGCCTGCACGGCAGCGGAAAGAACGCGGCGCACGTCCGCCGCTGACTGCGCCATGCGCTGTAAGACGGGGACGGGGGGCGAGGCCGGTGGGAAGGCCCCCCAGCACAATTTCCAGCCCTGCTTGGTATGCTCAGCCCTGCTTGTGCTCTCGACATCGACAAAAGGCCCAAGCTCAGCAGCCACCCATGTGATCACACCGTCGGCCGGCACGACTCCCTCGGGACCACTCGATCCGCAGTAGCGCTGGCCATTGACTGTGAGGTGGTCATAGACGCATGCGTCAGGGCCGTCGTACGCGTAAGGCGGGTCCTCGACGTCAAAGATCACAAGTCTCAGGGGAGTCGCCGGGATACTGGACAGGGTGCATCGATGCGACTTTCCCCGCGGGTACGGAAGCGGAAAGCCCGGGCTGAGGGCGCAACCTTCACTCGTTATGACACACGGTCCGCGTGACACCGGAAGCTGGCCCGCGCGTGACACCGGAAGCTGGCCCGGCGTGGCCACAGGCCGATGTGAGGGCGGTGTGGACGGAGGGGAGGGCGCTGCGAAGCCAGAGCAAGTGAGCAAGTCGTCGTCGCAGCGGTCAAGACACGCTGAGTACGCCTCCCCTTCGTATATGAGGCAATCACTTGACTGGCAAAAGAGGTTATCGCCAAAGCAAACTGCACACGCCCTCTGCAAGCCGCTCTCCTGAAAGCAGGCGGTCGGGCACTCCACTCCTGTCACAAACATCTGCAAGGAGCAGCGCGTTGCGCATCTTCGATTCTCCGCATCGAGACGAGAGTGTATGGTCGCCATCTCATCCACGCTGCATGCCGCACCGACGCGCGCAGGAAACTCTCCGGCAAATGAGAGCGGCTCCGGCGATGGAAACAGCATTATTGGCAAACGTTCCGGACGCTGACGACCACAGCGGCTGACTACCCCGCGTGCGGGGACGGCCGTCTGGATCGCCGTCTCCTAGGTTTCTCCTTTCTTGGTGAATCGGAATCCTCGTAATGTAAATCTGTGATCGGGATCTGTGTGAGGGTCGGCCCGCAGGCAGATTTTGTATACCGAGGCGGTGCCGGTGCCGAACCTGTCGGACCTTAGCATTATTGTTTGTAGATCCCTGGGCGAGGGTGGGTGGGGGGAAGAATGCAAATGTGCATACTCGCAAACATGGGCTGCAAGCAACGCGGGTTCCGTCCGTGGTCAACGGGCATTCGACCACACCACCGCGCACCGGCCAAAAGGCTACATGTACATGTACCATGTGGGGATCATCACCAAACGAAACAAGTTCAACCGGGGGTGAACCGCGCCATCCTCGATCGCCGCAGCCTTTGACGTTCGCGCGGATTTCGCGAACTCCGAACTCGAACGAACGCAGCCGGCGGGGCCCAGCCCGAACCTCGAAACTGAACGGACCGCGCCGGCTGTGGAAGGCGCGAAC
>Ga0115008_10004969_pt1 | contig 11034 bp, 11 predicted proteins | sample FraStrMetagenome_FD_87164 | JGI IMG/M metagenome (GOLD analysis project Ga0115008, IMG submission 87164) | Marine eukaryotic phytoplankton communities from Arctic Ocean - Fram Strait ARC3M Metagenome | ecosystem: Environmental > Aquatic > Marine > Oceanic | place: Fram Strait | collected...
GGAATAACATCTAAAATATTCCGAAAGTGTCTCTCTCGTTCCATCTCAAAATCAAATAAATAGAAATCAAAAGAATTTTAATACCATTAAAAACCATGAAGGACAATCGCCTCCGAATGACAAATTTCTTGATCCACTAAAAAACTCTTGACATTGGTCCTTTGATCACCACTCAATTGAATTACTTCCCCCGCATCTTCATCTTTTTGAACAGCACCATTGCATGAAAAATTCTTTTTAAAGGCTTTACAAATCCGTTTCACATCCAAATCATCGGCGAGTCCAGCGACGGTCGTGATACATTTCCGCCCATTACGTTGTTGCACGCGGACATGTACCTTATCGGCTGTGGCATTGGCTCCATCGGCGGCGTCTTCAAAGGCGTCTATAGATTGCAATGGATTGTCGTTGATTGGATAGAAATGGATATGAGTGAAAGGAAAATAGAATGGGAAAAAGTATAGGCACGAAGGATGAGAATGAGTTTCGATGGATGGTTTGTCAAAATGGGTTTGGTTTGTGTAGAAATGTATATCTGTCCTACGTGAATTCAAGAACCCACCAAGAAACAACCTGTGCAAGATGGAAGAAGGGAATAGCTTAGCCTAGCTCAGCTCGGCTCATTTCGAATCGATTTCATCGACAATGGCATCCTTCTGTCTCACTTCTTTTAAAGATAGAATAAATAGTCAAGGACTTACCAAATGTATTAAATTGAACCATTACTTTGGAAGTTGTTTTTTTTTTTTTGGAAAGAAGTTGGATGGTTTGTTTGTTTTCGCAGGTTCCAGTGTTTATTTCGAATATTTTAATTTTTTTTTTATTCGGCATCCACAAGCAGCAGTCCCAAAAGGCTTCCTCCTATGACGTACAGTTTCGTTTGTATGTACTGGGTTTTCACGTACGAAGTAAAAAGAATCGTGCCAAAAAAGTAGAATATATTATTATTATTATTATTATTATTATTATTATTACAAAAGCAAGTTTTTAAATATATTTGCTTGATTGATCGCTTGATTGATTGATTGATTGGTTGATTGGTTGATTTCTCCATGAATCCATTCGGCACATACAACCAAACAGACTAAACCATGGTATCACGAGGAGCTTCCTTCACTGTGATTGGAAACCAGTCTTCCCTACCAGATTTTCATCCTGGAAATAGATCGGAACATAAACAGGATCGAGAGGACGCACATCCACTTCCTCCTCATCAACAATTCTCCACTTCCGATGATGCGACTGATAATCCATCGTCTTTCTTTCTACCACCGATGGCTACTTGGTATGATAGAGCTCATCAACATTTTGTGGCCTTCTTGGGAGTCAATCCAGAGGAAACTTCTTCCAAAGCTGTTCAAATGATGGATCATAATGGTAATTTTATAGGAAATGAATTTGGAGAGGTAAGATTCTACTGCTCCGGTAATTTCTCTAACCTGAAAAATGATTCATCTTTGATTCTCTGTCTATGATCCAATTCTCCAGTATGTGTATTATCAGATATTGCAATTTCCATCGGTAACCTCCCAATCAACCTCCAAGAGTCTGGATGGAAGCAAAGTCTATCCCCTCTTTTTACCCTATACTTTATCCCGTCAAATAGATGCTACATCATCTTCCGATCGTGCTACTATACTGAAATCATCCCCTCAAATACCACTCTTGGCAAAAGTCAGTCCCCATAAAAATTTATTAGCGTTGCAAATCAATTTGGAACTAGTCATTGTCCTACAATTATCCAACCATAAGGATCATCCTACTAAAAAGAATCGTGGAAATCAATCATCATCTTCCCAAAAGGCTCAATTTTGGACACTCAATATTCCTCACGATTGTCCTCCCTTGTTTCCGGAAAGCTTTCCAGAACATTGGGATATAGAGACTCGTGTGACGACTATTTTGCCAGGTGGACTTATATGGTAAGATACGTTGATCAATGTTTGCTATATTTTAATGTTTGGGTGAAACGTTCGTTTCATAATGATGTTGTTTTTGTTTTTGTTTATGATATTATCTGTAAAGGAATAATGGTGATGCAACATCACAGGTACGATCTTTTTACTACTTAAAAATATGCCAAACAGTCATTGATATTCTTTATATTCACTTCTTTTCATTTGTATTCACCGTTTGGATCTTTCTGGTAGGATTTAATCATTGTCACTACCAATGCTGTTCTATTTTATAAAACCTCGACTCGTCGCGATCAAATACAAATCTACAAATCCAATCTGGTCAAACATCCAGGAGATGCTATGTGGTATGAACCATCGACTCGTACTCTATTAGTTGGATCCTATATTCCACACAAATCCAACCATTTTGAAACACCTACTACCCCCTCTAAGGAGAAGGATCCTTCAAATGTCCACCCTCCCAAGAATGATAATGATGATTCCAATCCCAAATCCATGAATTCTACCAAGGAAGAACGTGTATTTGTCATTCAAACCTATTTTTTACCCTTTCCAAAACCAAATTCCTCCAAACCAAAAAATTTATTCGATAGCCTTTTTTCTGCTTCCTATACTTTTGCGAATTTAGAGACACAACTGCCTGGACGATTACCTTTGTTTGTACTGGGTTCGAAACGGTTAGAATATACGGAGGATGGAAAGAACGTTGGAAAGAGGCGATCTATTACTTGTAATGACATTAGTATAGTCAATCTGAATAATGAAGCGTATTGTATCGAACTTGGATGTTGGGGAACGAATGAGGGTATTACTATTATTCACTTGGACAAACATAATCGAAGAGCCCAGGTACGTTAACTTGATTTTGATGGAAGGACCTTTGAGAATGGAATAAGTCTGTAATCTCATATTTTTATTCTTTTATTTATGTATGTTTAGGTTGTTCGTTCTGTGAAGCATGAGGGAGAAGGATTTTATGGTATATCTGTCATTGATCATCTATTAGCGTTCCATTATAAAGAGAGTAATTGCACTCTTCTATTTGATATAAGAAAAATAGGAGAAGGACGCACGGTTTGTAAATCGTATAAAAGCAAAAATCCAAATCCGTTACTCCTAGAGAAATGGTAAGTATAAGATTCGAATCCTTTGCAACTTTTAGTGTCCACACTGTCGGAATATTTACACATCCTTTTTATTTCAAAGTTGCTCTTTGCTTCCACCCAATCTCATACTGGATCCTAGGGAAAGAGGATCTGTATGTTTCCTCGAATTAGACTTGAACGCAATATTGTGGGAAATCCCACTTTCTGCATGTGTCGTCCCTTTTCTTCTGAATCGTATAGATACGCGAGCACGTTCCATTGCATTGAGTCGTTTAAATACCATAATCAAAAATCAAGATGGTGTTGCCCTGAATAAGTCCTTATGGGTGGAATGCATTACAGAGGCATATTCAATGCAAGATCTCGCAACGGTATGGGATATTGAATCATGCAATCCAATTTTAGTACGGTGTACAATGCTTCCATCCAACAGTGGTTCTATTTCTATATCAGAATTTATCCGAAAATATGAACAGGATCTACCCTCCACATGCCCAACTCCTCCATCCAATTTTGATTCCATATTAACGCAAACTGAGGTTTTAGAACAAATCCTATTACCAAATGCAGAAGAATCCATTACAAATAACAATCTAGGAATGTTTCAATTTGTTTGCATGATTTCATGCCATTTAATGGAAAGTCTAACTGCAGAGTATATCGAGGTATGTCCTGCACTAGAAGCCCTTGTCATATCAATGCTATGGAGATTAGGCGAGGCTGAAAAAGTGCTTGGTATTTTGAGATCTAGACGACATCGTTTGGGATTGAAAAAAGAAAATGTTCCGGATGCAGATAATACATCAAATATAAAAGATAAACTACGTAATATTGAAAAAGAGAAGGATTCTAAATTTGCGGAAATGGTTGTCATTATCAGCAATGACTTGGAATTAGGTATTGGGGTAGGGAAAAAAAATGGTAGGAAGAACACTTTTTGTGAGTACTACCTTTCTTGTATTCTTTACAAAAACACCTGGAATATCGCGTTAATCCTCATTGCAATTGTTATATAAAAAGACTCGTCAGTGAATCAATCGTATACGAAAGCCTTGAAGGCAATATCATTTGACATGATGAGCTCTACCTTATCCTATCAAGTTGTTGCACGACATCTTTTATATGCAGGGAGAATTCAAGATGCAATGTGTACATGTTTGAAAGAAATTGAACCAAGAAACGCAGGATCTGCTTCTCCAAAAAATGTACAAAATGTCATTGTTGCAAGAGAACCTACTTCAAAGGAATTTTTTCAAGCTTCTATAGAATATTGTGAAAAAATTGAAGGTAAATATTTTTCTTCCTCATGGTCAAAAATTGTATTTGATGGAAATATTTATATTCCATTTATTCACTCCATTCTCAAATCACACTTTAGATATTGCAGAACGGATACAACATTTCAATTTACTCTTCGCATTTTTAAAGGAATGGGATCATGGCAGTGTAGGTTTGCCAAAGAAAAAATTTGAGGACAAAGAAAGCAAACTAGCACTCGAACTTGACTTTCCTAACTATTTGTTTGGTGAGCAAAGCAAAGAATATAGACACAAACTTTGCAGTATGTTCGGATATAAAGTCCCATCTACACATGCTCATTGAACAGGTTTTTTTTCTGTCTTAATGAAATTACAAGATAAATCATTTGTATCCAAATATATCTGTATTTACGTTTAGTTTTCAATAAAGAGTAGATTTCTGCCGCATTTGATTCAATCTGAAAAGGTGCGTAACAGCAGAACCTTCAAAATCATAAACATGAAATTACAATGTTTTCTTCACTGTCGTGTCTCCACTCATGGCATTCACATAGGGCATTACAATAGGCTTGAGTACGTTTGTGTATACAACTCCAGCACCCAAGAAACTAGGGTGATATAGCCAGATAAAGAAAGCCACTTTCAATACAAAATACATCGGAATCCAGCCAATAATAAAGCTTGCAACATTCTCAACAATAGAGCAAAATCCGAAAACTACCCAATATGTAAGCCACTGTGTGTCAACTGTAGGATTCCCGGAATCAATTGCTTTAAATGACATGTAGGCAGGGTAAACAAACGATACTAAATCAGTAACGAGTTTGGCTCCACCAAGAGCGAATAAGAGTCCACCTAACGCTGTCGATATGGCAAGGAAAAAATATACCTTTGGGTATCCAGTCTTTTTCTCAAGCTCGCCTAGTTTTTCTGAAGTAACACATAAATTAAAGAATTAGTTTTGTGAGAAAACGAATTCAATAAAAATGCAAATAAATGAAGATACATTTGAGATAATTTCACAATAAAGAATGTTGACACTAAACTTCTTAAGGAGGCAACAGCTCATCAGATGCTCTACATGCAACGTCTTAGAGATATCAACGTGACATATCCAAAGAGATAAAGATCGCAACAGTTTCGCTTCGAAGTGTCCCTCCGTAAAGATCATACCATAATGTACTTAGGAATTCTTTTCCAGAAATTCTCATTTTACGCAAGATCATCCATCTTCATGGAGTAAAATGACAACAAACAAAATTGAGCCAAAGGAATACAATGTCCGGCGTACCATATTGAAAAAGAGAAGGATATTTGGCTAAGAATGTATCTGTCTTTGAAACGAAGTTTTCGAGATGTGACATGTTTTCCAATTCTGATGGGTGTTAATTTTGGAGGAGATGATTTTAATGACGGTTTGAAGCAATATTCAGAATAAGAAGTTGGAGTAGTGAAGATAAGGTATTCGGAAGTGTTCTGCTATACATTCGTCTGCTATACTAATTATTTGGTACTAAGGTACGTGGAATTATAGGTCATTGAAAAGACCAATCCGTTTGAAAATTGAATTCGAATCGCGCGTACCTGTACAATTAGGTTAATTGATCTTAAGTAATCTTTGTAGAGCCGTTATTTATACAGATTATACAATTGCTTACGTCGATAATTCGATAGGATTTCCCTAATTAATATAGAGTTTTAATCTAATTTTTTATGTAAGCAACGATTACAGTGATTAGTCAGAATTGACCCAGTACGTTTGATAATTTTTTGTTTTATCTGCTGATCAATATGGGGTGGGTATCTTGTCTTCTTATATATTCTAAACTCCCATGTTTTTATTGAAAGATATTCATGTTAATAAAAAGTTTAGGATAGTCTTGCAAGCAGCAGCATTATATTTGATGTAGGTAAAGTACGGCACCGTATAGTACCGATCAAACTTGCGTGAAATATTTTGTACTGAAGTTGAACCGTAGCGAATATGTGAAATGAGCTGACAGGTTATATCCGAATTCGCGTCAATCTAAAATAGGTGAAAAGATACTTAAATGCTAATTATTTCTTCTTGATGCTTTTAATATGATCAACGCTCATGCATCTGTTCACTCAAACACAACAGATGCGAAATCAATTTTGATGCCATAATTCTTGAAACGGGAAACCTGAGACTTGAGTAAATACTCATTTATTCATGCATTAATTTCAATGAAAATTAAATCATCCCTCCATTTCTTCTAATTTATCAAACTTTACCCATTGTTATCCTTCTCCCAAAATACAAATGCTCTTTTCTAGTCGTAAATCTATTCGTAGGCCTTCATAGAAGCTCAGTATTGTACAACTTCGGTTGCATTTTGATGACTATAGAGCAGAGAAAATAAAGTGAAGTAAGAAAAAAAATAAAAAACATATCTTCGTTGAACATCATCATATTATTGCTATGGAGGAGGGTAAAAATTGAATCGAAAAAAAAATTCCGGAGGTCAATATTATTATGGAGATTAATGGTCGCTGATTAGTCGAACTGCTTGAAAATCGATTTGGGTGGGAACGATAATGATATAAATGAGGGGAATGAGAATCAAGTGATAGTATATCGAATCGAAATTACAATTCGTCCATGCATGCTATTGATTTGATTCAATAAATCGAGCAAACCTTTTTAAATTTATCATTTTATTCTAGTTGATTTTGTGCAACTTTTTTCCAGCTTTGCACTTTTCATGTATGTCTAAGATAAAAAATCATTGAATCACGTGGACCTCACATGGACCTTACTACGGTTGCGTGTTGGTCCAATGATTAATCTTGAATATTTCAGTCATTTATTCGGCATGTCGTGAAAGTCAATGTCCTAAAGATAAGTATTCTTCCTACCACCAACATATTTCCTTCTCCAAAGAAAGACTTCAAATTTTCAATATGAATCAAATACTGCTGTTGCAAAAGCAAAAGCATTCCATAAAAAAAATAGCCAGATAGACAATAAGCCCAAAAGACAATCGGGAATTTGGTATCCAGAAAGAGTTGTGTCTAGAAAAAACAAAGAAATTGATGTTCGACATAATTCTTCTTCATCAATTTCCAACGCTTAGACATGAATAAGGAAGAAAAATGTAAATCGAATGACTGAAAAAAGCATAATGTTGCTTTCCTAAAGAAATGATTTCTCCCCAAATAAGATTTTGTTTAAGCTGTTCGTAACCAAACCTAGCCAATGCTTGAATCGCCATGTTCCCTCGGAACCTCATTTTCTCAAGAATTCAGGCCATGGAACATAGGTAACAAACATAGAAACTAGTATAGCACTAGGGGTAGCTATTATAGAAATAATGAGAGATGTTGGGAGGACGTAAGGCTGATGGTAACATAAATGAAGAAAGAACGAAAGGTTTAACAATATCCATGACCATTGTGTGTACTATTCATGATTGACTCGTTGTTAAACCACAATAAGTGATCACATTTGAGTGAGAATTTCTGCATTATAGACAAAAAATTAATAATGACACTGGCGAAGCCTTGCGATTGTGAACCATGGCGATGCAATGCTGTTGGAGTTAATTTCGATCATGGCATGTAATATGTCGTACCCTCCCAGTATAAAGTATAAATGAAATACATCATCATAATGCTGATTGACAACCGAATCATTTCTAACATGCAATACGACAAATTTCCTGGATCTTTATAGACAGTAGCGCAAGATGTGTTTCACGAAGCTACTTCATCCAAGGATATCAATGATGGGAGAGTATCAGAATAATACAACTGAGAAGAATGATCAAATGGAAGGGCAATGAAGCTTCCTTCACTGCTTTTGTAGTCATGTATGATTTTATGAAAGTATCTCGAGATTTTATTTGTTTTTTTTTTCCAAATAAAGATGATATACAAATGTGAATAGTCCTCAAGTAAATTTAGTAATGAGGTACAGAATCTGTATAACAAGAAGTTAATCAATGTGATGGTATATATTTCAAGAATCAATTGTCACACTCTTGCGGCAAAAGAATTATTCCTATAGTTTGCATGTAATAATGCCATTTCACTATGAAAGTACCATTCCTATGCTTTCAAATCAATTACCAATCACCGCCATATCCATCGCCAGAAGCAATAGCATCTTTATGACCACCAGCGACCCGTCTAGCATCTTTGTCAATCTTGGGACAATCCACAATCGAGTGACCCAGACCTCCACAAAAGGCACAACCTTTGGTACCATCGGCATTTTGCATATTTTCCAAAGGATCGTCCATGATCATTAGAACAGGAGGTATTCTCTGATGTGCTTCTACTAGCAGATGTTTCAAATCCAGTAATGTTGTTTCTTCGCAACTCTTGTTGATAAACGTAGTCGCGACACCTGTTTTTCCACATCGACCCTATCAGTATTGAAATCATTCAAAATATATAAGTGTCGTAAATAATTATTGTGTAAGTGCAGAAGTGAGAAAGATGAACTTACCGTTCTTCCAATTCGATGCACATAATTTTCAATCTCACTAGGCATATCAAAATTAATAACATGTTGAATATCTGAAAAATCCAAACCTTTGGCAGCCACATCCGTTGCAACGAGTACGTCTTTCTTCCCTTCTTTGTATAATTGAATTGCTTCATTCCTCTCCTCCTGATCCTTTCCACCATGAATACTCACGGCATCAACACCTTTCAAAAGCAAATACTCATGAATATCATCTACATCTCCCTTCCGCTCACAAAAAATCACAACTGGAGGTGCAGTCTTTTGCAAACATTCTAATAAATATACAATTTTAGCTTCCTGTTTCACGTATTCCACCTCTTGAATGACATCTAAATTCGCAGCACCAGCTCTTCCAACATTGACTACAATTGGCTTCACAAGAGTACTCTTGGCAAAATCCTGAAACTTTTGAGGGAAGGTAGCACTAAACAAAAGAGTTTGACGTTGATGATGAAAATAATTCATAATTTCTCCCACTTCTTCATCAAAACCCAAATCCAGCATTCGATCAGCTTCATCCAAACATGTATATCGACAAATATCCAATGTAATCGTTTTACGTTTTAAAAAATCTTTGAATCTACCAGGTGTTGCAACGATTCCATGAACACCCTTTTGCCGTATGGGACCTGATTGCTCCCTTGCATTTTCACCTCCAATCAATAATTGACATCTTAACTCTGGATATTGTTGACTTTTTTGAAGAACGTCACAAAAATGTTGTACTACTTCAAAGGTTTGCCGTGCTAATTCTCGACTGGGTGCTAATATAAACCCCACAGGACCCTCTCCTCCTAGAATAGGCATACGCATTTCTTCTTCCAGACAAATCATAATTAAAGGAAGTGAAAATGTCATGGTTTTTCCACTTCCTGTAAAAGCAATCCCTACCATATCTCTCCCACTAAGGGCCACAGGAAGACCTTGCATTTGAATGGGAGTCGGTCGACTTATATTCTTTTCCGCTAAGGCATCTAAAATTGGAGACGGGAATTTCATTTCCGCAAACGATTTCAAAGGAGGAGGACAATCCGCGGGATTTAATTCATCTTTGGCTACTTCGGGAGATTCCACCAAAATATGCCATTTCTTACGAGTCGCTACCCATGATTGTTCCCCTTGATCCAGTATATACGATGGAGGTTTCCACGTAGTACGAAAGGGATTAGTATACTGTACGCCTTTGGCTAATTCTCCTGCTGCTTGTAAGGCATTGGTTTGAACTTTGGAAGCTTCTCGTAAGATCCGTGCTTCTTCTGTTTGTTTGGAGAGTTTTTCGCGTTCCGTGGCAGTTAAATTGGCATGTTTTGATTGAAGTGCGGATGCCTCGTCTAAAAGAGACATTACTTGTTGCTCGTTGGTTTTTTGTTCGTCTTCCTCTACGACTACTACTTCTTCTTCTTCTTCTTCTTCTTCTTGTGAACCATTTTGATCTTTTGGGTCACTGGAATGTTGAGGTTCTGTGGAGGAGTTATTATGATTCGACAAAATAGGAGGTGTAGAGGATCCACCAATCGCCGCTAGTAATTTCCGACTTCGAGAAGACGTAAAATTGTTGTCATTGTTTTTTTGGGTGGAAAGAACAGCAGCTTCTCGTTCCATCCGGAGTCGTTTTGCAGTGGATAGAAAAGGTACATAGTCGTCTGATTTCGTTTCATTTGATTTTCTTTTTGTTTCTTCCAATAGTGAGGATTGTAGGTGTGCATTCAGATCACCCTCTAGACTCCTTTCTGGGGTAGGGGAACGTTTTCGTCTTTGTCGTCGTTTCTCTCTCCATGCTAATGTTGATGAGGACGTCATGTTGTAACCTCCTTGTGATTGATGCAAAGCGGCACCAGCAGGATGTGGCTTGAACGATAAATTTTTACGTACGTAATCCCCCGGAGCCCCATCAAAAATATTATTATTATTATTATTATTAAATTTGTTATCGTAATTTTAAGTAACATCTTTCTTGTCTTCCACAAAAATTGTACAAGTTCATACTCTTTCATAAGAAAAGTACAATTCATTCATTCACACTTTCTCTAGATACCGTCTATGTTTGAATTCAGTTGGAATTCATCATTTACAAGTGCGAATTGAAACCAAGTCTAGAACAATGTTACTGATTTAAGAGATGCAAATGTCGTCAATCTAATTCTACATGTTTTCTCTTTTTTCCTAGGGAGCTCAACCTGATCTTGCGAAAGCCCAAAGAGGTAGGTGGAGAAATCAAGGAACCGAAATGCACTTCACCATAGAGAAGAAATTAA
>Ga0115008_10004971_pt1 | contig 11033 bp, 16 predicted proteins | sample FraStrMetagenome_FD_87164 | JGI IMG/M metagenome (GOLD analysis project Ga0115008, IMG submission 87164) | Marine eukaryotic phytoplankton communities from Arctic Ocean - Fram Strait ARC3M Metagenome | ecosystem: Environmental > Aquatic > Marine > Oceanic | place: Fram Strait | collected...
AAAACATTCCAAATTACTGACTGATTCTAGAACAGGTCTGAAAAAGTCCGCGTTTTTTACCAAAAACGCGGACATTTTAAGTTCGGCCCAAAAACGCGGACATTTTAAGTGTCACCCAAAATTTTTGGTTTCAAGCTGTTTAACAAAATAAAGCAAAATTATTGGCGAGAAGGCCAGAAAGCATGCAAACTCCGTATTTCAAAAAATCTAACCAAATAATTTCATGAAAAGTAAGGCTGTTCTCGTGGATGCCATTTTTTTATTAATTTTTATCCTATTTTAAAAGTTGTAAGCATATTTTGCAATCACAAAAATATCCTTATGGTATTCTAAGCTTCGAATTTAGAGCAGTATTTAGCGGCTTTTCTTGCGTTTTTACCCTGCAAGTTGGAAGTGCTTTTCTCATTTTGAGAATCTCTTTTGGCATCAGATTCCGCGCTGGGGCCTGAAAAAATTTTGGGATCATGATTTTTCGACGATGAAAAACTGTTATTTTGTTAGTCGATAATTTACCCAGTTTATGAGGCACTGGTAGATTCACGCATATCGGTGGGGCCGGAAAAGCATCCAAAATTTTAGGCTCCTGGAACTCGCCCACGTCTGGGATCGACTTTTCGTCTTCAGTGAACGGCACAAGCTGAGCTTCGGAAGCTTCCTCTTCCCCAAAAGAGACTTCTGACTCCGATTCGATGTCTGAAGAATCAAGAATTTGGCGTTCGATTCGCTCTCCAGCATTCTCTTCGTCTTCATCAGCTCGCTTCACGAGCTTCAGGTCGAAGTACTTGTCGATGTTTTTGGCGATTGAGTCGACTCGTTTTGGAATTGGAGGTGGCGTGCTTGAGTTGGTTTCTCAAAGAATATTCGCAATATTTTCATGATATTTTCGATTGAAACTTTCCCTGTAATTCTTGCATAGCTGCCTCACACTGTCAAACTCTTTGTCATCTTCTGTGTCAACAGGTGGGTAGAAATGAAGTGTGACTTCCTCACGCTGCTCGAAAGGGACTGGAGGCAACTCTGGAATGGGCGGTGGAGTTCGCGAGTCAAAAACGAGCTGCTTTTCAGCTCCGCAGCTTGTCTTTACGTTTATGACTCTTTGACGGGGATAATTAGATCTCATTTTGAATCCAGAAGATGAGTTGATTGAATTATCATTTCCTGGAAGACATAGATGTAGCAGTTGAGCAGTTATCGTCGAGGTACTTGTCGCCGTCTGGATTTTGAAATTGATAATAGTATTCTGCAAGATTGAGGTCTGGCTGTTCAGTACGGCCCCTAAATGAGAGAATTAAGTTGGAAGCGAGCATTTAGCAAGTGTTTTTTTTATTAACTTATTGTGTGGATTTCCGATTTTCACAACTGGATCAAAATCTTCTCTTTCATTAAATGCATTTGGTTTATCCTCCGTGAGTGTTGCATAAGGATGAGGTTTCTTGATTGGTTTCATTAAAAAAGGGAATCTTTTTGATTTTACCGTGAAAGAGCTGTTTAATTCTTTAGTCAAATTCTTTCGAAGAGCTCTCATGTCTTCCATGATTTCTATTTTGTAGTTTTTGTTTGATATTTCTTCTGCGTTTTACTAGCTAGTCGAAATTGACGAGCGCACGAAGTTTGAAATGGGCCTTGGCTTTTCACCTCCTGCCAACTGCAGCAGTGGCAGTTGTGTCCAATTTGTCCACCTGATGGCAGCCGCGTTGTATTTTAACGCCAGTTGGTACATTTTTCTTTAATCTTGTGACAAAATCATTCACTTTCTATAAAAAGTAGTCTGTTACTTGCTTTTCCAACGGTCGAAGCCTCGAAGGTGTTCTACATCCGATTGCTCAAGAAGCTTTCCTGCGACCAACGAATATTTTAAGTTAAATAATCCTATCACTTATTTGAAATTATGATTGCCAAATACATATACTGATTTTTTTAAACAAAATAAAAAATATCTCAATCATCTTCGCCAAAGAACACGATTTATTTTCTGGAAATTTCTGCCGACAGAAACAGCAATTGCGCGGTCATAAAAACTTGCATTAACACTTGTTTTCAAACCAAAGATTATGTTTTATCTTTTTATTGCTCAAAATTATCAATACAATATTGAAATTCAGGAACTAAGGCAGTTAACGGCGAATATCGTGGCTAAACTCAGTCGTTGGAAAGAACGTAGTTATCCCTTTCGAGCGTGTTGAAGTTAAGAACGCAGTCGAGTATCCAGTCGCGCGAGATTCGCTTGATGCCGCTCTCGTTCGAAAAGTCTTTCAGCAAATCTTCTCGTGTGCAATAATCGTTCTTATATATTTAATTATCAAACTGATTTTAGAATTAAAATATTACCTCCGTAGATTGATTCGCATTGCCGACAATAATCGGGGTCAAGCTTGTTTTGAGAAGCTTTTTCTCATCCTCGACGATGGTTGCGCCAGTGTTTCTCATAAGTTCGTAAAGGTGCACTTTCGTCAAATTCATGTCGTACGGTCGTACCGTCTTGATCATGAAGTCGCTGAAAATACTCTTCGCTTGAGAAGTTCGAGATTTGTGAAGCCGAGAGATTCTTGGCACATTTGGCGACGTATCCTGAAAAATATGGTTAGATGCCTCGTCAGAAATTCTTTCAGATGATCTTACCAGATCAAGATCACCGACAATTTCAAAATGCTCTTCGTCCAACAATGTTTTTTGCTCCAAACAATTTCTGATCCACTCTGGTGAGACGATCCAGCAGCCCTGAGCGATTCCGCAAATATATTTGTATGTCCTGTTACACCGTCTTTTTTCTTTATCACTGCCATAGGCAACAACGTGAGTCACTGACTTTGACATGCTGTTCCAAACAGTGACATTGTCGAACATTTTCGCAAGTTCTTTTGCCTGTTTCTTGATCGCTTTGTTCGCTGAAAAATATATTATTTGATCATAATTATAAATCTTCGTCTTACCATTGGACAGAGTAACGATAATTTGTCCATTCCTGACTTTCGGCATCAACGCTGAACCAGGTTCAGTCTTTACTATTCCGTCGAAGTAAGCACTCGGCTCGGGAGCATGTCCACCTGGAAGGACAGTGGAGTGAAGCTTCTTAGATTTCCCGGACTTGTCATGAGCAGGACGAATTGATGAGATCGGCATTTCTGTAAACAAAATATTTTATTTGTTGTCATTTGTGACTCAAACCTGGCAAGCTGCTTTCTCTGGAAGAAATCTTTGGGGTCGACATCGCCATTATTTTCGTCTTCTGATTTTCTTCCTGAGTACTTGGAGTTTCATCTTCTTCCTGTTGCTCTTGATTCTCGTTCGTCAATGTTCTGTCCTGGCTTTCATTTGTCAGGGTCTTCTGACTCCCGTCGTCCATCTCGAACAATCCCATCGACGTATTTGAAGGTTGACTTGCAATATCCATTTCTTTCGTGGAAGTTCGAGTTTTCGAACTTTCTTAAAATATTTTTAAATAAACAGTGAATGAAACCGAATCCTACCCTGGCTGGATTTATTCAAAAGCGCAACAGTCGGATTTTCGCCCCACAGCTCCTCGATTTCGCTGTCGCTTGAAACGGCCGCCGCCGAAGGAACTTCTTGCTGCGCTTTCCGAGTCGATTTGTCTAAATCCTTCTTCTTTGATTTTTCTTTCTTTTTCGCCGTCTTCGTAGTTTTCTCAGTCACGCTGTCGTTTTCAACTTCATCCTGATTTTGAGAGTTTTGAGAAACAAGAGTCTCAATCGGGATGTCATCTGTTGAATCGCCAGTGTTTGAAAGTGGCGAATAAGAAGTCGCCTCTTCGCCTTTTTCTTTCGACAAGTTAGAAAAATCAGGAACGGGAAGATCACTAATTCTTCGCTTCTTCGTCCTGACTGGAGATGGCTTTGAAAACGACGCTCCGGCTTTTTCGGAAACGAGTTTTTCAATCAAAGACGTCAAATGCTGTAGTTGATTTCCAAGCATGATAATTTCAGTCTTGTTTTCAGCCAGTCCGCTGTGAAGCATTTCGATATTTCCCTCCGTCGTTTTCGCCGCTTTTTCGACCGATTTCGAGAGCTCGCTTACTTCCATTTTCATCCGCTTGTTGCTTTCGGAAAACGAGCTCATGTGATTCTCAATTTCTGACAGCTGAGTTTCGAAGATGTTCTCGATGTTCGGGTTAATTTGGTTCGAGATTTTGTTCACTTGCTTTGCGAGTTCTACTTTCATCTCATTTGCCAGAGTTCCAACCTTCGAACCAGCTTCGAGAATTTGATTAGAATGCAGCTCAGCTCTACCCGCTTGCGCTTCGAGTTCTTCTCGGACAGAAAGCAAATTGGCAGTGTTTTCACTCACTTTATCGCCAACTTTTGTTAATTGAGAGGCAATTTTTTCGATCTTCTCTTCAATAAAAGGAGAAACAGGCGCAATAAAAGGACCAGTTGTGTGTTGAACTTCAGGATCTTTAATTTTTGTCGACTGTGGAGCATTTCTTGCGTCGATTCCTGGATCTGAATCTCGAGAAGCTTTCTTCATATTCTTTGAGTTTTCTTTTTCGGCGATTTTCGTACTTTGAGGAACATTCTTGGCGTTCATCTCGCTTCGCCGAGATTTTTCTGCTAATTTTGTACTCTGGGGAGCAGCTCTCGCGTCGAGTTCAGTTTTTTCAGCAACTTTGGTGCTTTGCGGAGCATTTTTCGGATTGAATTCGTGTTCAACTCGGCTCTTGGTGATTTCTGATCCGCTGATTTCACCGATTTTAGTTGATTGAGCGACAGCAGCAAAATCGCCGCTGATTGTGGTCGAGTCAGGGAGTTGATTTGAGCTTTTTGTCGGAAGTTTTTGTTTTTTCGTTGGCGGATTCGGCAGTGAATTTCGAGAGCTTGTTCGCGGCTTTCGAGCAACTTTAGTCTTTTCTTCTTCTTCAGAATCATCAGAAACAATTCTCTTCTGCTTTGCGCCGACTTCTCTCGCTCGCGGACGGGCAGGAATCTTCTTCGGCGCAGGCGAATTGTACGTAAACGACTGCGAAAGCATGTCCTGGCTCATTGGCTGCAGCTGTCTTCTCGGCAGCGCGTCGCGGTTTCCCAAAGTACTCGCTTTTGGGAAATTGTTGCGCGCTGGTTTTGGAGCTAGTGGCTTGTTCTTTGCTTTCACAGCCGGCAATTCTTCTGGAACTTTTGGTGCTTCCTGGATCTCTGGAGGAGGTGTTGGCGTGCTGATTGTATCGAGCGTGTCGATTGAAGGATCGGCGAGGCGTCGTCGTTGGATTTCCTGCTTTTTTGGAATTTCAGCTTTTTTTACCGGCTCTTTTGTTGGCTTTTTCTTTTCAGGCTGGACCTGGATTTCGTCCTCGCTATCTGAGCTGACCGAATAAGGCTTCGGAGCAGGCTTGTGGAACTTCTTGTTGCTTTGTATCGTGTTCGTACTGAATCCGAGCTCGAATGGATCTTTTCGGAGCTTGATTTCGTCCGCGAACGCCTGCGACTGGAAGTCGAACTGGGAAAGCGGCTGAGTTGGAGCTTGTGTTTCGGAGTCTAACAAATGATTTTGAAGAATTATTAATGCAGATATGAGTACCTGTAATGATCACGTGTTTGTCAAAGATGTCTGCCAACATTTTGTGGACTTTGCCGAGCTTTGTGTTCATACTTTTAGGTCGCTTGTTTTTAAGAATGTTGTAAATCTCCAACGCGCTTTGAGTAATCTGCGCATCCACCAAAGTCGTCATTTGCCGATTTCTTCTGAAATAAAGAGTTTGAGAAGCATTTTTAAAATAATTTTTCAGTAAAATATTTTCAATAATAATTGTGTATCAATAAAATGGAAGATAAGGCAGTTGGTCTCTTACTGTAAGAGACTGTAAATATTGGAATGGTAAAATGGGCTACAAAATCAAAAGAAATCATTTTCATCTTCGTCAACTGGATTTTCGTTGTAAACGGAGCTTTTTTGTCGTTCTCGCACTTTCTCGTAGTTCATTTCGTCGTAAACCTGCTTGCATTGCAGTTTCATTCGTCTTACCTCTCCGGGCGTGAGAACCTGGTTCGCCTGCGATTCGAGGTTTCTGATTCCAGCCTCGAAGATCTTGTCCCAGTCGTAAAGATGTTTCGCGCGCACGCCGATTTCGTACTTGACGATTCGTTCTGTTCTGATCTGAGTTTGCGTAGAGATCCTATGCGCGTTCACGCTGAAAATAAATTAAAAAAAAACTGAAACGAAAGTTTAGTAATTAAAGATTATTTTTTTCGCGCAAAATATAACTTACGAGATCTTTCTGAGAATATTATCCTTCTCCAGCTTCGCAATAATCATTTTGGCACTTTTCGCGCCATGAAGGCTGTCTGGTTTTTCCCATTCAATTTGCAACTTTTCGGTGAAAATATGTTTTAGCTGCGGCTCTGTGATTTTTCCCTTTCTGAAGAACATTACAGTCAGCAGCATCGTCGCGATGTGGTCGATCGAGGTGAACGCGTCTGCGCTTTTTTCAAGCGGCTCTAGAACTTTATTTTCGACAAAATTCACCATTTCGAGCTGATCGGGAGGAAAAATCAGCTGCAGACCTGGCGCGAAATGAATTGAACTGCCAAAAACTTCCTGAAAATATTATTTATTGCTACAATCGAAAAAAGAAACTTACTTTGAATTTGTAAGAAATCTTCTTGAACTCTCGGACGTCAGTTTTGGCGAGTCTGGCGATGACGTATGGAACTTTGCCTGAATTATTTTTGTCGATCAGAACTTGCGCCATAAGTTTTATTCGTTCCTGCTTTTGGTTCTCGTCCATTTTCGCCCTTTTCTGAAACAATATCTGTTTAAAAAAAATTGTCAGTCAGATAGAAAACGTAATAGCAAGTGTTATCGAAAAGAACAGTTTTCTCTAAATAAATTGAAAGTTTCATTTAGAAATTAAAAGTGTCACTATGCCTTCTTCATCAAATTAGAAGAAGGCATCGTCCTGATTTTTCGCGCCAAGCTTGCTCATTCGACGGCGCGCGCATGACATCATCAACAGGCGCCATCCGGAAAGTCTCAAAGGTTTTTTGAAATTGAACAATTCGCTATTATTTCCATAGATCAATTATCTTTTGCAGCGAGTTTACCATAGACAAACTCACATCAACAGAATGAAAATCAAGGAAAGGTGGAAAAGTATTTTATTTAATCCTCAGTTGAAAAAATCAGTTTATCGGTGAATGCACCATGCAGAAACGTATGCGTTTCCACACTCAACAGTCTCAGCTCCCGTACCGGAAGTGGTCATGTAAGCTGGATCGCTCGCTAGAATGTTCATGTCACGAGAACCGCTGCACAGGAAATGGGCGCCGTTCTTTTTGAGGTGGCCAGCCATACATCGGTTGTACTCTTCGCCACTTTGAAGGCTCATGCATCCATGTGAAGCGTGGTCACAAGATGTTGCAAGACCTCTAGAAATCTATTTTAATGCTCTGTCCCAAAAGCCGAGCCGTTTACTTACGCAGAATCGACAGCGATAGAAGATTCGCCGCAAAGAACACCTCCATATCCCTCTTCTGTCGAATACCAGTAACCCTCGTAGGCAACGTTGACCCAGTCATCGGTGAACGCGCAAGTTACCTCAATGCTGTAAGCGGTGCTGAGCGCGTCTCGGATGCCGTCGAGGCAGTCTTGCTCGTGATGGTTGTGCACATTGCAAAGATCAAGCTCTGCAGCGAGAATACCCGTTGCCTCGCTATCGTTGATTGCCTGGGCGTAGATGGCGGAAGCAAAGACGGAGAAAACCTTCATTTTGAATATTTTAAATTATTCGGAACTTTTTAATCAATTTGATTTTATATAAAAATGCCAGATGGAAATCTCTCACGAGCTTTTTCGTGAGAACAAAAAAAAGGGCAGCTGGATGTGAAACAAGAACGAAAACAGAATCGTCAGAATATTCAAAATTCTTTCTTAGCAAAGCATCAAAAGCTCGAAAAACAATACATATTTCAAATTTATTTACAAATTCCACGTTTTTCTTCCATGATTTCAGAAATTTCACAACACTTCAACAACAGGTTCATAAACAAAATCCGACTTTAAAAAGAACTCCGACGAAGGGACGAATTTCAAATTTTCGCCATCTCCGATCAGTAAAAATTGTAGACTGACATCTCGGCACTTCTTTTCAAGCAGTCTCTGGCCGTTTTGAAACTTGAAAAATTTCCGTCTTTTCGCTTTTATAACTATCTTCCACGCAGCAGGACAATTCTCTTCGTTGATTTCAACACCTGATCTGAATTGGCCGTCGTAATCGTTGAGGAGGACGGGTTCTACGGCAACAGCTTGATCCAAATGGCTTACAAAAATATATACAGGCTGCGAAATCTTCTGTATCTACCTGTATAGCTCGCAGACTTCGTTCTTGAACTCACTGTATTTTTGCTCACGGAAATCGTACGTAAATGACAAGAATTGGTTGTTCTCCCGCTCGAAAATTCTTAAAGTTTTGTTTACAAACAGTTTTAACACGATTAAAACATACATACGAAATAATATCCCGGAGTATCTCCATCCATAGCCAGTTTCGGAAAGGATAAAGAACTTGTTGGCTGGATGATATCGTGCGAATCCGAAACCTCGCGGCACTTCTGGCATCACTTTCGGAATCCGTTTCGTGTCGTAGTTGACTTCCGTGCCGAGATTGACGATGTGCTCGTCGATGAGGCGAATATTTACTTCTTTCTTCATTTCGTACACGTCGAGAAAAATAGGATCGTTTGGGAAACGCAGCCAAGATCGGAACTCCCACGACTTTTTCACAAAATCAGCAAGTTTTTTCTCAAGCTTGAGGAAAGCGACGGCGTTCTTAAGAACTTCTTGACATCTTTGAAATTCGTCGAGTCTTTTTAAAAACTGATCACGTGGCTGATTCTTGACTCGCAAGTCTAAAAGCCGAAACATGTACTCGCTCATTGGAACTGAAATCCTTTCGACTCTGAAAAGTCCGGTTCTCTTCCTTGATTTCATTTTCAATCTAACCTGGGCTGGTTTTTTCTCGGCCTGAAGACCGTGCGAAAATACGGATAGCATCTCGTCAAGAAGCTCTTTTCAAAGGTATGAGTCTTGTCCGTGAATTCGATTTCGATTGGCACTTTCATTGACTCTGCGGGAGAATAATAATCAACATCGCTAATCAGTTTAAATTGGTTAAAAATAGCTAATCTTCAAACCTAAAGCGTAAGAATACCATCGCCCTATTTTAATAAATGATTTTTCAATCCTAAACTGATTTTTTTAAACCCAAAAGTGTTTTCATAAACAACAACATTCTAGAGAGAGGAAAATTATTTATAGGAATTTTAAACGCACTCTATCATACATTCATTGTGACAATCTTCAAAGCTTTATGAAAAATAAATGATGACATGATTTTTGATAGCAATGACAAGATTTCCACTCAAATATTCTATTTCGTGCATATATTCCACTTTGCTCTATAGATAAAATGATTTATCTGTTTTCCTATATTGAAACAAGAAAGAGAAAGACAGTGACAAAATGAATATTACTGCATTTTATATTTTTTCTTCAATAATTATTATCATTCTTGCGTGTTTTTGTTTCATGGTTGTGTATTATGAAGAAATCGGTCAAAGGCAAATAAATGATGATCAGGATAAGCACATTTCCAAGTACATTTAGGAGGACAAATGTTAAGAAAAAAAATATTTTTAAGCTACATTCTTATAACAGAAATAGACTATCATCGTATGTCCGCGGCAAAAGACCGTGTTGATTTTATCATTTTTCCAATGATTCTTCTCGCGATTCAGGTATGAGAATGTTTGTTACAGTTTTCTTAGTTCATTAAACTTCAGATAATTATGGGACTACGTCAATTTGTTGATACTGCAAACTTTGATCAAGAAGAAGGTACCGATAAGACAGAACGCGAATATTGGAGAAAGTAAATAATCATCGAGGACGATGAGCAAAAAATCGTCGAAGCGAAAGAATCATTTTATTAATTATAATAAATTTCATTCTGATAAATCGGAAAGATTAATGGAAAAACACGATAGTTTCTGGCGGTGATTAGCGAAGTGATTTGAACTTGCAAATATTGAATTTATTGTTTGATAAAGTATGCACTTTTTCGTCTCATTGAGCCAATAATCACAAGAATTCGTCTGTTCTGGAGGCAGGCAGGAGCCGAGGTTTGAGATTAGAGAATTTTCTCTCAATTTTTTACTCCGCCGCGCCCTCTCAATATCCTGCTAAGTTAAAAACTTGAGAAAAAAAATAGAAAAATTATCGAAGTTGTAAAAAAGTTGGACCCGTTACCAAGCTACGTTATTACAAGAAAGAAAGAGAAGGCAAGAAATCGAAAGAAAAGAGAAAATTCTATTATCAGCAACTCTTCATTGTCGATCCATAATTTATGAAGATTAATCACTCGCGAAGACATAAAAGTAGAAGAAATTCGAGTTAGAAAACGGGACTATGAAAACAGTACTCAGAACAGTTTTTATTCTTGTTCTGTTCGCTGGAAGCGTGCTTGGAAGAAGCTTCAATCGACGTCAAAAATGCTCGAAGCTTGGAAGAGAATATAAATGCTCGGCAAGACATCAACTGGGCTCGACTTGTTATCACAAAAAATGTAAAAGGAATGGAATCAAATAAACCTAGATCCAAAGTTATCGTTCATAAAAATGATGGAAAGTTTTTTGAGGCCATCAAAAGTCGAATTCTGAGATGCCAACGAAAAGACGAGTCCCAGCGACCAATTTGGATTGGCAATAGATGGATAGGCAATTGCACGGGTGAGTTTATCAAAATTCCGTATTTTAAAAGTGCTATAAAAGTCACACTCTTGGAGCCAAGTGCGGATAATTTGATCGATTTCGGAAGCTATCTGATATTCAAATATCCCAAACGTGTCCAATCGTGCAAGCTGGCAGAGCTGAATGACGTAAAATTCATAAATTTAACGATTTTATATCATAAATTATGCGCCGTAATTAACGACTTCAAAATACATGGGGCTCAATAACTTTCTGTTGCGTTCTTGAAGTCTTAGAAAATCATTTGAATAACTTCTACGTCGACGCCGAATTCTTCGTTGA
>Ga0115008_10004972_pt1 | contig 11030 bp, 1 predicted proteins | sample FraStrMetagenome_FD_87164 | JGI IMG/M metagenome (GOLD analysis project Ga0115008, IMG submission 87164) | Marine eukaryotic phytoplankton communities from Arctic Ocean - Fram Strait ARC3M Metagenome | ecosystem: Environmental > Aquatic > Marine > Oceanic | place: Fram Strait | collected 2012-06-18
CACTACGGCGGATCCTGCACCTTCACGATGCTACGCGTTATTTCTACTGGCTCCCCCGGTGAGAATGCATGGGAGAGGTCTGCCGTCAGGTACACAAATGAAATAGTATTAATTTGCTCCTTAGGCGACTCAGTGTTCATAACGAAGTATTGCATATACTATGAAATATAGTTTCACTTTACCTAAATTGAATTGAAAATTACGTTAATGATTAAAAATAAATATATGTAGATGGATTGTGGTGTGGTTGTGTTATGGCATTAGATGGTGGGTTTCGATTTTGGGGAGATTTTTGATTTTTTGATTTTGCTCTATGAATGATATTATGTTAGATCAATTATCATGGGGTTATTTCTCTTGGTTCTGGATTTGGATTTGTATGGTCGTCTTTGTCTTTTTTCGGAGTGGATTGGATGAAGAAATGATTTTGGTATAGAGGTGGTGTCGCTGTTCTGTATGATTCCTGCCGCAATGTTCCTTATAGTCATAGATGAATAACCGTCGGTATCTGATGTGAAGGCCCGAGCTGCTTTATCGATACATTCTTGTGTGGTTAATTTATTGCGGAGTCCATCTATTATCGTTTTGAATCCAGTGATCACCCTTGGTCCGCATTCGAGTTCGGCTTGAGTTTGGCAGCTAACAGATGTCCACGAAAATGATCCCCGATTAGGTGTGAAAGCTTTTTCGATTTTGGATTTTATGATTCTATTCAGCGTTTGTGATCCAAGCGAATCGAGGTGCCATCCTGTGGTTGTCCTTCCGTTTTTATCAATAACGATGAAATACCAGTGGCCCATGGACAGAGCTCCTGAAAAGAGCGGAATGAGATACACTCCATTCGGTTTTTCGCTTTTTGCACGGTTGTTGTTGAAAATTCTTCCGAATCTCCCCCATCCAGCATCATAGGTCCATGCTAAAATCATTTCCGTTGATTCCGAATTACCAATAAAAGTGTTTGAATCTGTATTTTTCCTCAGGTTGACGATGGCTTTCAGCATTAGATGGCCTGACAGAAGTCTTCCCCTTCGTTTTATATTGATATAGTCTATGGAGTTGTGGAGCTGGTCGGTGTTTGTCTTTCCTGCATCGCGCAATGTATTAAATTCGATGTGCGTATCATTTTCTGTAAGATCAATTATTGGTGGTTCGATTTGGTAGTTTGGTTTTGGCTTTTTATCTGTTGTATGGTTTTTAATGCGAGGATTGGTGATAGGTGAGTAATTTGGTAAAGAACATGGGCTTTTGTGATCTCTTTTGATTCTTTGTCGGATCGGGCTTGTGTTGATGTGGTGTATTGATGTTGCGTTGTTTTGTGTTGCGTCTGGTTTTTTGAATAATGATGAGTGTAATTTTATCTCTTCCTCCTTATCCTGCTGTACTCTAATTTCGTTCTCGTTGATCGCGTGTTGAAATGTGTGAATCGCCCACTTTATTTTATCCTCCCCCTTCTGCCAACCGCATGTGCGTCGATTAATACATTTGATTATTAATTTGCAAACGGTTCGTTCGTAGTCGGTTATTTTCTTATCCTTTTGTGTAAATGGATTGGTTTTCGCTGTAGAAAATGGTTTGCGCTGCTTTTCTATCTGTACTGCTGCGGATGGAGATGTGTTGAGTAGTTTGAGCATTGATTTGTATGGTATTTTGTTTGTGTTGGTAGTTTCGCAAAATTTTGTCAGTGTTAAAATGGTGCTGGCGGAATTTTGGGTCGATAAGAGAGATTTTAGGTAGGAAATTCCTTTTTTCATGTTCATGATTTGTCGCCTACACCTCATGCATTGTTTTTGTTCTGATTGAATGGTACATGGTGCGTGCACTTGATTTGTGTTCCAAAAAGTGTCTAATTGATTGCAAGTGATTCCTATGCATGTTTTTGGTAGGGGCTTCATGAGGGTTATTTCATTTTCGGTTTTCTCTAGTAGCTGAACTTTTTTGGTATGATTTTCAGTTTCATTTAATAATTCTCTTTTCAATGCTTTCTTTTTGGCAAAAGTCCCTTCGTCTAATTCATATTTTGCTCTGATGGCTTTTTCCGTATTTTTACTGACCAGGTTGATGACACGATGGATGCCTATTGCTCGGGCAGCGAATATGCTGACTATTTCCTTCCATTTGGATATCAGTTCCGTTTCTACACCTTTTCGTTGTGAGATGTCAAGGATAAAGTTTTGTAGGGATTTACATGTTTTTAGAATTTTTTCATGTATTTGCATCGGTATGATTCCCATCCAGGGACCATCAACAATACCTAACTCCGTGTCTTTCAAATTTTTGACTGTGGCAGGCGGGGTAAGGCCAAAAATGTGTAGGAAAATTGGTTGCTTAGTGTTTAGAGCAAACGGAGGTGCTGTTGGTGATTTGTATTGGTGGAATGTTCTAGGTATCAAGGCTGGACAGGGTATTGTTTCGGTATCTATATGCAGTAGTCGACCTGTTTGTTGTTTGTGTAGGAGTAGGAAGATGTCCGAGATTGATATGATTGTTTGGATAGTGAAGTTTCGGGAGGTGTATGACGCTAATTTATTGAAGAAGTTGGCTAGTTTTTCTTCGATGAGGTTGTTCACGTTTTCTCTGAATGTCCTAATATGTGTGTTGGAGCAAAAGAGTAAATAATGTTTCCGATTTCCTTTATCTTCCGTTGAAAGGTTGGACTGCTGGTATTGATCACACCATATGCACGGGCTGAGATGTCTGATGAGGTCCTTTACATTTAACGATAAGAGCTTATTTGGAGTTTCAGGATTTTTGGAGGAGTCGCAATAAACGTTGAGACACCCTGTTCTGTAGGTGTTAGATTTGTACAGTCCTCTAGTATGTGTTCTGCTGAGTCCACAGAGGGAGCGTAGCCAGCCTTTGTGTAATTTCAGTGTTCCCCAAGTTAAGTGTGAGTGAGGGTACCATCTCCATAGAAGGCCTTGTGTTGGTTTTGTTTTGATTCTCTTAACACGTTCTTTTTGTATGATGGTGTGGACAAAGTTACCTGTTTGTTTTTCAATGTTCTTTCCGAGCCAGGTTAGAGTGAAATTCAGATCTGAAGGTACCTGATAGAATAATAGGTTTGGTGCATGTTTTGGGATAATCTTCATGGCTATAGTGGCGCTAGAATCTGCGAAATGATTTGCACTCGTTAGAGAAAGATTGGGAATTATTTCTGGGTATCGTCTATTCTTTGCAATTGCATTTCCCATAGGATTGAGTTGATGAGAGTCTATCTTGAATACGGGTCTTGCATGGTGGTCGTCCCAATATTGAGGTTTCCATCCTATTGCTTCCTTTACCTCTGGTAGGATTGTTGTTGTAGTCCATTCCTTACTGATGGCGAGAAATTTTTCCATTCTGATATTTAGTGTGTTCCTAATTGGTGTTAATGATTCTTTATCGGATCCCCTTATGATCGACGTGGTGTCTGAATGAATACAAGCTGAATGATGAAGACGCGATATAATGGATTTACAGACTCCTGATAGGATGGTTCTTATGTAAAATCGGTCAGTTTGTTTTACTCCTTCTCTTACGAGATATTGCATATGTGACCTAGCCGTGCTGCTATCTGTTATAACTATGCGTGGAATAGATTTTGGGAGGGCCTCTTCCTGCAAACACATTGCCCAACATTCCGCCATAGCAATGTCCGTTTCGTTTGTCCCTATTTCCGTGGGTAGTTTTACGATCCTTGACATAAGTGGTTTCATGGGTCGATTCACCCATTCTTTTGAATCTAATGTTTCGTCACCTCGTATGTCTAGGATACATATTGTGATGGCTGCCGTTGCAGTTATGTTATTTGGTTGTTCTTGAGACGATGACATTGTGTCTTTGACGAGTCCCCCATCAGTGGCAATGAATATTGGACTTTTGCTGTTTGCGATTGTCTCCGTGATATGAACATGTGGGTTGTCACACCATCTGGGATTTTTATTGGGTGCAGTTTGTTGTTTAGAGCAATTATTGGGTAATGATTGGTATCTAGCGTTGAAATTAATGTTGGTGATTGATCGTGCTTCTTCGCGTATTTGGATAGGCTTCAGTAACCAATAAGAGTTTGGATATTTCCATTTGAGAATGTTAGTAACATCGACTTTGTTCCATTCTTCAAATGCTGCTGGTATTGTGTTATTTCCAATTAACGAGGATCCAAGCCATTCCCAACAATTGTAGCAGTTGGTGAGTTGATTGAAGGTATCATCTCTAACCTTTTTGAATGTTTTTTCCAATGTTGAAATAGCAACTGGTAAACGAGTAAACTTGTGTTGGATTTTGAAATTCCAGTCGTTTTCTTCTATTAGTCGTAAAACCCTGTGCACGTCGCTTCCAAAACAGAGTTTTAATAAAAGTGGTTTTCCATTATTGATTGAACATTTATTACTGTCCTTATATTGGTCAGTTCCGATTGGTGCGTAGGTTTTTCGTTGGGATAGGTGACAAAGAATAGAATTTATGATGTGTTCGTCTGCATCTCTTAACTGAATGCCGAATCTACCTAACTTATGTATTGCGTCCCTGATATGATTTCCGGTTTGTATCTCAAGATTGTCATCGTTATCAAAAGCGAAAATGGCAGCTGATCTGGCTCGCAATGCCTTTGAATCTAGTAATATGCCATTTAAGCCCACTTCAATTTCTCTTGCTACTGCAGATATGTCTACTTCCAAGTTTGATAGGAATCCTAGTCCTCCTATATTCTTATCAAGAAAGATTTTGTGTTTACAGTCTGAGTTCGTGAGGCCTCTTGATTTTCTGACAATGCTGATTAGAAGGTTGTCAACATCCCTGAGGTCTAGACTATTGAAGTTCATTTGGAGAGGGGCAAAGCTGTGCATCGTTGCACAAAGCATATTGGCGCATTTTAATTGGGTGTCCTCATGCATGTTGAGCATTTTTAACGATACGATTCTCTCTTTCATTTTGGCAATAACTGATTCTCCCGATTGAGAAGTATCTCCAGAAAGGGTGCTAGTTAAGCCGAGATGTTTGTGGGGTATCGGGTTAATTATTTCGCACCATTTTTGTTGTTCTTCCTCTTCAAGGTTTTGGAAATCGGTTTGTATGTAGAATTTTCTGAGTTCTTCCTTATTTAGGAATACTTTAACTGGTACTTTCTCTTTGATAGGGCCGTCAGATTCAAAGCTCCAAGCGTATGAGGTGCATTCCTCTAAATTAATTACAAAATTTGCACTGACATTGTAGAATTGCAATTCACATTTGGAACTTTTACGTCCTATTTTTGTTACCATGCTGAGATCCCCTGCCATTTGTAGAAAATGTGTGGTGAGTGGTATTAGATCTTCCTCGAAGTATGCAGAGCAGAATATTGAGTTGTCATCGCTGTATCCAATTCTTGATAAGGTGACTTTAGCATCTCTTGGGTCGCATTTGTTGAAGTTATATGTTGCTAATTTATGGGAGTCATTTCTAATGAGGATATTTTTTACTCTTTCTGTGAGAGTTTTCCAAATTTCGTGTTTCAGTCGAATTACTAGATTGGCGATGGTAGGGCTGTCCGGGTTGCCCTGTTCGAGCCCGCAGACAAACCTAGCATAGATGACACCTTTACTAGTTATTATTTCCACGTGTTTGCCTTCCATAGCATTGGCTTTCAGTTCTACATACCCTTGATCTGGGAAGCCACATACTACCATTGATGCAAGAAGAATTTGGACCGGTATGCGGTCAAAAAATTTTTCTTCATCTTCGTCCACTTGCGCTGACGGGATTCCTCCTTCTCGACAGTCTTCTCGGAAGCATAATTCGGTGGCCACCAGGTTGGCACATCCTCGGCCTTTTCTGTAAGCTGTGATACCTTCGTGCAGGATTTTTAGTTTTTCTATTGCAGCGCTGGTTCTTACCGTACAGAGTGCGTTGACAAAGCAATAGGTGTCCGTGCAAAGTGAGATTGGTCGGTACTCGTTCTGTTTCCCAGGTTTGGGGATTGGGAAACGTGATATTTTCTTAACATCATTAGGTAGGTACCGCATGATTAACATTAGCTTAATAAGGTTGAGCATGACAAGTTGCCATCTTTTTCCAAACCTGCCTAGGACAGCGAGCTGAAACCCCTCGTGTCTCGCCTTTCCTGGAATTGCTGTGATGGCTTTGAAATAACTTTCTCTGACTTTGTCATCTTCGTTCATTTTACCATCTTCATTGGTGAGGTAGAAGGGATAATTGAGTGCTGCGTGTCGAGTCTCTGGCGCTTGGAATAATTTCTTGGTATGGTTTTGATGTGCATTGATGAAGGCGTCCTTTATCTCGTTTGGCAGCGAATTTCCGTTATGGATTAAATGGTTGATGTCTGATTTGGAGATTTTTCTGGTTGGATCGAGTGTTACTCCTCTTGCTCCGATGCCAGGTTCGTGACGTATGGAGGCAAATGCGCAGGTGGTTTTTGCTTTGGAATTGCCCATCCATTTGTTATGGTGCAACTTCGTTGCCAGCATTTCTTCCAATTCATTTGTGCAATCCCTGTATGCACCAAGAGTGTCGTCCCATATGATCTTGTGCGTTTCAGGTGCTGCTCTGTCTTTAAATAGAACCTTCTTCGTGAATTGTTCTATTTTATTGGTCCTCAGTAGATATAAAAGCGTGGAATGTTTATAATGCTGTTGAAGTCTAGATAATTTCCTAGCTGTCGATTTTAGGCTATCGAGAGCATTCGAGAGGCAATTTTTCAGTGCGGTAATATCTTCGTCAGTTGGTTCATTAACGTGGCGCGGGTTGAATTTTTGTAGAAGATTCACAAAGATGGCGAAGTCCTTGGTAAGGAAGGACATGTTATCTTTATTATGCGGTAGATTGAAACAGTGTGTACAGCCCTCTCTTCCGAGCCATGAGTTGAATCTGTGGATTAGGTTTGGGGAGATATCTGGAAAAGCATTGGTATCGGATGGTTTCTCCGTTGACGCATCTTGTGCCCTGCTTCGGTTTTTTGGTTTTTGATGCTTGCTCATATTGGCTTGGTCCATTTCAAATAGGATAGCTTCAATGTGCTTGTCTCTTGTTTCGAGTTCATTCAGGAGATTTTCATGGATTTTTGTTGCTTTAGAGGTGATGGAGTCCGTCTTTAGCATAATATCCCAGAGATCTTTGATATCTTCGAACGGTAGTGGGTTGAGTTTGTTCTTTTTGCGGAGATTAAACTCATTGATCCAATAGATGCCCCTATCCACTGAGCGGATTCGATGTTTGATTCGCGTTCCTAAGTATCGTAATTTTGTGGTGATTGGCAGGTTTGCAAATAATTTGAATCCTTCGTGTTTCCTTAGTCTGCCGCGTGTAGTGCCAGCTTTCTCATTTACTTGGACCTCTGTGGTTAGTTTGATTCTCCACAGTGATTGTTTGATTCCATCATTGAACTTGCGGAATATATATGCTAGGTCTAGCGCGTGCTCGTCATTGATTTTGATGAGCTGATTGTTGGGACCGTCGACATTTTGTGCTAGCCCATCTTTCCACAGTTTCTGATAAAGGTTCTTGATTCGTTTTTCAACTGAGCTTAGGCAATCATTGGAGTTGGCTGCGCTGTCGTTGGTAATTTCTCTCAACTTAGTGAGAACGGCTACTTGGTCTTTGAATGTTCTGCAGTCCTTAAACTGATTATCATCAAAGGAGAGATCCGTGCCATCTGTTCCCTCTCTTTTCATCTTGATGTTGAAAATGCGTCCATAGTTGAACTTAATGGAAGAAGTACCGCTACAGTTGTTGTTTTGTCCAAATCTACGAAGCGTACAGGATAGAAGGCGGTGATCTGATGGGAAGTATGCACCTGCGACATTCTTTTTGTCTAGGTGTGTTGCGGTGATCCAGGTCTGAAAGTCTTCCCTTGTAGGATATAAGATGTGATCGATACCACGGGCTCCTTCGTGGCCTACTCTAGTCCAGTATTCGGTTGGACTGTTGAGTTTACGTACAATAGATTCGTGGGATCCGTGAAGCGATGAGATGATACCATCCTTTGGGTATGGAAGTCTGTAGTTCCCCAGGTTATCGATGTCCAGAGTAGTGATTGTCTCTTGGAGATCTCCTAAGACCATAATGCAGATGTTGGGGAAGTTATGATACCAAGTGCGCATAATTTCTCGAATAGTATCCACAGTTAGTTGCAGTGTATCTTTGTCTTCTGGTGTCTTGCCAAGGGCACCGCGAGTACTAGCGTATACCGAAATGATGCCAACTTTTTGTCCATTGTCAAAACCAAAGGCGATGGAGGTAACACGTCCATGTTGGAAAGATCTGAAGTTGGCTATAGTTTTGCCCCCCCACTTCCATTTGTCGAATAGAATGACTTGATGGGGCGTTTCGAAGCAACTGATGCGAGCTTCGCCTAGTTCCATCTTCTTGAAAGATTTCCATGTGGAGCTTTCCGTGTGAGGACTTGGAAAGGGTTCCTGCAAGGAGAGGAAGGTTAGGTTGTTGGAGATAAAGAATTCTGCCGCTAGTGCATGATCATACTTGTTGCGGATGTTCATGGTTGCAATGATGTCATCATTGTTATCAACTAGTGTTTCTTTTTGGAACTCCGCGGAATGGTTTGCTTTTTCACCCATTAGGTCGAGGATAGTGTCTTCTTCTAGGTAGACTGTACTGACTTCGTCATCCAAGTTGTCATTATCTTCGGTCTCCTCCGACTCGCTGTTGATATCTTTATTTTTATTTTTGTTTTTGTTGCGAGAGAGAGTAGATGAGTGCTTGTCGTCTACAAGTAATGCCTTGAATGAGATGGGAGTGATGTCTTCCTCCACCCAGGATCCATCTGATAGGGAGAAGGAGTCGTCCGAGATACTCATATCTGAGTCGGTAGAGTAGTTTGTACTTGCGTCGTAATCCGTTAGACTACCATTGTCAGTAGTAGTTTTTGCGACTCGGTTGTCTGAGATTTCCTGCATGTTGCTGAAGAAGAAATCGTTGCTGGAGTTAGACTCGTGGATAGCGGATTCATACTTATTATGATTGGGGTCTGTATGAGTTTTCGACAGTTGATCGTCGCTGTCCGGGGTGAACAAGTGCTTGTAGTAGTCCCTGGTTGGGATGTCTGACATTCTTGCGGGGTAAGGTGTCGGTAGATAGTGGTCTAGCAGTATTTCAGAGCGTGTACGACGGTCTGAAGTCTTCCAGTTGGTAAATTCGGTGCTGAATCCAAATGTGGAAGATTGTGTTTACAATGCGGAGATCTTTGCCAAGAACAAAGATTTCGTGCGCCGCAAAAGTGCTCACATATGAGGTTATTGTTCGGCTTATGAAACTGTATGTGCCCGTAGTTTGTTGTATGATCGATAAGCGATCTCTACCAGAGTAACTAGGACTAATAACTGGCGCGATATCAATTGTTTTATAAACCAGAGTAGGTGTACATATGTTAGGAGATCTTTTCTCTGTGATTCTGTTGAATCTTTTTGCTAGATATGTAGAAGATAAATGTAGGTTTTGATATATTCTTCAATATAGGCTCTTGTATTCAATCAGAATTTGTGGGAAGAGATGAGAGAAATGGGCAAGTGACATGTGTACGTTAATTTACGTCATCATACTTGAAGAATGGAAAGTAGTAGGTAGGGAATGAATTCGAGGGACGTGTTTGGTTGCGTATGTTCGAGTACATGGGACGTAATACGTGATTTGTTATAAGTGGATCCGATTTTACTTTGTAGAGTGAGAATCTAGCTAAATTTTATAGCTTATGGGAGAGAATTTCTTTGAAGGTGATTGTATAGTTTCCGGAGGAGTTGGCTGGCTCGTCTTTAAGAAACCTTAAAGATATATGATAACGTACATCAAAGGGTGTTGTACTGCTTGCATGAGTGAGTTACCTGCTACCGCTTGGAGCGGTTGGTGGTTTTGACAAGCACGATATATGGTTGGTTTAGACGGATAGTATTCGAAAAAAGAAAAAATTCCGAAGTAGTAAGGTGTAGCAAATATAAACATTTTTGAGTGTGAAAATTGAACTGAAAGATTTTGCATGGAGGGATTCTGCGAGTGTCAGTTTTATTATCTGGAATCATATGCTATGGTCGGAATGGTTTCGGATCATGATGTGATGAAGTAAATGGATTCCTTAAAGTGAATATCGTATTTTAGTTGTTTCATCCTTTTAGAGCTACAGAAGGTAAAAGGGTTATTACGGGATTCGTTTAGTCCAATTCTTGGTTTAGTTGAGAAGTTTGCTGACGTCATTTTCCCCCGAATGAGGAGATAAAGGAAAAGAAATGGGTGGAGATTTCTAATTTCGTGTGCACCTGGATAAAAAAAATTGGGTCGATTTCTGGCAGTTGGAGTTGCGGGTATACTTGTAAGGAATTGCTAAGTCAGAGTTAAAATCTAATGAATGGGTTAACTAAGTATAGAATTTTGAAATAGAAATTTGTAGGAAACTAGTGTAACAAATATTATTCAAAAAAAAATTGAATACATTGATACGACTGAAATCGTTGCTTTGAAATTGAGGTTCCAACGGTTTTTCCTTTTTTCTCGGTGTGAGGTTTCGTCGATGTATGCAATGGTGGGGACTCGAAAGCTGGAGACTCTTTTGACAATAGTCCTGGGGGATGCGCACTGGATCGGAGATGAAATAGTCGAGTTGTCCTTGATTCGTAAAGAGTTTGCTGCGGATGCCGGTGTTTGTTGCGTGTGTTCAAGACCTGTGTTTCGAGATATGTTGTTATCTGAAATGGGAACGGTCGTGATTTTCTTTAATCTATAGTTTCTGTTGGGCTATATAGTTATCTGTGCCTGTTTTTCTGGAGCTGATCATTCTTGGTGGTGGGGTTTCAACGAACATCTTGGTTGTTGCTGATTTTGGTCAGCGCGTTCATTTTAACACAAAGTAGGCAAAAACGCCATTTTGGTGGTTTTTCGTGCGTGTCTCTTTTTTTTTTCCTGCACTATACAGTACTTGTGAAATAAAGATGTATTATTTGGTACAGTACAACTATAGCGAATCATTGCAATAAATTCACAATGGTACTCAAAAGCGTAGAAAGGTTCGTACAAAAAGTAAAGATAAATTCTTGTTCAAATAGCATCTTTTTACG
>Ga0115008_10004973_pt1 | contig 11030 bp, 6 predicted proteins | sample FraStrMetagenome_FD_87164 | JGI IMG/M metagenome (GOLD analysis project Ga0115008, IMG submission 87164) | Marine eukaryotic phytoplankton communities from Arctic Ocean - Fram Strait ARC3M Metagenome | ecosystem: Environmental > Aquatic > Marine > Oceanic | place: Fram Strait | collected 2012-06-18
ACGTCTTCGATGAGGAGCACTTCTTCAGGGGTGACGTCTGGATGGAGCAAAACACCTTGATCGTTGGTAACACCGAGGCTTCCAACAACATCTGAACCTCCAATCGTCGTTGCAACGACTTGAACCCCCATCACTTCAGCCATGATTTCTAATCCTGCCTTAGGGATGCTTGGAGAAGCGACAATGCCTTGTTCATTGATGAGGAGGAGGTTGCCTGCGGTGTTGACACCGCCTTCCATGACAACGACGTCGCCGAACGCAGTCAGTGCGTCAATATCGCTCTCTGTAGCGATGTCTGCCACGGCCATACCACGGCTGTTGCCAGCAATCAGGGCACCGATTAGGTTGGATCCACCCACTGAAATTGGATGCATTTCAAGTTCCAAGCAGTGCTCTATTTTTTCGAGAACATGAACCGGAAGTTCTGCAGGGTGAAGGACAACATTTCCAACTGTTGCAAGGTGAATGCCAACTTGGTCGCTGCCAAATATGTCTGCGGTATCGATTGGCATGTAGATGTCCTCTTTTGGGGTGCTGTCGGGTATGTTTTATGAGTCTATTGAACGCAAAAAAGGCCGGCACTCCAGACGGAGTGACCGGCCAAGCGCCCACCTAAGTGAGATTTGAGGATGACCCGAAGGTGAAAGAAGAGGGGCACAGTGACTTCCTTTCCCGTGGACTCTCGTACCACAGTAATGGGAGAGACGCAGGCAGGCTTGACTTCTGGGTTCGGAATGAGACCAGGTAAACACTACCGCTGTGACCGTGCACCCATCTTCCTTCGAATCGGATCTGAGTGCGACGATGTACGTCGCAATGAAATATGAATTGGCATGAACTATTAGACGAAGGGCACTCATGGTGCGGATACATACGAAAAAAGATGCTCGAACGTTAGTGATGCTGGACTGAATACGTCGCCGAAGCTTCATACTTACATCCGCATTCTATTAATCTCGTCTTTTACGAGTGTTCTGAGGTGTCTCGTCTTTGGGGTGGCTTCGAGCTTAGATGCTTTCAGCTCTTATCCTTCAGGGCGTGGCTACCCAGCATTGCCTTGTCAGACAACTGGTAAACTAGTGGCCCCGAGCCCTCGTTCCTCTCGTACTAAAGGACCCCTTCCATCAAACACCTTATGCGATTCTACCACCAAGCAACAAACCTGTCTCACGACGGTCTAAACCCATCTCACGATCCCTTTTAATGGGCGAACAACCCCACCCTTGGGTCCTGCTGCAGACCCAGGATAGGAAGAGACGACATCGAAGTAGCAAGCCACCAGGTCGATGTGAGCTCTTGCTGGTGACAACTCAATTATCCCCGAGGTAACTTTTCTGTTATCTACCGGCCTCAAATATAAGCCTGGTAGGTTCGTTAGGCCCTGCTTTCGCAGCGTCGATCGTTATTGTGCCGATCCACGTCAAGCCAGCTTTTCCCCTTACAGTTAACAGTGGAGTGCTGAACCACTTAAGCTGACCATTGGGCACGCTTGTTAGGTTTTCGAGCGCGTGGCGCCCCACCCAAACTGCCCACCAATCGGTGTTCTGATTAACAGTTAGCATAGTTACTCTCCAAGGGTGGTGTCTCTATTTTCGACTACTTCCAGGACTGACGTCCCAGAGATCAACGTCTCCCACCTACACAGTACATGGAAAGCGACTATGCAACGACAGGCTGCAGTAAAGCTCTACGGGGTCTTCGCTTGCGGGTAGAATGTACTGGACTGTGCGCCAGTAAAGTCAATTTCGCCGGACGTATCGCGGGGACAGTGGAGCCCTCGTTGGACCATTCATGCAAGTCGCCAATTAAGCGACAAGGTATTACGCTACCTTAAGAGGGTCATAGTTACCCCCGCTGTTTACTGGTCCTTCGTCAGGTTGAAACCCGATTTAAGATACCAGCACTGAGCAGGATTCAGGGACTATACACAACCTTTCGATCTGGCAGTCCCCTATGTTTTTATTAAACAGTCGGAGCTCCCTAGTCACTGCGACCAGATTGTTCCCAATCTGGCACTCCTTCTCCCGAAGTTACGGAGCTATTTTGCCGAGTTCCCTCGCGATACTTGTATCCGATACGCCTTAGGCTACTCACCCTAAAACACCTGTTTCAGTTCTCGGTACGGTCATCCTATACGGCTTTTCATGGGACCTGGGACTTTATTTCCTTCTCACTGTGACAGTTCTCCAGAAATTTAGTGCAAGTGGACCTGACATATGATCCACAAGTTTTGCCCAAGCCGTCACCATTTTATGTATAGGAGGCATACGAATATTAACGCATTTCCCTTTCGATCATTTCGGTTAAGAATGACCTTAGGACCGGCTAACCCTCGGCTGATAAACAGTGCCGAGGAACCCTGGTTTATAAGGCGGTGCGGATTCTCACCACACTGTGCTGCTACTCTTCCCAAGACTCTCATTAGTATACGGTCCAGCAGACCTCACAGCCTACCTTCCGTCCATACACTACGCCGCGTTACCACATCATCTTTCGATGGTCTGAAGTATCGGTAATCAATTTGAGCCCCGTCCCTTTTCCCGGCCCGCAAGCTAGACTAGTGATCTGTTACGAACTCTTTCAAGGATGGCTGCTTCTAAGCCCACCTTCTAGTTGTTTTCGACCACGGACACGGTTTGTCTGTGACACTTAATTGATATTTAGGGACCTTAACTTCAGGCTGGTTTGTTCACCTTACGTAATGGTAGCTTACCCACCATCACTCACTGCTAGTATCTACAACGATTACACCTTCGGAGTTTGGCAGCACGCCGAGGAATCGCTCCCCCTAAACGCACAATCAGTGCTCTACAGCGTAATCAATCTCCACTAACGTGTACCTACGAGTACTTTCACGCGGAACCTGCTATTGCCCAACTCGATTGGACTTTCACCCCTATACCCAGCTCGTCCGAGCGATTTGCAGATCAGCAACGGTTCGATCCTCCACCCATCTTTCGACGGGCTTCAATCTGGCCAGGCATAGATCGTCGGGCTTCAGGTCCTCCACCATTGACTCCAAGCGAGCACACTTCGTCCCTCACAGTAAACTGCTGCGGACTTGTCGGTTTCCCTTCGGCTACGCGGATCAACCGCTTAACCTCGCCAATGATCAAGACTCCCTGGGGCATTTTTCTAAACGCACGACTGGACGCTGCTCATATCATCGCTTTCACGCCCAATCAGCCTGTACCCAACTGGTTTCACGTTCTTTTCACATCCCGCTAAGGATACTTTTCAGCTTTCACTCACGTTACTTGTAAACTATCGGTCTCGAGTTGTATTTAGGATTGGAACTATTTGCGTCCCACATTCACACGCGATTTCCAACGCATGCTACTCTTTGACAGTCACGTGGTCATATTATGTACGGTTACGGGACTTTCACCCTCTCTGGCTATGCCGTTCCAGGCAATTTCACCTTCCATAACTTAGACGATAGACTGCCAACCACATCTCCCTCACTTTCGTTTCGGGATTCGGCTTGTCCTGATCCGTTTTCATTCGCCACTACTCACGGAATCTCTATTGATTTCATTTCCTCCTCCTACTAAGATGCTTCAATTCGGAGGGTTCCCTATCGCATTTGCGATTGTTACCTAAGTAACAGGAAGTCCCATTCAGCCATCTGCGGATCCATGGTATACATGCACCTCCCCGCAGCTTATCGCAGCTTGTCACGACCTTCTTCGGCACTCGAGCCGAGCGATCCCCCAGTTGGGTTGTAGCATCACATGTATGTTATCACACACCATATGAGTAACCCTTCGGTATCTAATTCATGCCAATTCGGCTTCCACAGAAAACCGCCTCCTCAGGGACGGTTCTCCTCTGCCCTTCCCCCGGTATGTAGCATACAAGGGTGCTTAAGCAACCCCCCGACTTACCACCCGTATATGAACGAATCGGTTTGGGCCTCGGGTGATAGCATGAGAGTTGGGGGGTGGGGGATGAGGGATAGCGAGCCTGTTTGTAGGTTGTAATTTGGATGGAAAAGTCGAGGTTTTGAGGCCTATTTCGACCGTTAATTTGGAAGGTAGGCCAAAACAAAATCGGCACTCAACGGCGAGAAGGGGGTTTACGAACAAAATCACGGGGTATTTCAGTACGAGAGGCGCTCCAAATTCCGTCGCACGACATCGTCCTGGGCTAGGCGTTGCAAGAGCGCTTTTGCCGCGCTGCTTTCGCCCATGCTGACAAGAGCTGCTGCGTGCAAGTTTCCGCTGATTGTGGTTTGCGGATGGGTTTGGTCGTGCATTTGAACCAAGCCAATCGCCTTCTCGGCTCGCCCGCTGACCAACAGAGCATGAGCCAGGTTGATCAAAATGATCGATTCGGTTGGTGCAGATTTAGCGGCTTCTCGGAGAGCGAGAATGGAGGATTCAAATTGGGTCATCGCCAAATTTTGCACCTCTAAATCCGAACTCTGTGCCATGTCCAATGCACGTTGAAGCAAAGACAAACCGTAGTTGTTGAAGACTGCAGCATCCCCCGGCATTTTAGAGGCTAACTTTTGGAAAGCAATAGCGGCTTGTGCCCATGATGATGCGCTAAGGGCTTGGAACCCTTGTTGGAGGGTGCTTTCGAGTTCGGGCATCCCTGCAAGGCTAACCCCCAATGCCTGAGCGGCATGGAGGTCAAGGGAGATGACGCCACCTGCCGAATTCAGTGAAACTGAGGCTGCTTCGTGGGCGTAAACCGTTGGTTCTACTTCCATCGTGTGGACCACTTCAACAACCTGCTCTGATTGTGCATAGATTTGGTCCATATCAGGGGCAGCAGCGTCGATTCTCCACATATCTGGTACATCAGCATCAAAGGCAGCCACAGTCTCTTGCTGAGGGGTCGGTTGTTGAGGCGTCGGTTGTTGAGGCGTCGGTTGTTGCGTAGCCACAAGTCGCATTGGTTCGGGTTCCACGGGAATTTGCTCAACATGTACAACGGTGGCTTCCAAGCGTGGAAGAACCGGTGGCGTGGGTTCAGGAACAATCCTCTGTAGCTCGCTTTGAGCGACTGGGGGTGGTTGTTGAGAACGTGGTGGTTGTGATGCCGGGAGGGGTGGTGGAGCCGTTGGAGACGGTTGTTCTTGGACGACTGGAGTCAGACGGGCTGCGACGGGTGCCTGTGGAGGTACGGTGGCTTGTTCAGCAGGTTCTTGTCGCGTTTGGGCCAGTGGTTCTGGTTGAACACGTTCCTCTGCTTCAAGCTCGACCTCGATGTGTTGCTCGCTCACAAGAGGCAGCGCTGCTTCAGAATCGTCGAAGGGCATCCCAGTGGCAAAGCTACCGATTCCAAATGGAAGGCGCGAAATGTTTGTGTTTGAAGCGCCAGCGAAACCAAAGGGCAAACTGCTTTTGCTTGCTGAAGGTTCAGGTTCTGCCGCTTCATCTGGTGAATCGTCGGGATCGATGCCCTCAAGTTCATTCCATGAGGCTACAGCATCGTCCAAGCCCGGTACTTCGGAGGGCAAAGGTGAGCCGTCGTCATGGTCGGCTAAATCCACTCTGATTTGGCTGCCACAAGCGGGACAAGCGCTTCCCCCCAGGGAGAGCAAACCACAAATTGTGCATTCAAACATGGAGGCCCTCAAACCAATGCTGAGAGCCGTGGCTCTTCAATACAACGCAAAGAAGCGTGGGCATCACTCTTCTGAAGAAGCGATTGACTTGATTTTGTCCACGGCACTCTCTGCGAGATCCATGAATGCATCGCTGTCATTGTCCACAAGTGCATCAGCGAAACTCTTCCCTTTGGAGCGGCCTCGAGCCAGTTGCCAAATGATTCCAAACATTGTGATACCGACACAAACCAGCTTCCAAACGGTTGCACCACCATCGGCACCGACCACGTAAACGAGCATCATGTAGACCGAAACAATCGCTGTGGTCAGGATCATGATAGGGAATCCTGCCTTGAAGAATTCATTAAACGAGATTGGGTAGCCTGCTTCCTCTGACATGCCGGCTGTAACAACGTTTGCTGAAGCGCCAATCAGCGTACCATTGCCACCCAAACAAGCACCAAAGGCAAGGGCCCAAATCAGCGGCCCCAATTCAATGTTCAATTTATCGGCAATCTGCATGACCACAGGAATCATAGTTGCAGTGTAAGGAATGTTATCAATGAATGCTGAGGCAATGGCAGAAACCCACAAAATGATGAGGATTGCTGCTGCCAACCTTACCACATCACCATCTGCGCTTGTGCCGAACATCTCGATACCTTGTGTGACGTAATCACCGATGAACTTGATGACGCCCATGTAGCCGAGGGCATGAACAAGAACAAACAGCCCTGCAAAGAACAGCAACGTGGTCCATTCTACGTGTTCCAATGGCGCCTCCAGTTCGTGTCGGTCGGTCGCAAGGAGCATAAGGACTGCACCAACCAAAGCGATCCAAGACACAGCAATGTGAGTGATTGGATGAAGGAAGAAATTGAGCACCACGAGGAAGAGGATGGTCCCGCTGACCTTCAGCATTGCCGCATCCTTGATGCCGTACTTTGACTCAAGTTCTGCAATGTCACGGACCCGGGTGCCTGAGAATTCCTCAGCGTAGAACCACTTGATGAACATAAAACTAGGAACGATGGTCATGAGGATTCCAGGTGCCATCTCGATGATGAAATCATTGAAGGTCACACCAGCGCTCATCAAATCTGAGTAGCCTGCCTTTTCGATGGCCGTTGCAGACAAACCGCTTCCAATCATGATGTTTGGTGGGTCGCCAATCATTGTGGCCGCTCCACCGATGTTCGAAAAGAGAACTTCAGAGATCAGGATGGGAATCGGCTTGAGATCCAATACCTTAGCCAACTGTATGGTGACTGGTGTAAGAAGAAGCATGGTTGTGACGTTATCGAGGAAGGCAGAGAGAACCGCAGTGACAGAGCAAAGAATGACAACAAGGGTCCAAACTGAGCCCCCGCTCTGTTTGTAGGCTTGAACTGCGAACCATTCGAACAAACCTGTGTGCGAAAGAATTCCAACCATCACCATCATACCAAGAAGCAGGCCGATTGTTTCCCAATCAATGAGGGTGGTAACAGCTCCGAGGCTGAAAACCACACCAGCGTCAGCCGGGGTGTAATAGGCAAGAGCGAGAACAGCCAGCAGACCGCCAAGTGCGGCAGCAAGTGTCCGGTGAACGTATTCTGTGATAATTAATGCGTACACGCCGAGGAGAATTCCAAGTCCAACGAGCACTGCTTCTCTGTCTCCGTCGAGCGCAACAAAACTTGAAGGGGCCGCAGAGCCGCCTGCAATTGAGTTGCTCGTAAACATCATTGTTCCAGTGAACGCAAGGAGCCCTAGAGCAATGTATTGCGAGGCATGCCGCCGACGAGTGGGAAACACTACAGATGCGCTCATATCGATTTCCACTTTGGGGGGCCTATTGAGGATTTCCTCACAAGACCATGCTCAACGCCAAAGAACACCGACGTTTCCTCGAGCAAGAACAAGGGTTGAGTTTGTTTCGCTCGCAAGGTGAGCCCAAACATCGTCGATGTCTTTTCGTTCAAACAAACCACGGTTGATTTTTATCTTCACAATCGTGCGTTTTGAGAGTTGACCGTCGATTTCTTCAATCAAATTTTCAGTGATTCCGGATTTACCAACACGGATGCTGGGTTGAAGCTCACGTGAGGTTGCCTCTCGATGAATGGATGCAGGTATGTCACGAGTCATGTTCTAACCAGCCATGCCTGCAAGCGATTGTTCAAGAAGGTGCTCCCCTGTAAAACCAGCAAACTTCTCTCAAATTCGACGATGAGCGCGAGGACCGCCACCGTGCCTTCGCACATGGTTGCATTCCAAGCAGGTGATGATGCGCTGCCCGTGTTTGATTCGAACGCGTGCGTTGGTTCCGAAGGCATGTGGAGCCAGGCATTTACGGCATAGCAGGTGCCGAGCCTCGGGTGGAATTGACAACCTATGGCGGCGGGATAAGCGAACTAAATGGCGTGCGGAAGATCTCAGCATTCGTTCATCGGCTCCATGAGGTTCGTTCAAAATCGCGATCAATCGATTTTGCCCTTCTTGAGCCGTAGCGCGACGTTGTTGACCTTTCTTTTGCCGTTTGGAGCGTTGCGAACGAGCCATGGCTTCACCTTCAGTTCAAGGCCGTAAGAATATCTTCTGTGATGGCGTCAATGGGTCGGTCCCCGTTGATTCGATGGAAAATGCCCTCACGTTCATACCAACCAGCAAGTGGAGAAGTCTGTTCGTGGTAGGCAGCCAAACGGGACATTACGGTGTCTGCGTTGTCGTCTGCACGGCGCTTTTCTTCCCACTTGCCACATTCGCAGCCACCTTCTGGGGCAGGGTTGAACGTATCGTGGTATACATTGCCGCAACCTGCGCAAGAATACCGCCCACAAATTCGGTCTACAATCCGTTCATCTGGGACTTCAATTGCGATAACATGAGACACTTCCGTGATGGTTGCCAAGGCCTCTGCTTGAGGGATGGTTCGAGGGAAACCATCGAACATGACCCCGTGAGCGGCATCAGGGTGAGTGATTCGTTGTTGAATCAAATCAATGATCACTTCATCAGGAACAAGTTGGCCTGCTTCCATGAAGGATTTAGCAAGAAGCCCAGTTTCTGTTCCGGCTTTGACGGCCGCTCGAAGCATGTCGCCGGTTGAAACTTGGGGGAAGCCTGTTTTTTCGGTGATGCGTTCGGCTTGCGTACCTTTTCCTGCACCAGGTGGGCCAAAGAGAACAATGCTGCTCATGCGTCGTCGAGTTGGTGCTCCGTATTAGAGATGCTCACGGTTCATTGGTTGTTTTGCTGAAGCCATTGATGGCCGTAATGTTGCCATTGCTCCATGGTCCATCCAGCAGGCAGACCTGTTGGTGGCAAGGGTGGTCCGACGTTGACAGGAGCGACCGTTGGAAGCACTGGTTGTTGAGGCGCAGGCAACACTGGAACCTGCTTAGCAGGGAGAGGCAACGGTGGCAATCCTGCGGGTGGCATCCCAATCGGTAGTGCTGCTGGTGGCATGCCCATAGGGGCTGCGGCTGGGGGAAGGCCCTGAGGCACTGCAGCAGGGGCTGCGGGAAGGTTGAGTGATTGAGCGAGCGCAGCAGCAATTTCGTCTTGTGAAACTTCAGCGCTCGCGATCTCATTGACGGCGTGCCCTATGTCCAGTGCGTCATCTCGGCGAGTGCCGAGGTGGTCAGGATTGACAAAGGCATCAGGCGCAACTAAGTCACTTCCATCATCGCGGAGTTCACCGCTTCGCTTCATTCGCAAGGCCAGTAAAATACCAGCACAAACAAGAACACCAAGCAGAGGTATCGAGGCGTAGAGTGGGAGTATGGCAAACAAACCGCCACTGCTGTCGACGTTTGTCACTGTTGTTTCAACTTGGATCGTACCAACCTGAGTGTTCCCGTCCATGAGGATAATTTCCGTCATCATCAAACCTTTGAGTGCGGCATCTGAAGGCGTCACAGTAATTTCCACAGCGATTGATTCACCAAGGGCGAGGTTGGTGATCTCGTTTGAAGAAAAGGACACTTTCCAAGCGCTGGAAGCGTTGCCGTCCTCATCAAGCACTTCCCCCGATAAGACGGCATTAATTGGCAAATTTCCATCGTTTCGAACGATGAAGGATTGCGAAGCCCCATCGTCACGAGAAACACTTCTGAAGGGGCGCATGGTGTCATCTGCGACGCTGATGTTAGCAAATTGCGAAGGAAGCACGGCCACATCGACGCGCACTGATGATTCGACCAACCGCCCGTTGTTACCGCCTGTGACGGTGATCAGCATGTCAAACGATTTGTCTGAAACTTCACTGTTCGCCGGTGGTATGAGCCCAAAGCGAACCGACTTTTCTTCGCGCGGTTCGAGATAAGCGATTGGGTTAGCAAAGCCAACAACCCAACCATCAGGTGCGAGACCGTTCGACCACGCAAGCGTGAGTGGTGCGTTCCCCGTATTGACAAGGTTGAATGTGCCATAACTGAACGTCGAAGCCAATGACGTTTCAATGACATCGCCGGCCGGCCCTGTTAACACGAGCGCAAGTTCATCGCGAACTTTGAGCAGCGTCGTGTTGGAAACAAACACTTGAGCGTTCAGTTCTGTGCGAATGATGAAGCTGTTCGTTTCGCCCTCTTCGGCAACGCTTGGAACGCCAAGAATGAAATTGACGGATACCGATTCACCAGGGGACAAATCAAGCAAAACTTCTCTTGCATCGGCTTGATCATCGAGGGAAACTTGAATCGGCCATGTCGGGTTCGAGGGTTGAATCTTGACCTTCAGGTCAAGTTCCGTGTTGCCAGTGTTTTCGACTGTTAGGTTCATGCTGACTTGCTCACCGCTGTCGACGAGCACCTCTCTGGCTCTGGAAGACGGACCGATTGCTCCCAAATCATCGTACAGATCTGCTTTGAAGGATTGTTGAGGCAAAACGGTCACCGTTGCCGATTCACTAAAGTTGAGCGACGGGTCGGTGCTGGAGGTCACATAGCAGGTCACGGTGTCGGTAGAACCAGTCAACGGCATACCGTTGGAAACAGGTGGTACAAACAGATCGATCTTAATTGCACGGTATTCGCGAATGCCAATCGGCTCAATTTCCAGCGTCGAGGAGTTGGTGTCTTTCAACATGATTTGCCAGCGGTGTTCCGAGGTACAACTCATGGAGTATTGGGCAGGTGCGTTACCGATGTTAGCAACCGAGATTCGGAAGCCTGCGGAGTCCCCGGGTTCCGCTGTGAGCCCGTCGGTTCCAAGCGGTGTAATGAGAACTTCATCCAATTGCTCGATGACAAAGGTCAGCCGTTGGGTGTGCGCCACTGTTGGGTTGTCTTGGTAGCGAGCGGTCACATCAACGATGAAAGTTCCAGAGCGTGCATACCTCGGATCTTCAGGGTCATCGAGGTTGGCGTATTCATCTTCCAGATGAATCGTGAGGAGTTGGAAATCCCCGACCTCACCTTGGCCTTGAACGGTGTACGGGCCAAGTTCTGAGACGCTCTTCGACCACAGATCATCTGGAGAAAGTAAG
>Ga0115008_10004975_pt1 | contig 11029 bp, 7 predicted proteins | sample FraStrMetagenome_FD_87164 | JGI IMG/M metagenome (GOLD analysis project Ga0115008, IMG submission 87164) | Marine eukaryotic phytoplankton communities from Arctic Ocean - Fram Strait ARC3M Metagenome | ecosystem: Environmental > Aquatic > Marine > Oceanic | place: Fram Strait | collected 2012-06-18
ATTTATTTTTTTATATAATTGATTACACAAAATACTATCAATATGGCTATAAGAATATATAAAATGAGTCTAATATATTTTAATACTGTGTTTTTAATATGTATATCTTGTATATCATATTTTATTTGACGTTCTAATAATTGTTTTTTATTTTCTAATTTTTTAGTTTCTTTACCACGAGCATTTTGTATACGAGTGTTTCGTATGTTTGTTTTTGTTAATACCTTTTCTAAAAAAACTGTTAATATGTTGGATACTTTTTGTCTCATTTGTATATCATATATATTTTCACTTTTCATATTTTTTTTAAATGTCTTAGCTATTTCTTGATATAATTTTTTATTATGATTATTTAATTCATTGTATATATCGCGCTTATTATTATTTATATCATATAGTAAATAATTATTACCTTTTATTAATGTTTGTAACAACGATGTTATATCTTCAGTTTTTTGTTTATTAAGTATTGTTTCTAAATTATATGGTTCAATAACATTAGTATCTAATAATAAATCACTTACTTGTGACATATTTTTTTTAAACGGTGCTTTTTTTGTTTTTTTAGTTAATAAAGTTTTTTTAGTCGGAGGCCGTGATGGTGGAGAACCCATAAGAGGAGGAGGAGGACCGTGAGGATTAAGTATCATATTATAACAGTGGATGTCGCTGTTATTGCAATCTCCCCAATTACCAACGTTTGGTAGAGATTTTCCACAACCTTGTGCTTTATCTGAAGTTTTTCCAGTACCATATCTGCATATTTTGTTACCCCTTACATCAAAATAAGAACCGAACAAATACTCTTTTGGATTTTCCGCATGTTTTTGTATTAGTTTTGCGGCGCAGTCCGATAGGGAATTTGCCGCTATTACAGGCCGTTGAGTAGAATTACAAGTTAGCGGATTTGTAGCAGAATATGCTTGAGTACGCAGCACACCGTCATGCCGTGCGGCACTGTCCGAGTTGGTTGAAAAATTCTCTATGGTTGTTTCATTTTCATCTACAAAGAGCTCTATACTTTTGGGTTGTTTAAAATATGTTGACATGTATATTAGATTATTTTACGTATACTATAGTATAAGATTTTTTATGATACGGAAATTAATTTAATTAAATAATCTAATCGTTTAGACAAAATTGTATCATACGCAAGTAACTTATCTTGTTCTTTTCGTAAAGATAATTTTCTATAAGAACTAAAATATTTTTGTGTGTGTTTATTTTTTTTTTTTTCAATTAACAAAAGCAATGCTTCAATTTCAATAATTAAATCTTCCATCGATGTAAGTATACTTTTAAATTTAAAATTATATGTAGATATACTTTCCATAAATGCCTTACTTATAGTAATTTTTTCTTTTATATCAATTTGACGTATATATTCATCTATCAGAATACTAGAAGAAGATTTTTTTTTGGTAAATAAATAATTATAAAGAGTGCTTCCTGCTTGTGACGTAAGTTTTGTAACCAATACGTTACTTATACAAGTAGATATCATTGCGGTAGATAGTAATGCGACTGCCATTTAATATAACTAATTGTTTTATATCTAATATAAAATAATATTTTTATATTATTTTAAATTTTATTTTATATGAATATAATGCCTAAAATGATTAAAAGTAATATAACTAAAAATAATACCATTGATGATTTTGAAACTTGAATTTTTTTTTTAAAGCAAAGATACAAAAAATATAAAGTGATTACAATCGAGAATATAATAGAAAATACTTTAATAAAGTAACGAACTCTTTCTGTGTTATGATATGTACCTAAAGACAACAAAGAATTGCGAATATTCATTTGTTTTTTATTTTGTAAATTATCAATCATATCTTTATTTTTTTCGTATTCATCACGTATTACATCTACACCTTTATTTATATTAGAAATTAATTTAGGATATTTTTTATTTTTTTTTTGAAGCGTTAGTAATGAATCCATTTTCATTTTAAATTGTTGGTTATCTAACTTATGTGAGTGTTTCGTATCTCGTAATAATAAATTATTTAGTTTTATATATTGTATAAAACTGTCATAATAATTTTCTTTTATTATTGAATGTGATAAGTTATTTGATTCAATAAATTTATATAATTTTGATTCCGTATCTTCTAAATCATCTTTATTTACTACTATATTTTGTATACTAAAATCAGATTCTTGAATAATAAACTTAGATGCGTTTGATTTATTTACCAATCTTCTTATTAACGGAGGACAATTTTCTTTTCCAAATTCTATAGAACATTTAGAAGATGATGCTGTTTTATCTGTACTACAAAGTTGTATAGCCTTGGATATTATATTTTTTTTATCTTTTTCTTTAGTGCCTTTCAGTAATGGCCAACGATTATTCGTATATGTTGATGGAGCAAAATATACATCTTTTGTATTAATCTCTTGAAAACAACCATCAGGCCAATCATATGTTTTACCCCAGTTGGCAAATCTCGGGGTGACATTGCGAGGTATGGCTCCGCGCAGCTTGTTGATGATCTCGAGAGCTTCATTTTCAGTCCGCGCTTTATCCACTTCGTCGTACGCGCCCTGACGATCATCGATGAACTCTTTGTACGCCCCGTCCGCCAACGCTCTAATCTTTTTCCTAATCTTTTTCCTAATCTTTTCCGCCTCGACCGCGGCGCGCAGCCTGTTGACGATCGCATTAGCTTCCTTTACAGTCTGCCCTTTAGTCACTTCGTCGTACGCGCCCTGACGATCATCGATGAACTCTTTGTACGCCGCGTCCGCCAACGCTATAATCTTTTCCCTAATCTTTTTCGCCTTGGCCTCGCCGCGCAGCCTGTTGATAATCGCACGAACTTCCTTTACAGTCAGCGGTGGCAGCCCCTTGCTATGACGCCCAAACGGGCCCTGCGACGTCATCTCCTCCCAGGCCATTGCCACGAAGCTGGCCGTGCCGTCCTTGTTCCTGTCCGCGAAGCCGAACAAAGCGCCGAACTCTCGGTACGCCGCGTTCGCCAACACTAGAATCATTTTCCTGGCGTACCCGCGCTTGGCGACGCGAGCTTCCTTTATAGTCGGCGCTTTATCCACTTCGTCATACGCACCCTGACGATCATCGCTGAACTCTTGGTACGCCGTGTCCGCCAGCCAACGTATAAAGTCGCGTTGAGACTTGGCGACGATCGCGCGAGCTTCCTTTACAGTCTGCGCTTTTTTCACTTCGACGACCACACGATCGGCGATGTCGTAGTTCCTCTCACCCCCATCGGTGATCTCTTGGTACACCGCGTCCGCCATTTTGCTGAAGTCGGGATTAAGTATCATATTATAACAGTAGATGGATGAGGAATTCCGTCCACAGGGCTCCCACTCACCAACGTTTTTTCTTTTTTCACCACAACCTTGTGCTTTATTTACAGTATTTCCAGTACCATATCTGCATGTTTTGTTACCATTTACATCAAAATAAGAACCGAACAAATACTCTTCTGGATTTTCCGCATGTTTTTGTTTTAGTTTTGCGGTACAGTCCGATTTGGAACTTGCCACTACTACAGGCAGTTTAGTAGAATTACAAGTTAGCGGATTGCTTTTGCGGTCGCCACCGCCCATCACCTCGTGAAAACGGCCCGGCTCGCGGCGGAATGCTTCCAACCGGCCGAAGTGTTCTATAGTTTGATTACTCCCGCCCACAAAGTTCTCGATATGTTTAACTTTTCTACATTCATCTTCAGTAAGATGTCGTACACCTGGACGATTAAATACATTGTTATTACCTTTACTATAATTTCCTGGATAACATAGAGTCAAATCTTCTTTTACATTGATTAAATAGGTTCCTACATGTAATAAACTACTTAATCTATATATTTTTTTCTTTGATGATGTATCTGTATTATCTACCTTTTCTAAAATAAATGCTTGAGACAATATATCTTTCATTTCATTTTCTGTAATATTTCGTCCTGTCAATGTATTTTGTATTTTCTTTAATAATCGTTTATTATTTTTTAATAAATAGTTTTTTTTTACTGTTAAGAGATCTTTTGGTAAACGTCCACACGTTAAACATTGATTCGTATCTGGTAATATAATATTTCCATATTCATTTATTTTACAATTTTTAAACACCTCTTTAAATTCTTTAATAGAAGTTGACATTTTATAAAGACTACTATTATATACAAATATATTATTTAAGTATATAATATATTAATATATTTTTTTTATTATATATCTGCTGTATCTTTTTTTTTAAGCTTATCTAATCGCTGAACAATAAAATTATATTTTTGTTCTAATTCTTTATAATCTGCTTTGAGTTTATCTTTATCCTTATTACCCTTTTTCATATTTTTTTTATACATGCCCATACTGGTCTTAAATTTCTTTTTTTGTTTATCTAAGTAATCTATTTTAGTTTTTGTATTTTTTTTAATTAACTTTTTTAAATTTTCTAAATCTTCAGAATATTTACGAATTTCAGCCTCAATTTCTTTATCTGAATTAAACGGACCATACATATCGTTTTCGTTTATATTATCTAATATATACACTAATTCTGCATAAAACTGTTTAGCCTTTTCATATTCTTCATATTTAATAGCAATATCTTTTAATTCCGTTAATATATCTATTAACGATTCTAAAGGAACTCCAGAACCTTCTAAAAATGTTGGTTTTATACATTTTTTTTTAAAAAATCTTCGTATATCCATAGGGTTTTCTTTAGGATAATAAATATTCGTCTTATTAATACGATACAACAAAATATTTTTAATAATTACAATAATTAACGCAATATAAAAAATTACTGATAAAATAATTAATATAATCGCTGCTATACTTTTAGGTAAAAACTTTAATTGTATACACATATATACAGAAATCATAATTAGAAGTAAAGCAGTTACCATTTTTAAAATAAATATATGATTTTGGTTAATAATACGATAATTAGTGGTTAATACTAATTTTCTATCAAGTGTATGTAATTTATTGTTCATAAATGTGTTTTTTTTACCTCTACCTATGGATGGATGTGAATGCTCATACATAACCTCTTTTAAATGTTTTTTATCTGAATGATCGTCTTTTTGTCCGGATTGATGTGCATGAGAATGTGTATGTGAAGAATTAGAAAAGTGTTCGATAGTCATATCATTGTTCCACATAGTGGGTTTCTTTTTTATTTGTTGTGTAAAAAGTGTCATTATAGTATATAATTATAATATATAAATATATTATTTATTTTTAATCATTAAATAAAAAAGAATAGAAAAAAGAATAGTGTTTATAATTAAATATATTATTATCTGATTTTTATATATTTTATTTGTGCTTGTTTTATTACGTAATTGAGATTTTTTTGTAATTAGTTTATTTATTTTTTTAGTAATATTTTTTTCCTTCGATATTGTATTAAGTATCATGTATAGTATATAATGTAAAAAGAAATTATTTATCTATTAAATATTAAATAATTTAATATAATAATCAATATGACAATAATAATAATTAATATCACTATATTTTTTTTTATAAATATATTCGTATCTTCTAAAGTTACCTCTTGACCTAAAGAACTATATTGTTCTTGTTGTAAACGTTTAATTTTTTTATTTTGTTTTTCAATTGTATCTAATTGTTTATTTAATGCTATACTTTTTTCTAATAATTGTATAGTTGTAGAATACGTTATATCTTCACAGTTTCGTAAAGCAATATTTATTTCCTTTTTTTTTTCAATTAAATTATTAAAGGCTGTTCGCACACTCGAGTGTTTGGGTGTATTTTTTGTGTCTAATAACATATCATATGAGACAGATACACTATTGGTATATTCTTGTAAATGTTTATTATATACTTTGCTATAATTATCTATTAATATTTCATAAGAATTTAATAATGGTTTTAATTTGCTAATACAATCAGTATCGGAAGATGACATACTATATAATACTATATAATATAATATAGATAATATTATTGTTGTATTACTATTGAAATAAAAAAAAATAATGAATAATAACTAATAACATAACATATAATTACATAAATATAATTATGATATGTATCGATACGACACAGAGGATATACAATCCCTACTTGTTCGTATAATTTCTATAATAGCATGTTTGGGATATTTATAGTACTTGGCTATAGGATCTGTAAGAGACATCTTAGGTAATTGTTGTATGGTAACATTATATTTTTGTAATACATTTTGTTTTTCTTCCTCCTGTAATAAACGAAATCTTGGTTGTAAAATATGTTTTGTAATATTTATTTGTAAAATACTTAACCAAAACAATTCAACTTTATCACTATATAGGGACTTTTGAATAAATTTTTTAATAATATTATTTGGTTTTTTATGTAAAATAAGCATTGTATCTGTAGTATCAATAGGATACGTCTCATATGTATCTATTAGTAATTGTTTTATATATTGTAATTTAGACTTGTTGTGTAAACTAAATAATACATATATTTTACGCCTTGTGTGTGTATGTGTAAGTGTTATATTATAATTATTAGCTACATACTTTTTTTTAAAATCTTTAAACGATAATGATACTGATTTAGGAACTTTATACTGTCTATCTAGTAACATATCTAATACATTATTATAGATCGTGTATAAATATTCAATATTATTCATAGATATTTATAAGTACATACTTATAAATATATATGTTTATATGATTATCAAATTTATTTTTTTTATATTTTTTTTATAATTAATGTAATATTTTGAGATGTATCTCCTGTTGTATCATTTGTATTAGAATCAAGTATCGGATTTTCTAATAAATTATCTATATGTTCATTCAAGTGTTCATTCATATAGTCACCCATGTGTTCTAACACAGTATCCTCACTGCCATTATTATTGTGAGACATATCATCCGATACATTATGTTTTATACTATCCATATGTCCTTCTTTATTATATGGTTTGCTATATCCTTTTACTTTAATGACTTTTGTTGTGCTTGGTGTCATATCTAAAGATGTTTTGCTATTATTAATATTTAAAAATCCAGCCTCTATATCTTGATTCAAATGAGTATCTTGATGGGAAGAAGGAACTTTGTTTTTATATTTTTTTTTGGTAATATCTCTATTTTGTATAAGCGCATGACCAATATTTATATCCAATTCTTGTTCTTCTGGTGTAAAAGTTGTTTCTTGTTCTGGCAGTAATTCAATAAAAACTATCTTCATTTTAACAGCATTTTTTGTATTTTTAATATCTTGAACATTAATAATAGAACCTATATTTTCTTTTGCGTGTGGAACGTGTAATGATTTATGTAAATATTTCATATCGTAATTAAAGGGCAATTTAAAAATAATATAACGTGTTATAGAACGGAATAAAGCTACAAATTCAGCTAAAGAATGTTCACCAATTTTTATTTTTAATTTTTTGCTATGTTTATAATTTGTTCCTCCCCAAGGTGGATCCACAAATACTACATCACAGCCATTACGAATAAAGTCATGTTCTTTATTTTGAATAACGTTAAGTATATCATTATTAATTACACTATACTCACCCAATTTTTTTTTAGAATATTCTTTGTAATTCTGTAAGTTATTTATTAACATACTTGCTTTATCGGGGTCCTTTTCTACAAATATATTTTTGGAAAAGTATTCTAAAAATGAGATAGAATTTCCACCTACGCAAGACATACATTCTAATATTGTTGAGGTATGGTCAATTCCAGGTAATTTCATAATAAATTTACTTATCTTATTGGCATAAGAATACTTTGTAATACTATACAAAGCTTCTAAATCCAATTGTATTTTTTTAATAAACTTCAAAGGTAATCCCTTAAACAAATAAACTATTTTTTTTTTAATATTAAACAGATCTGATTTTTTAATTGAACCTCCTTTTTGTAAATAGTCCATATTAGATATTGAAAAGTGTGAGGATTCAGAAGATTCCATTGAACCTCCTGTTTGTTCGTCTTCTTTTGTGTCATCTGTTCCTGTTTCTTTCGTAAGTAGTTCTTCTGTTTCTGATACATGTTCAACCGGACTATTTGTTAGCGTATACTCAGCAATATCTACTAATTTTTTATATAATGCTTTAATTTTTGAACGTTCTTCTTTCGCCTTTTCGTTGCTTTCACAATATAAAGTTTTATCAAAATAATCGATTAATGATTGTATACTATCTGTAGTTAACCCACTTTGTATGCCTTTTTTTGTAGTAACTATAAATGCAGACGCGCTATTATATACAATACCTAAACGATAACTTTTTTTAAATAAGGGTCTGGAATATCTATTAAATTCGGCAATATCTTCTGGATCTCGTTCATAATATCCACTCTCTTGTCCATCATATTGTGCTTCTTCATTAAAATATTCTTTTGGCATCTGTTCACTGAATAGTATCTGTTCCGTTTTATTTTTATATTCAGTAATTAATTCATCTCGTAAAGCAAAATACAATACATTGTATGTAGAATAATACAGTATCTTTTTATCTTCTATCGTTAATTCATAAAAACCTTCTTCATCCATAGTTTGTTTTTCATAGGTGTTGTCTTCTTGAACTCTATATATTTCTACAATTGAATCGACTTTATATACAATATAATTATATACATACTCCATAAAGGTTACTTCTTTATCTTCTTGACTTATTTCCTGAAGAATTGTATCTTTTATATTTTCTATATTATCTTTTTGTTGTGAACGGTATTGATTGATTATCGTATCTATTGTATTACGTTGAGTATATAGTATATCAAATATATCATCTTTTCCACCAGTATAATAATTAAAATCTTCCCATACACATACATACAAGCCTTTTTGTTGATTATACTTATATGCTACTCGATAATATTGTTTATTGGTAGTAAATGGATGTTCTCTACCAAGAATTTGTTCTAACTGAAGTAATATAAAATCGATATTGTTAACAATATATTGTATTCGATTTTCCATGTATAAGGTTTTATACATATTTTTTTTCAAATCTTCTTCCAGTAAAATAGTAATTATATTGGGATGTTTAATCGGTGTGTGTAAAGTTGTTTGTATATATGATTCTATAAGTTTAGTTAGCACATTAGAAAGAATGGTAATCGGAGATTGAGTTGTATCAATCTCAGTTATCACTCGTTGTAATGTATTTTCAAATCGAGCCGTTGTATCGTTTAACCTATACGTTTCTAAAGGTAATGTAGCTAATGTAAACTCTACATCCACAATAAGTATATTTTTTTCAAGTTTTTCTTTAGAACGTATCACTGAATACGAAAATTGAGATAGACCCGAATAATGTTGAGCGTACGAGTCTAATTGAATATAATCCTCGTTACTTCTATTATCTAAACTATAACGATAAGGATTTTGTTTTAAAACTACAAAATTATCTTCTCCAGTAGTATTCTGTGGTAATATTGGATATAGTTTAACAATATCATTTGTGTCAATTCGATTATATACAATCTTGTCGACTAAAAAAGGGTCCCATACATCATTGGGACATCCATTTATTTTTTTAAAATCAGATAAAGAAATACTCATAATATCTAGCTCGTATTTAGTAACATCTTTTACAGCTTTATCGAGTTGACCGATTATATGAACTTGTTTAGGGTATGATTTAATTATAGAAGATAATCTTGAATGATATACATTATTAGGATTTACAATAACCATAAAATCCCGTTTGTCTTTTTTTGCTAATTCATATCCAGTATTAATTAATGCGCCCTTGTTAAAATGTAAAAATCCCATTTCTTCTTCTGTATCATCCGGCTCAAACTCAAAAATATCCTTTTTATGTAAAAACTCACTTACAGGTATTTTTTTACGTGTTTGTTTTACAACATAAATAGAGCATATATTTGTATCCAATTCATATTTAAAATTTTGTTTTATATTGTCAATACATTGTTTAAATTCAATATTTTGTAACATGTTGGAGGGATTACTTTCTGGTAGTTTCGAGATCGGTGTTTCTTCTTGGACTTCTTGTTCATCATAATAAGGAATAATAATTGCAAATGTTCCGGAAACTTTTTTTTTTGTTACAAGATCTCTATATTTTTTTATATCTATACATATAGCTTCCATTTGTTCTTGTTTACTTACAATAGATAATTTAGTATAATCCATGTCATGTATAGTTATACCATCTGTATCTTCGGGATGTACAATAGAAAAAACGTGTATAAGTAATTCATTCTTACTTTCAGAAGATGGTAAAAAAATGGTTATATTTTGTATAATATCCATACATTTGTTATATCCAGCTATAGTATTTTCAGTAGAAAGATATAAATATTCGGCATATACAGATAAAAGACTATATAATTCTGATTCCGTTTCTGAAAATACGTGATGTATTTGTGTGGTAACTTTTTCAAATAAATCTTCACTGGCTTCTTTTTGACCCAATTTAAACATACAATACGCTAACATCATTTGATGAGTAAGTAATTCTTTTTGTTTAGTTTGTTTTGTTTGTTCAGAAATAGTTGTTCCAGGCCCTAATATTTGTGTAGTGAGTGTTATTAATTCTTGTAATATAGACAGGGCATGTTCATAATCGTCCATATCAATATATACTTTATATTGATATTGCATAATCTTTAGAACTTTATCATCCCCTAGCCCTGAATCGATTTTAACATTTTCTATTAATGTATTATATATGTCTAAACTTTCTTCAAAACGTTCTTGTAAAGACAAATTTTTTGCTAATTCTAACGCATTTTCTTTTCCTTTGATTGTTCTGCTAATCGTTACTGAACTATTTTCTATTGCTCGTAGTTCTTCTTCTTTTTCTTGGTAATCATTTAATAATTTTTCTTTTGTAGGGTGAATAATAATCGAACAAGAATATTGTGTTTCAATACGTGTTAATTCTTTATGTGTAAATCTTTCTATAAACGAAGAAGGTAAAAATGTCTGTTTAATAATGATTTCACTTGTAAATACCGTGTCTTGATTAGATAACATTTCGAGTGAACGATCTCTATATAATTGTCGTTCTTCTTCTGTAACA
>Ga0115008_10004977_pt1 | contig 11028 bp, 1 predicted proteins | sample FraStrMetagenome_FD_87164 | JGI IMG/M metagenome (GOLD analysis project Ga0115008, IMG submission 87164) | Marine eukaryotic phytoplankton communities from Arctic Ocean - Fram Strait ARC3M Metagenome | ecosystem: Environmental > Aquatic > Marine > Oceanic | place: Fram Strait | collected 2012-06-18
AAGCTGAGCTTTATTGTTGGAAATTGCGGCCACTAGACTTAGGTGGTGTTCCCACTACTGGTCCAGAAAGCATGTGCAACGGTTTTTGGCTGACAGCTATATTCCTCCACGTTCACCATCCACTGTCAGCCATTTGTTGCTAGTTCATCTCGAAGCGAGGTTGAACTTGGCTGGCCTTGTATGCCCACTTGTCCATCATGTCTGAACTCATGATAAGATAGCACTTGTAGGCATCAGAGGTCCACCGTCCAAAGCGCTGGATGTCTTCATCGGGAACACCAGCTGCCAAGTATTGGCTCGCACCACCCCGTCTGAGGGAATGAGACCCAGTGAAACTCTTGTGTACTCCAAACTGTTCCAGCACGGTCTTAAGCCTGAGACTCATTTGTTTCCGGGAGTACACAACCCCATTGGAAAGCTTGAAGATGGGATCTTCTGGCTTGGGGGGAGAGCCAGTTCGAGCAAGTATAACCAAGTACAGATCACGGAGCAGTTTTGGGGCATTGTGTGCTATGCCTTCGAGTAGCGGGATAGTTCGGGTGCACCTGAGAAGGGAGTTCTTCGACGACATCAGGGACAAAGTGCCATGGGTCATCCTGCTTACATCAGCTCCCGAGAGGTTCTCATGGTTGCATTTTGGGAAGAAATCCTTCCAATGCAGAGCAGCAGGGTCCATCACATTGTTGTCCTGCAGAAGGTACTCCTTTGATCTGAGCATGAAGTCGCCACCTGTGCCAGCAGCAGCGTTGGCAACCAGCTCATCGAATGCTCTGTTGTGCTTTACTTGCATATCCTTGGTTCGGAATTCCCCCTCAAGGACCAAGAGGTCGATTGCCTGCATGGGTACAGGGAGTTTACCTTGAGCAGGAGTGTCTTGGGACTGTACATCTCGCAGGAAGTCGCAAGCAGCTTTGGCATATACGAAGGGTTCGAGTTTCCCATTTTCAGTGTGAAATCGATTGATGGCAGCTTTCTTCTGTGCGGCAGTGGATCCTTTGTTCTTCTTCTCGTAGACTTCATAAGCAATCCACCTCTTGAGTTGATCATTAGCACTGACTGTCGTGGGATCGTCAATGAGTGGCTCCATATCCATCTGCTCGCAGAACGAGATGTAGTCTTGAATAACGGGTGCCTTCTTTTTCGCGGCCTCAGGACGAACGGGAGTATGGATGCGTCGCTCAATGCGAGCTTTCATGGCGTTATCGACGACGGGCGATTTGTGGGCTCGGTTGGTCTTGTGCATATCAGCCGGGTACCGAATGAGAGGCGTGATTTCTCTGATGAGCTTGTTCTCTAGAGAAGCTCTCTGATAAGCACCCCCACTGCTCCTAGTCATTCTTCGGGTCATGATTTCAGCACGAACCGAAACTTGAGTAGCCTTGACTTGTCGAAGTGTGTGGAGTTTCTTATTTCTGTCTTCCGATTTACCTTTGGCATTTTTACTTCCAGCAGCCTTAGGCGAATCATCAGCACCAATATGTTTCAACCGAGGGTGATTGAATATGGACACAAAGGTGTTGGTGTGGAACATCATCATCGGACCAATGTTGTCCATCATAGAAACTGTGAGCTCTCCTGGCCAAGGTCCTCGACTGACCACGAACCCGGCCAAACGGTCTTCGCAGTCTGAAAGAACGAATCGCTCTCGAAGCACTCCTTTGATGTCGATAGGTTTGGTTCCCTCATTCCACATGATATGGTGGTGTTCGAACACAGTAGTGGCAAAGGTTTCCACGTCCTCTCGCAGAGAAACTTCGCAACTAGACGTCGCCCACTCTCCAGTAGCATGACGGCTCCAGAGCGAGATGTCCCGAAGATGATCCCACAAGGCTGGACCTACCAAGGGGTAAGGTATGGTAGCGTCCAGGGTGGCCGTCACCCCAGGAGGAAAGTCTGATGTTGCCCAAGCGAACGAAGAATCCTCTACACTCCATGCATACTCGAACGGGTTCGGAGCAGCGTCCTCTGGGCTGGGGGGATCTGATTTGCCTTTGGCATTTGAGGACATAGCAGATTTTCCTGAGGATGGGCTTTTGGAGCTGGTGCCACCTGTGTCAACTGAAAGGCCAGCAGCGGTGGCTGGAGCTTTGTTTTCCCCAACTGGGACTTCATCCCGAGTCTTGTGAAGATCCTTGGGGTCCTCTGGTTCCATGTCGCTCTCGTTACTGATGTCGTCTACGAACGACATGGAACCAGCGGTATCTTCTGAAGGTGATCCTAGCTGTGTGATCTCACTGGGATTGGTGGATACGATGCTGTGGTCCTCCTCTTCGCTGAGGTGTTCGAACTTACAGGGAGAGCCAGATTTGCCTTTGGCTTTCCCAGAACCAGCTGGTTTACTGGAAGGATAGAGACCTTGAGTGCACCAGAGGAATACGTCACGAGGGCTTACTGGAAAAGAGAAACCCTTTTTGGTTGACTCCTTCAGGCTTAGGGGAGCGAGATACAACTTGGAGATCTCAACAGCGATAGCATCAGCGACACTTTGAACGACGGCGTGCGACACTACTTGGCGTCCAAACTCAGACTGAGGTAGCAACCACTCTTCCTCCAAGCCACGAAGTGCATATAACCGAGCTGCTTCCGAGTTGCTCTCATGCACGAATGTAGGCCTTCCGTTGAACTCACGAAGGACCCATTTGCCACCACCACCAGTGTAGGTGACAGCGAAGCCATTACGAGGGTCCCATGCTTTGGTAGGGAATGATCCTTCCCCATGACCTGGGGGGGGGCGATCGATACCACCAACATAAGCGACCTGGGTACGTCGGTCCTTATGGAACTTGAAATGAAAGTCCATCGCATCCTCATCCGGCATAACATAGGCTCCATGTGAATCGTTTGGCTTATCCATGAGGCCACTGCAATTTGGAGGAGGTGTCCCTCTGGGCAGAGTGATCTGTGCGTCTTCAGCAAAGTATCTTGTGTTGAGAAGAATTACGATGCCTCGCTCATGATGCATGGGTGCCACATAATCCGTGAGAGGGCTCTTGATCTGGTCTGCTCGCGTGAGCTTCCCTCCAAGGCCATCTATGAATCCCGGAGCCCCAGCCATCAAAGTTTGATATGGGGAAGCTGCGGTGCCCTTTGTTCTTGCATAGATCTCGGAGCCACACTCGAGGTAAGCGAATGCTACACCTTTTTTGTTGTACGGTTCGGACATGATGGGTCCAGCGTTCTCAAAGTCTTGCCCAGATCCAGCTGACTTCAGGTTACCTTGACGGTTTCTGTTTCCCAACGAGTGTTCTTGGCAGGGGAAGCCACCCCCAAGTCCTTCGAGCTTCATCTTTTCAATTTCCGACGTGGTAATCTCGCTGTTGTCCTTTACCAAAACAGCATGCTTGAATGTCTTCTCAAGGTGAGGGTGGTATCGTGAGTTGTGCTCTGCAGCGAGGTGCAAAATACCCGAGCCACAGTCTTCGAAGCCTTTTGGTACTGATCCTTGACCAGTGCAGAACTCGCCGATGCGAATGCGTTCTTCGATAGGCATGTCATATGGCTTGTGGATGATCGGTGCCTCGCGGCGAGCCACTGTGTTGGGTAGAAGTGTGTTCTCGAAGTTCTCTTCCCATAGGGCCAGCCTCTGTTGGTTCTGTTTCTCCATGATGACGTTCAGGGCCTCTTGGACATCACCATCGAGGGGCTGGCCACCTTCCTCCAACACTTTTCTCGTGCTGGTGCGTCCAGAGGATATAGCCTTCTCAATGGAATGACGGGTACGAACTCGGACAGTGTCGTTGACAGGGTTCAGTTTCTGGCGAGCCTCAGAAGGTCCAGACTTCTCTGGGAAATCATCTAAGTCTCTTGGAAGCCGAGGGATAGGTTGACCCTCCAAAGCAGCTCGAATGCAGAGTCGAGCTGTATTCAGTGGAACCTTAAGTTTGTCCTGGTGGCCATTGTCTTCGACCCATTGCAGCCAGACGAGTAGCTGTTTCCATACGACTGAAGCTCTTTCCTCCAAGCTGAGTGAGCTATCACAGTTTACCCAATGCGATATGTCAGTGAGCTCAGGTGGCACTTGTAAGTACTCTACCTTGCGGCCATGTGCCTGTTCCCATTCAGCAATGAGTCGATCCCACTCTTTGAGCAGATCCGTTCGGGATCCAGCGTCAGTGCGAATATTGTCCTTAGACCGAACATAGTCAGCATCAATGTCAATTCCGGAGATGAAGTCAACTCCTCGAATGTAAGATAAAGCATCCATACTTTTGGCATTGTTGGTGCCGAAGCCACACAGGCCAGATTTGACCTGAAGGTTGTCCTGTCGATTGGTGGCCCAGGTGAGGTCTGGGTGTGAGAACATCGTCAAGGGTATGCACTGGGTAGGAGGAAGGTACTCTCCATTCGATACGACCACACCACCATCTTCTCTGTCAAAGTCATTGAAAGCAGCTTGCTCTTCCGAGGTAAACTCGTGCCGGTAAGCTATACCAAGCTGGTAATCGAAGAAGGCGTAACCCGTACCAGAGCAATCAGATTCAAAGAACTGTCGCTGATAAGATTTTTCTTTTCCAGGGAAACACGATCTGTATGGAGCAGATAGGCATTGCTCAAACGTTCGATACATGTATTCGCCAGGAGTGTCGCCACAGGTGGCGAGTCGCCAAGCCATCTCCAAAGAGATGTGGAGCATAGCGTGGCCCTGTTCCTCTGTTTCGCCAGTGAGAGCAGGCGAGGGTTGGAAACCCTTAGGAACTTGTTCTCCATATCGAGTGGCAGCGTCCGATAGCATAGCATCAAACCGAGGTAGAACCATCTCCCCAAGTTGAGGTGCTTTTGCGAACACGGAGTAACAACTTCCACGAGTGTGTTGCACTTCCTCAAAGGTGAACTTCCTGGTGCGGTCATCCAGGTATGGGAGAATAAGGTCTTCGAGACGACACAATCGTGACAGAGCTACACTTACTGTGCGTTTCTGGGAGTTGAACAGCGAGCCAAAGGCATGCTGCCAGTTGGTCATCCCACCAGCCTCAGCTTCCTTCTCGTCGTTGTTCGCAGCGTCACCAGCACAGATCTTCATGTTTTTCTTGAAGGCCTCCATCCATCGGGCTGACCGATCTCCTCGCTGAGCCAAGATGTGCAGGGTATCATCTGTGCATCTCCCAATGTTGATGGTGAAGTCCCCGTCCTGCTTGGGGTTCGGCCACGGAGTAGCCTGCATCATGTCGCCTGGGGCAGACCCTTTGACTTCCCATTCTCCCGGTGCCACCTTCGATCCAAATGTATTGGTTCCGTTGATGTTCAGAAGTGAGTCGAATTGGCAAGCCATGAGTTTGATGGCTTCGGGGTGTTTGGCTGATGATCCGAAAGCATCTGTGAAGTCCAGTTTGTCGACTCTAAGAAAGTAGCCAGGATTGTAATTCTCCTCTTGGATGGCTTTAGCAGCCAAACTCTCGTCGTCCGTGCCCATCTGTCTGGCAGCATGATCTGACCACAGGCCAGTGTTCAGGGCCCCTCTAACACCTCGATCAGTGTGATCGTGTATAGGTCTTTGTTTGGGCTGGCCAGTAGCAGCGTCAATCCGAGGACGTTTGCGGTCATCCAGTTTGGGTACTGCAGTGAGAGGAGCGATGATCCCTCCCCGACGGACAAAGTCGTTGAGCACATTAGGGTGTTCTTCGGAGTCCAGTGAGAATGTGAGGCTTCTCCACTGTATCCCTCGGTCTAGGAAGCTGGTCAAGATTTGTAGAGCAGCTGTTTCCACCCCAGGTAGGTTCTCTCCAATGTATCCTTCCTTGGGCCCCAAGTAGGTGCTTGGATGTCCAAGACTCATCTCTTCCACCAAAGCATCTCGATGGCTTTTCGACAGAGCCAGCATATTTTCTTCAGGTATGTCTTCCACAGCGGGCCCATCACCAGTCCGACTCCCGAATGCAATTTGGCGTAGCATGGCCATCATCCGACCCTCGGGCAGTGCGTCCTCGAGGTGAGGGAGGGTAGGTTCCTTGGATTCGATATCGTGCCAGGCATGAAGCACCAGGGATGCAGCTACTAGAGCGTCTTTGATGGCAGCAGGGTCAGCCTTGTCCACCTTGGCATACCTACTTCTCATGACATTCATGTAGAGCTTTGCAAATTCCCACGTGAGGCCGGATAAGGATTGTCGACGTGCATTTTCGTCAGCAGTGACATTGGTGGGAGCTTTGGGATAAAACTCATGCGAGGGCCTGCGATCTGTGGTGGAATTGATAGGATCCACTTGCCCATCCGGTACCAATTTTCCATTGAGAATGGCTTGAATGCATTTTTGTACTGTTTTCTTGTACTGAGCAGCGTTGGGTGGACCTGGCGAAGTGAGGTGGGTGTCCCTGCAGCTTTTGCTGCAGGCTTCTCCAACCAGTCCGTTCCATGATGTGCAGGAACATCCATTGACACACAAGGCCCCTGGAGGATTGATGTGTCGGCGACGGCAAATACGAGAGCAGAAGTCCCCAGCCTTGCCATTGAAGCTAGGTCGTCTGTCGCATTCGATGCACAAGGGTCCATCGCCGAAGCCTCTGGGGCTAGAGAGAGCAGGCAAGGTGTTGTACTCACGAAGACGAGCGATGTACTCGGCTTTCTGCTGCGGGTCTAGGTCCCTGTGGCTGGGATCCGACCCTGGATCTGAATCTGTATCCTCCCCCAGTTCTGGATCATCCTCGAGTGTAACCTCGAGATCTTCATCCTCTTCAGAGTCGGTGGCACTGGACAAGCTTGGCCACTCATCATCTGTTTCATAGTTGCGTGATACTTGATCAGGCCCAGGTTGCTCTTGTGGGTGAAGGAAGTTGCCCACCAGCAGGTCTGCCATCTCCCTGGACCATGATTCATCCTCAGGATGATCGTCGGCGGTGTGCTCGTGGCCAGCTTGTTTGGATCCTGCTGATGGGGCGTTGTCTTCCTCGTCTTCACTGATCCAGAAAGGGTTGTGCTCCTGAGGAATTGTGCCTTGCAGGATGCGGTCTCTGTCGAGAAGATGACGTTTCCGAGCGGCTTTGAGATCGTCCAGAGTGTAGCTGTGACAGGCAGCAGGCTCTTCGCACGAAAAATCCAGTGAGCTGCGAGACAGGACTCTGATCTCTGTTTTGCCCTCTCCGAACTCGTACACCTTGCTGAGCATGTCAGTAATAGCATTCCAGGATTTGATCTTCTTGGGCATTTCAAACCCAATAGCATGGCGGTCCGAGCTCTGATCACAGTTATTGGTGATAAGAAGGCCTATCATATCACCAGACTCAGCGGCCCCACCCCAACTCCAGTCATTGAGGAACTTTCCTCCGATCCCTTGGCTTCTCAGCCAACTCTCGCGGGCTTTTACCATGGTGTGACCAGCTGGCCAGAGCCTGAAGCTGAAACACTTGGTGGCGTCTGGGTCGGTTAGTTTTCCTTCGGTGACCAGCATCACATTGGATCGTCTCAGGCACCGGCAATCCACAATGTCCCAGAGGGCCTCATCATATCCGTCGGACTCAGGGTCAGAGCAGCCGATGTAGATCTCTGCAGCTCTAGAGCCTGGTGGTATGGTTGAGATGTCGATGTCAAGAAGAGCTTGGTTGATTTGCCTAACAATCTCAAGAGCGAGGTTGGCTCCAGGTTGCTCGACATGCCTCTTGTTAGGTCGCATCTGTGTGGCAATAGCCTTTGGGATGCAGCGGTTGCGAAGGACCCCATCAGTAAGTTTGATGATATCTCCAGCATCCCAACCTGAGCCGTCTAACACAGTAGGTGCCAAGGCCAGAGTGATTCTGTCTACCTTGCAGACCTCGGCTCCAGACTTGGCAGTGAATTGAATCGGGGTGTCGTTGGCAGCGATGGGGATCACAAGCATGTGACTGGCTCCAGAGATAAGATCATGCAAGGGTCTTTTGGTGGCATTAACATAGCATAGCTTTTCCAGAACTTTGTCAATGTTCAAAACGATGAATCTTTCCAACTCTACAGCTGTCATTTCGGATTTGGCGTGTTCTTGAGGCATCCAAGATTTCATGCAGCGAGGTGTGATTTTCCACGATTTCAGTCCTCCACGGACAAGAGCTACACGGAGTAACTCTGGAGGCAGCGGAATGTTCGCGTCTGAGTGAGTTCGAGAACATGCCAGGTCACCAACATCACAAGATACGGAGGTAAGGTGATCGAGGCAATAGTCATGCCCGAAGGGATCACATGGCATCAGGGATCGAAGATATTTGGGTGAGGGGATACGATCCCCTTGGATTTCCCCAGCCCGAAACACAATCTGTGTGTCAAGCATGGCAGCTGGGAGATGATCAAAACCGTTCCTTCCCTTGGCTTTCTTGACACCAGACTTCGGGCCTTCCTTGCCAGCTGCTGGCTTCGTGTCGGACGGAGTGTCGAAGGATACCTCCTTGCCCTTAGCACCCTTCTTAGGTTTTTCTCGACTGAGGCCAGTTCCAGACACATTGAACTTTCCAGTGTAAGCAGCGGTAGTGTTGGCTTCCAGGAATTTCTGTTCGATAGGTAGGGCGACTCGTTGGATGATCTTCGGCAGGGATGGGCTGTAGAACAGTCTGATGAATTTCCCTCTTTCGAAGAAGAACAGTCTGTTCACCCCAAAATCCTCCACTTGTTCACGAATGCGATGACTGAAGGTATGGAAAGTGAGACAGGCGGTGTGCTCCAACATTCCAGGCTGGCAGCTTCGAACTCCATGAGTGAGCCTCTCCAGATCCTTGACGGTCTGGTCAGCGTCGACATCCCTCCATTTGCCAAACTCCGTGGTGAAGCTGGCCATGTTACGAATGGCTCGAAGGCAGAGGGATTCCTCTGCTCCATACATGGCGAACGAGTCTCCATTGTTCGCAGGCCATGGAGGAGCCAGAGGAGTTTTCTTGGTGACCCATTCGCTGAGCTTGTCCAGTGGTGGAGCCAGCTCCTGCTCTACCATGGCAGGGCTCCTAACTTGAAAGTCACGAGGGACAAGACCATCCCGACCATCTGGAAATTCCGAAAAGGTCAACGTCGGTCCATAAAGGACCATTCTCCAAGTTAGCCAATACGGTCTCCCCTCCTGGAAGAAACTGGAGACTATCTGTCGCATTTTCCGACGGCCCTCCACAACGTTGTAGGCCGATCCGACCATGGGAGAGTCTGGACCCCCACTAAGCCTGATGTATTGGAAGACCAGGTCTTCAAATTCTCGTTCGGCAGCTGCAGGGGCTGGGGTGTGGGACTTTTTATCGCTCTCACCAGCAGGTTGAGTGTAGGAGATCTTGCAGCATGTGCAGGCGAAACGGGTCTCACCATCACAAAAGATAGCCGTCCTGCAGTTGTTGCAGCTGGTTGGCACAAAGAGGTTTGGATGCAAGGTGGTACCACAGTGGCGGCAGGCTTCATCGCTGGGCCTCTCTCCATGCACCAATAGCTGTTCGACTTTCTCCTGTCCCAGATCACCTTCTTCTTCATCAGGGTGCTCTGCAAAGTGTTTTGCGAACACCTCTGCAGAGCAAGGCAAGCAGAAACCCAGAACGTTCTGTTCGGGACGAGGGCGAGCATAAGCTTCGGCCAGTTCGTCAAGCTTCTCAGCTTCGCTTTTCCTTGCATCGATGGCTTGGCCTGTGATCAAGTTGACGTTGCCAGGAGAGATATAAGCTTCAAGTTTGCGTTCATGACCTTTAGTAAAGGTCTCCAAGGCGGTGGACAGGTACTTGCGAAGCTTGATGCATTCGCCCAGCCTCTCTTGCTCTGTCAAGAGGACAGAGGTCCCATCAGCGACTTGGCTAGGAGACTTGCCAGATAAACCTTTGTTGGCTGGATCATCCTTTTTCTCTTCTGGGATTTCTTCTTCTGCTTGCAGAACCGTGGCATCTCGTCCAGACATAGTAAGGGCTCGAGGGAGCGAGAACAGGAGGTCTGGGTTGTCGAGATCCACCTTGGTAGAATCTGGGCTTGTGCAGAGCACAACAGAATATTGTCGTTGAGAGATGGAGGCATTGACAGCAGCCGGCGAGGCCAAAGATGATGAACTGGTGGCTGGTCCCAGAACCTCGATGGCTTTGGAGAAGCCTTCTGACCAGCTTCCGACCTCATCCATGTCTCTCACCTGGCTTAAGGTGAGAGCACTTCTCCTGAGGGAGGATAAGATAAGAACCTCGAACTCAAAAGCATCAGGACGTGATTCTGGCGTCAAGCCAGTGATGACCCGGTACTCCAGGACAAGGCCCTTGGGTTTGCCCCTGAAGGCCTTGTACTTATCCCCAGACTTGATGCAGAGCAGGATGGTACCAAACCAGTTTGTGACCTCTTTGGGAACATCTGCTTCTGTGGGGTCCACACCAGTGTCTCCCGTTCCGGGGCCATTGTTAGTCAAGGGAAACTGATCACGGCATCGGCCAGCTCCCTTGGTCATAGGAATCCCATCCGGATGCGATTGTGTGGGCTTCTCAGAATCGTCTTCGTCAGCTTCGCTGTCATCGAAGAACTCCCGAGGGGTGTCCACGAGGGCAGCATCTCTGGCTACCACATGCTTGACTGTGATAGCCTTCTTGATCTCCTTCAACAACTTGTCAGTGATGCGAGTCTCGGGAAGAGTGATGTTCAAGGCGATAGCTTCAACGATCGTATCGTCTTCATTCAAGAACTCGACAGGGGTTCGAGACGAGGATCCCCACGAAGTGTGCCAGGTGATGAGACTCTCGATGACAGCCGAGGTGTGCTTGATCTTCTCATCCTCGGTGAGGCCAGTTGTGGCCGGAGCGGGAATGCTTCGAGCCAGCGCAGCAGCCTTCACCTTGGTCCATGTCAATGTACGAAACCTTTGGGGGTCGAACGAGTCGCCCATTGTGATCTCGAAAGATGTGTGGAGACGATCTACGATGAACGCAGACCTTACAGACTCCGAACTTCCGACGCTGGTCAAACGCTAGTTTGCAAACTCAGCTCTCTTCTATCCGCAGGCCTTACCACGCCGCTTCACTCAGTCCACCTGCGATAGGTGAATCTAGAGAGAGCTTTGAAGTTGAGGTGTTGCTTCTGAGGCAGTATTGGTTGCGATAACCTAGACTGACCTGCAAGTCCCAAGGATTCAGCCAA
>Ga0115008_10004978_pt1 | contig 11027 bp, 1 predicted proteins | sample FraStrMetagenome_FD_87164 | JGI IMG/M metagenome (GOLD analysis project Ga0115008, IMG submission 87164) | Marine eukaryotic phytoplankton communities from Arctic Ocean - Fram Strait ARC3M Metagenome | ecosystem: Environmental > Aquatic > Marine > Oceanic | place: Fram Strait | collected 2012-06-18
AAATCCGAAAGTCTCTTTACTATCTACTTCTTGTTTTTTCTTGCTCTTTGTCCCCTTTTTGGAAGAACTACTTTTTTCTTTGGCTTTGCTTTTGTTGCCTTTTTTACCACCTTTTTCATTGCTTTCATTTTTCTTCTTTTTTGTTTTAATTCCCAATACTTTATCAAAAAATTGTTGAGATTCCTTTGATACAGCTATAGGCTTAGTAACTCCTTTAGAATTGTTGTACTCTAACACCTTTCCGTAGAATTCTTTCATCGTCTCTGTGAAAGTATCAAACATCTTTTGTAGAGTCTTTCTCCTTGATTTATCTTTTACTTCTGATTTCTTCAGCTCTCTACCATTAGATAGGTATGTCTCATACACTCTAGCAGCGTACTCTGAAACATCCTCATTCCATTCTGTAGCATTGTCACCAAAGACTTCATTGTACTCCTCTATGAAAGCTTTCCTAGCCTTAGGGTTACCCATAAGTGCAGGCTCAATCATAGCGTGGAATATCTCGTGTTGGAAAGTTGTAGGTATAGTATTACCTAGTGCTGCTAGAATGTGCTTTCCGTTAGCTAATGCTACTGCTGCACCTCTATATACATCTCCTTCCTTAGAGAACTTCTTGTCCTTAGCTGCTGCCTTAGTCTCTTTAATTATAGCCGCATTCTCTTTTATCTCTGCTCTTATTTCAGACTTTCTCTCCTTGTTAGTTTCATTCTTCAATGCTACTTTAGCACTCTCATTCAAACTCTCTAGACTAGTTACAATATTATCCATAAGCCTAGTAGCTGCCTCTACTGTATTTCCATCAGTAGATAGTCTTGCTCTAGATGAAGTTTCTACACTAGTGGCATCAAACTTACCATTAACATCCTTACCCTTAAATAAATCAGCTAACCCTATATTTATAAATTCATCAAGACTTACATTATTAACATCTATACCTGATGACTTTTTGAATACTTTCTCACTTGTTATAAAATTCTTTTGTACATACTTGAATACACCATTCATCCAATTCTTGAACACATTCTTTGCTGCACCTATAAGTGACTCACCTCTATTTGCAATCAATGTTACTAGTGCCTCCTCTAAAGCAATAGGACTATCTCCATACTTCTTTATAGCATCTTTGTGAGCCTTAGTACCCTTAACCAATTCCATACCTCTAGCTAAAAGTTCTGTTCCCTTTTTACCTGAAGCCTTTGACCTTAGATAATCTGTCCAAATATGACCGAACTCATGTATAGGAGTATTCAAAGATTTCTTGTCAGGATTTAAGAATACCTTTCCATCAACAGTAACTCCATAAATAGTATCACCATCTGCAACTCTTTTTCTTACATCAGGTCTACTAGTTACATCACTAAATTCTGCATCTGATAAAGCAACATTCACACTAGGGAAAGCAAATCTCAACTTACCTATTAGTACTGATAAAGAATCTTTGGCTGTATTTATAAGTGCACCACGAAATGCCTTATCTACATAGAATGCTCCACCTGCTTGGTTAGCTACATTTTCAGCATTTGGGAATTCACCATCTTTACCTGCTGCCTTTTTAAATACTCTACTTGCTTTTGCCTCCCATTCAGGAAATACATCTACACCATTCTTAGGCTTACCAATCAATGCGATAGGTCTTCCTACAGGACCCCAACCATAGTTGTTGTGATCAGCTCTCTTTATACCTCTACTAGCTTCTCTTACATCTATACCAACTACAGACATAACATCACCCTTCTCTGCTTTGTTCATGAAAGGTTCACCTATCTTAGATAATACAAAACCCTTAGTCATAGTCTTAGCTACCTCTGATTGACTTGGAGAACCTTCTACCTTAGCATCTATTGGTAGCTGCTTATCGAACAAAGCATAGCTAATAACAGCATCTTCATCTATATTACCAGAAGGTCTCTCTGAAAATACAGCACCTTCAAATCCTGCATTTTCCATTGCATCAATCCATTGTCCACCTGATGCCCAATCGTTAACCCCATCTCTACCTTCCGAAGCCTCTCTCATAGAACGCAATGCATTATCATAATCTCTTATAGCATCTTCCTTTGTATCGTACTCTATTTCTAAGTCCTCATTGTTTTTCAAGAAACCTTTCTTCAGCCTCTTAATGTGTTTTGGGTTTCTTAGGTCAAATAAATTATCTTTCTTTTTATTAGAGATTGTTGTCTCAGTAATCTCTCCTGTTGCATCCCTAGAATATACTTCTGCATACTTCTTGCTTGGAGTTAGGAATATAGCACCAGATGTTCCTCTCTTTAAAACTCCCCCCTCTATGGGACTTGGTGAACCATGATACACTACCTCTACTTCTTCACTTACTTTAGGTAACCCTTCATATAATGCTTTTGTACTATCCATTGTGCTAGTTTCAGCAGCACCTAAAATTGAATCATTTATAAAAGACCTAATAGGAAGAGAGAATTCATTGTTCTCTGCACCATCAGTCCTTTCTTTTGCACCATCTACGATAAGGTCGAATAAACCATCTAAAGTAGTTATCTTATTATCATTTATTATTTTAAGTACTTTTGAAGATGTAAGATTCTCCATCTTATCAGATACATCCTCCTTTACATCTTCTATTGTTCTAGGTTGACCCTTCTTATTCTTACCTAACTTATTTCTAAATTTAGTAGCTTCTGTAATTTGACCTACGATGTCAGAATTTGATATTAAATTGTCTATATAATTTACCACATCCTCAACAGTACTTAATGTACCATTAGCTATGTTAGTATCTAGATCAGCGTACCATGCTGTTTTTGATGCACCCTCAGCTTTAGATTTTAGTGACTCCTTCAAGGAATCTAAAGATGCCTCTCTGTTCTTTAAAGGTAAAGTTTTTAGAAACGGACTCAAGAATCTGAATACTGCTTCGTTAGAATCAATTGCTGTATCTGCCATTCTTAAAACAGCCATAGGAACATGACCTTCAGGTAACCTACCCTCTGCCCACAGTTGCTCAAATAAAACTTTATTATCTTCGTACAATTTCACAGCTTCATCTAACTGCCTCTGTGCACCTGCTTCATTAACTCCTGCCCATCCTAGTTTTGTATTGTTGGCACTACCTATTACATTAAATAGTAATCCACCATTTAATTCCATATCATTACCTGCACCATCCTTAACTGTACCTGCTGCTAGATTATCTGACATTGCAGGGATAGTAGGTATACCATTGAAGAATGATAAATCCTTTACGAACTTAGATAAAAAGTCTTTAGCTGATTTGTATGGCTTCTTAGTCTCAGGGTCATCTAAGGACTGAGCTTGCTCATCTGTCATACCAACACTAGAGTTACTTTCCTCGTATGCATTTCCTTCTAGAGAACCTGATACTTCAGGAGTAGTATAGTTTATTTCTGCAGCACCTAACTCAGCCATACCCTCTTCCAAGAACTCTTGGCTATCATATATAGAACCACCATCTACTAAAGACTTAGCTGTTTGTGCTCCCTCTTTACTAAAACTAACACCACTTGCCTCTGATCCACTATTAATTGCATTAGGCTCTCTGTCTCCACCAAAGTCATCTTCTGATGTATTCAATCCTATTACTGCATCAAAGTATGATATCTCACCTGATGGAAGCTTCTTTGCGTTAGATGGATTTACATCATCTAATACGTGGTCACTATTATAATATGTACCTGGGTTATCAGACTTAGTGTAACCTCTAGCCTCCATGTCAGAATCTAGTTCTGCTGATGTAGGTTCAGTACCTTCTATAGCAGGCTGCTCTACTACAATAGAAAACTTACCATCTCTCTTACTTACACCTACTACAGTATATGCAGATTCAGGGAATAACGTATTGTGTATTGCTAACCTATCGAAAAACTCTGATGGAGTATCGTGCATGCTCAAGTCGTTAGACTTAACTACAGTATTACTATCACCAGGCTTACGATAAACATTTTGCTCATCTCCTTTACCTATGTACTCACCAAACACATTTGTATCACCCTCTTCAAAGAGTATACCCTCTTGTTCAGCCCATTCAGTTAATTCTTCTCTTTGTGTTTTATTTGGGTCTCTTGTATCCTTACCCTCAGACCTACTAGCTATAATAGTAGCTTGTACTGCTCTTTCTCCTCCTGCTATAGTACCAGCTTCCTCTGCCTTTGACAAACGACCAATACTGTCATTGCCTGCCATCACCTCACCTGATAACTCTTTAGTTTCCTTTACAGGAACAGAATCAGAATCTACTATTGCATTCTTTGTAGCTGAAGATTTGCTAAACTTAGCTGACCCTACAGCCTTAACTTCTTCTACAGTAAGAGTAGTTACATTTGATATAGACTGTGCCATAAATTCGACAGCATCTAACTCACTCATAGTACTAGCCATTGCCTCTAGTGCAATCATGTTAGCCTCAGCAACTTGCTCAGACTGCTCATTAGTCATACCATTGGTAGTAAAGTTGTCCTTTATTTGACCCTTTACCTCAGACCTAGTAGTACCTAATTTCTCTAAACTTTTTGCAACTACATCTGCTGACTTAGTTTCAACCTCAACCTCACTAGTTGCTGTTGGTTGAACTCCTAATACCTCTGCATTTAATTCATCTTGTCTAGCTTGTGGTAGAGCCGTAGCATATGGCTTACCATCTTTCTTCTGCTTACGCCATTGCCCATCAGAAAATACTACAGGTACTTCTTTACCACTATTCAGTTTTATATTAGATGTATCACCCTCATTTACTGCTTTTTCTCCTTCAACCTCCTGCTGAGTGCTATCTCCGTTTGATCGTACTGATCCTTGAACGATTGGTTCAGGCTCTGCAGCTTGTTGAGTGGCATTTCCATCAACACCTCCATTAGATTGTACTCCTCCTGTATTTCCTTGAACTTGTTCATTTCCTTTGTTTAGATTAGTAATATCGTCTTGAAGACTGTTCCTGCTTGTTAGACCCTCTTTTCTTGAATTATAATTCTCTATTATAGTTTCTCTATTAGCTACAGTCGATGGTAAATCCTCAACTACTAATGGCTTACCATCTTTAGATTTAGATATATCATTTAGTATTTGTAATGGTGTATCTCCATTATCAAGTCTTGTCTGAACTCCTGCTCCTTGCTCTGCAATTGACTGCTGAGCCTCTATATTAGATTTCTTAGCCTTTGATAGCTTTCTACCTTTTCCACCCTTCACAGGGTTACCTTTGGCTGTAGTTACTTGGTAGTATTCTCCATCCTCAAATAACTGATAGTCTGACCCATCTACATCTACAGTATCACCTACCTCTAGCTTCTCAATTATCTCTACTGAGTTATCAGGCTTAAAGCTGTTGTTTATAGTTGCCTCTTGAGTCTTTACAGTCTCATTAATAGTATCAACCTCTTTCTGCTTAGCTGCTACTTGCTTAACTGTAGCCTCTTTCCTTACCCTAACCTGCTCTATCTGCTCAGGTGTCTGCGTTACTTCTTCAGGAGTAGCAGTGCCAGTTTCACCTTCTGACACTACCTCTCTCCCTTCACCTGTCTTCTCGGTAGCGATACCCTGATCACCTGCAATAGGTGTAACGACAGCTGCCTCCGCACTCTGAGTCGGAGAACTTTTCTTTTCTGCTTTTTTAGCAGGTACATCATTTAATGTCTTAGTCTTTATTTGTTTATCACTTGTTAGTGGAGTTAATGTATACCCCTCTTCACTATTTATATCTCCTACTTTATATACCTTTCCATCATGCCTAACTAAAGAACCTTTCTTTACATCTATAGGATTACCTGTTTGTGCAACTTCACCTACTGCATCCAAGTACTCTGTCAATTGGGCAGCCTTATTCTTGGCATTCTCTCTACCTCTTTCTGTCAATGCACCCTTTGACTCCATCTCTAGTTCTGATATCTTATCAGCTAAACCTGAAAGAGTACCCCTATCATCTTCATCTAAAGTCACCTCACCTAGAAATGATTCTCTTTCGATTGTATTTACAAAAACCTCCTTTGAACCTTCAAGCCTTTGTATATCTTCTTCTGTACTCGCCTCTGATATAAGTTGGTCGAAAATACTTAGAGTCTCCTCCTTATTATCTTTTGCAAAATTAACCATTTCTGCATTCCTCATATCACCTTGTGAAGTAAAAACTCCAAGTGGTCCTGAAACTGCCATAGTTAACACCAATTCAGTTAACGCACCATTAACAGTAAACTCCTCTTGCTCTAGTCCTAATTTTTCGGTAATAGCCATATTAAGTAGCTTTTCAAATACCATCTCTTCTAGAACTTCGTTCTTAACTGCTTTTACTACACCCTTTGACTTAACAGCCAACTTACGAGTAGTCTCAGATAAAAGCTTAGCCATATCTGCAGGTTTAGAAAAAGAAGATACACCCTTCTTCATAGCCTCTGTAGTAATAGTCTTTACTACACTTGTTGTTTCACCACTAAGTTTTGCTATTACACTTTTTTCAATACCCACTATACTCTCTAATCCTGCTACTAAAAAAGACTCTAGTAGTGCTCCTGCACCTGCCTCTTCATAACTAGCACCACCTTCTAGGTATCCCTTCATACCTCTATCAAACATAGTAAGTGTTGTACCTGTTGCAGTACCTAAGTAACCTAATCCCTTTACTTTCGTAGCACCACCTAGTACACCACCACCAATCATAGGAATCATTTCCATGAAAGTTCTCCATCCTTGATTAGCTAGACCTGTTGCATTAAAAGATTTTTCAAGATCATCTATATTAAGACCTGAACCCTCTACTGCATAAGGCTTTGGAAGAAATATTTTCTCCTTAGTTTCTGCATCCCTTTCACCAACTACTATATCATTACCCTTGCCATCTTTTTGTATTTCGTATAAAATCCCATCTTTTGGTATCACATCTGTAAATATAGCAGACTCTTGTAACTCTGAACCCTCTATAGTAAGAGCCTTTGTTATCCCCTCAGACAAACTGTCTAAAGACTGCTCACCTAACTCTGCCTTTACATCAATAACTTCATTATACTTATCTCCAAATCCAAGAACATTAGATAAATAATCCTTAACTGCTCCTGCACCTTCTACTATAAGACTACCTGTATTTGCTAAACCTCTAGCAGCGAAATTAGTGTAGACAGAATTTTCCGCTACTGACCTCTTTGCACCATCTAAAATCTCACCTGAGTACATCTCTCTAGCTGAATCACTATCTAAGAATTGATTTACCTGATCTCTTATTTGCTTGTCACTAAGGTCTGAACCATCATCATTCTTAGCACCCTTAGCATCTTTAACAATACTTGAAATATTTAGAACAAGACCTTTATACTTGTCCACTTCCTTGTTCATCTCAGAATACTGATCTAAAGAAGCTATTCTACCTTTTACAGCTCTAACTACTTCTGTAGAACTATTTTGTATAAACTCTGGATTTGCTATTAATTCTTTTAATTGATCCCCCTCATTTGAAGTGTTAGCTAAATTACTAAAAATCTCCTGCTCCTTATCTGTAAGTTTACTTATTCTGAAACTTGAAATTTCATTAAGTCTATCTGAATTAGTCTTAAGAGCTTGAGATACCTCTGTTGCAGTTATTGTAGTAGTCTTAATATTATCATCTGACTCTTGCCTAGATACTACTATATCAGTAGCAGACTCTAGGTTTAATACAGGTAAGTCATCAGGAAGCTTGGAATCAATACCTCCCACAGCCTCAGCTCTCAACTTCTTTGTATCACCTTCTCTACTAGCTATTTCCTCAGCTTGTTCAGAAGACATTTCATTAGAACCAGTATTCAAAAAATAACCAATACCATCAACAGCATCACCTACAAAATTTGATACACCTGTTAAGAAACTTGTGTCATCTTCATATTCCGTATATGCAGAAGAATTATCATAAAGTTCAGCAAGTTGATTGTGAGAATTTACTGCCAATTGCGTTGGAGTCATATCTTCCTCACCCACCATTTGAACTGAAACAGGAGAACCTTGAGGCAAGCCATTTTCAGAACGTATCTCCTCTTCTACATTTGATCTGCTATTCTCTTCATTTTGAAGTGCCTCTACCTCTGCAACTGTTCCTATAGGAGTTGCACCCATAGGGGTTGCGCCTTCAGGTATTGCATCAGTACCATCATCATTCATAGGTATAATATCATACTGCTCTTCAGGTGCTGCATCAGGTTGTACGTCACCCTGTGCAGGTGAGCTATTATCAACCACTTGACTACCTGACCACTCTGAAATCTTAGATTCAAATAACTCAGGAGTAACATTATCGTCTATGAAATTGTTAGACATCAAATGCTCCCTTACTGCAGATTGAGTTTCAGGACTACCTATCTTGCTTTTAAACATTTCAGGGGTAACCTTATCGTCTATGAATCCAGTTTCTAGTAACTGACTATATATTTTGCCTAACTCTTCTTCCATCTTCTACTTGTTTTTTAAATATAAAAGAACTTAAATGCTCTTCTAATTCTTATATTGTTTTTATCTATAAAAATAAACTGTTACCAGGTGCTGCACTAGATGTTGAAGGTGCTGCACTAGATGTTGAAGTTCTACCAACTAGTTCATCATAGGTATTATTTACCCTGCCATATAGTGCAGGTTTCATATCCTCAGTAACCTCAGTCTTACCAGAAGTAAGACCTTTTATATATTTCAACCTAGCATCTCTAAAAGCTAATAACACATCTTCCTCCTTAGTAGGATCTAAATCAGGGTTATTCTTTAACTCTTCTGCAACTTGTTTTGTAATCTTATTTACACCACCATGTTGATTAGCAGAATCTGCTATAAATGTTATAACTTTAGGAGTCATAGCTGTATCGGCAGTAAACTGCTTTTTAGCGAAGTCTATAGCTGGTTTATATTTCTCAGTATATAGATATTCAGTTTCAAGTTTACGGAACTCATCCTCACCTATTTTACCTACGACATCATCAATAAAGCCTAGAATATTTTCAGTATTACCCTCATTTCCTACTAACTTATCCTTATCGTAACCCAAACCATACTCCTCACTCAAACCATGAGCAAAGTCTCCCCATAGTGTATCTAACATTTGCTTAGCTCCGAAAGATGCCTTACCTGACTTCTCTACTCTCACACTATATATACCTGTCTGCTTTTTTCTATCTGAAGACTCTCCACTAGCTAAGGGCTTTTGCTCATTTTTACTTATCAGATCATAATCTACACCATCTGCAGCGTAGCCTGGATCACTGAATTTTTGATCTGCACTTTTATCAGTAGCTGTATTAGTTCCTGTACTGTCTTCTGTAGGAGAATCACCTCCCTCAATAGCAGTTAAAGGTATTAAAATTCCGTTAACATTTTTTTCGAATCCAGGTAGTTCTGTTAGAGCTTCACCAAGTTCACTCTCGTCTAACTCATCGACCTCATTATTAAAAGTAGTTGTAATTCCCTCCTGAAGGAAACCTCCTGAAGCTAAAAAGTCTCTAGAATCCGAATTATTGTAGGGTAAGAATAACTTATCCCCTCTTACCTGTGCACCTTCCAATTTATTGCCCTCAACATCTTTAATAGAAAATCCTCCTGTAAGAACACCCTTCTCCCTTATTTGCTCAAATCTAATTTGTAATCCTGCTGTATCATTTCCATCTTTGTCTTTAATAGAACCGAGATTAAAGTTACTTACTTTAGACTTCTTAGCTGCTGCTTTTACTTCATCTGCTGCTGCTGCATCTCTTGCCTCCTTTGTAAGTCCATCAGGACCTACATCATCTTTGCTAATTTTAGAAAGCTTATCTCTATTTGTCCTAAATGTATTCTCGTTTTCTCCTCTAATTGTTTTATAGTATTTATCCGCAAAAATAGCTTCCTCACCATCCTTTATGTTATACTTTCTCTTGAAGTCAACATCTGGTGTTATCAGAGAAACCAAACCTGAAGTATAATCAGTTACCTTTTCCTCAGTTAATAAAGAATCATCATAATAAGTTGACCACCATTGGTAACCATCCTTTTGTACAGCCTTACCAGAAACACCCTGACCAAGGAAAGCATTTGTAGCTGCTAACATACTAGCCTCAGTTGAGGTTGAATTATCTGCAAACCTATTTAAATCAAATGTGCCCTCAGGAATCTCATCTGTTATACCATTCTTATAGTCATTAACTTTCTCATAAAGATCAGTATATAACCTAGCTTGACTAAAAGTACCTTTTTGTGATTTCTTTACTCTTTCATCGACTGCTGCATACTGAGCATTTATTTCTCTCTGCTTTTTAATGTCTTCGTTTGAATTGATCTTAGCCATAAAGTCCAATTGTAACTGAGCTAAACCTGAATCTACAGCCCTTTCATTACCCTTGTTTTTACCTACTACTACATATTGCTGATCCTTAAAGTTCTTCTCCTCTTGTCTCAAAAAAGATATTAATTCTTGGTCTCTTTTGAACTTAGGGTCTAATCCATAGTTCTTAATCATTTCATCCATATTGGGAGAGTAAGAAGCCATTAAAGCAGATTCTGCTCTATCCCTATCCTTACCTTCCAACTTAGCTACTCTAGCTTTCTCCTGTTCGATTTGGAAATCTAACTGTCTATTTTTAACTGCTAAGTTATCAGAATTCTGCATAATCTGTATAGCACCACTAGTATCAATAGGTTGTGCTCTACTCTGTAAAGTTGCAACAGAACCAGGATTCACAGACTGTGGATTAAATGTATACGGCTGTGGATTAGGACTAGATACAGGACTACCTCCACCTGCATATTTAGGAAGTTCAGGGTAATTTCCTTTAGCTACCTTTAATACGTTTTTTTTATTTTTGCTCATTTCTACTTCTTTTAACTTAATTGTCTGCTACTAACTACTTCTAACATGGTGATGTATAAGAACCATTTGTATAATATAAACCTTGATAACATCCAGTATAATTGTTGGTAGGCAATACATTTTGTGGGCTATTATAATTGCTCTGAACTGCACTACTATTCGTAGTTGGAAGACCTGACAAACCCTGTGAATCCATATTAAATCCTTTATTCATAAATTGCGTATTATTCATAAAATATTCGGAGTCTGCTTGTTGAAAAGT
>Ga0115008_10004979_pt1 | contig 11027 bp, 7 predicted proteins | sample FraStrMetagenome_FD_87164 | JGI IMG/M metagenome (GOLD analysis project Ga0115008, IMG submission 87164) | Marine eukaryotic phytoplankton communities from Arctic Ocean - Fram Strait ARC3M Metagenome | ecosystem: Environmental > Aquatic > Marine > Oceanic | place: Fram Strait | collected 2012-06-18
ACACTACCAGACGCAACACTGCTTCCTGCAGAGGAGTCCAATGAAAAACTACTGACTGCAGCAGGAGCAGGAGCCGGTGCAGGGGCACTTGGGGCGGGCGTAGATGCGAAGTTGTCAAAATAATTATTTCCTGAGTTGCCAGCTGGCTTTAAGGGCTGAAAGAGAAAAACAAGATGAAATGTGGAAAGTGGTTTATGACCAAAAAAATAGTGTTTCACAAACCTTCATTTTTTGAGATCCAGATAAACTGGCCCATACACTACCAGATGCAACACTGCTTCCAGCTGACGAGTCCAATGAAAAACTGCTGGTTGCAACAGGAGCCGGTACAGGGGCACTTGGGACGGGCGTAGAATCAATGTTGTCAAAATAATTATTTCCTGAGTTCCCGGCAGGCTTTAAGGGCTATACCGAAAGAAACAAGTTTACAAGAGGTCAGCGTGGAAAATGTTGGCTTTGGTAACGACCTTTCGCCAATGTGCTCACCTTCATTTGTTGAGATCCAGACAACCTATCCCAGACACTACCAGAAGCAACACTAGATCCTGTTCCTCCACTCAACGAAAAGCTACTTGCATCAGAACTAGAGGTAGGCGCTGCTGCTGGGCCATTACCTACATTATCAACGTAACTATTGGGACTTTGAGATTGCCCGGGAAGTGGCTGAAAATTAGGAATTATAACAAGAATATGGGTAGATATGATGTATCAGCATGCGATAGATATATACATATATATCAAAACAACAACAAAATGTCCAAACAAAAATAATTCTGATGATACCATTGATACCATGACCATATTCATGTAACACCAACGAAACACGTCCCGCCACTCGGCGTACATCAAAGTGAAACTTCGTATTTACCATCATTTCTAAATATACTGCTATCTTTCAACAAGTAACATTCAAACAAAAGCACACCCAATACTCTTCAACCGATGCCATACAACAACATAGCACATACCTTCATCTGTTTGGTCTGCTTCAAGGCGTCCCAATCCATACCAAGCACCAATTCGCTGCTACGCACCTGGTGGAACGTTGGCACTACAAAGGCATAACTACAAAAACACCAAAAAACGAACATGATGAACATTATTTATACATACATAAATATCATGTCAGAAACATAAATCGAAAGAATTTGTAAATCGTAAAAAGAGCTTCCTTGCGCCAAAAGAAAAAGGTTTTTGGCCATGCTCACTCAACACGGGTGGGGACAATTCATTGTCTCATAACCCCCCCCCCCCTTCCTTTCTCTCTATAAACACATTATTCTTTCTTTAAGGGAACTTACGAAGATCCATTGAAGGAAAGGGTTAGTGATAGCAGAGCTGTTGCCTTAGTCAAGTTCATAGTTTGTATATTATATGGATGTGTAATCCCCTCGCTGTTTAGTAGTGAGATCTGATATAATTCAATCTATAATCAAGCTGGTGAGAGAGAGAGTGCGAGTACGAGCCTGGATATATTATATCACGCTGATAATTTGGTGTGTGTATGCTTTGGATATATGAAATCAAATCAAATGAAATGTAAGAATCGTTTTGGTCGGCGGCACATCTCACACATCAAAGTGGATGGAGCAGGCATGACATGCAAATAAAATCTCGTGCACGGGAAGATAAGATACTCGAGTTGATATTGAGATATCGAAGATCTAACGTCAGTCAACTTTTTGAATCTCTTTCCTGTCTGAGAGTATTTCACATAATTGTCGTATGGTTGTACGTATACAGCAAAGTTCCCAAAGCATGATTATTAGCTGTACGCTGTACAGTGTACGTGTACCCATCTTCACTATATATCAGTGTTATCAGTGTTATCAGTTTTCGCAGTTTTCGCAGTACGTACGATGGGAATATATTGAAATCGAAATTGATATGTGAAGTTCATTCCTATCTTTCACTTTTCATTGGGTGTTGAATATCAAACAAAGAAAGAGGGTCTTCCTACATACATGTATTCCTATTATTATATCCAATGATATCGTCTTTATTGTTATTGATTCTGTGAACATCATCGTCATCAGTCATCATCATCATCAGTCATCATCAGTCATCATCATCATCATCATCATCGTAGCAACAGCAACAGAAGATTCTCCCCTGACTTGACACTTGACATTTGTTTCTACAGAAAAACATTGGAAATAACTTGGTGCAACTGATTTATCATCACCATCATCATCATCACCATCATCATCATCATGACCAAGAATGTCAAAAGGCTAGCATCAGGACCGATCACAGGACATGCCCTTCGTCTTACACCTGGTACATTACTCATGAAATCCCTCAAGGATGCTGCTGAATCGATATTCCATAGTAGTGATACAAATAATAATGCGAGGTCCGTATTTATTATAACTGCCGTGGGCTCTTTGTCGGATACAGTTACTCTTAGAATGGCCAATGCCGATGCTTCCAAACCAAATCCCATTAAAACGTTTGAAGGTGAACGGTTTGAAATAGTTTCCATGACCGGGACATTTGCTCGAGATCGAAAATGCCATGTGCATATTTCCTTGTCAAGCAGTGATGGGGCAGTTATAGGGGGTCATTTAGTAGAAGGAAAGATCTTTACGACCTGTGAGCTTGTGCTTGGTAGTATGAGTTCAGTCGAGTTTAGGCGGGAACAAGATGATGAAACGGGATTTACAGAGTTGGTGGTGAGACAGATTGAAAATGGTCGCGGTATGGCTTTCGTTGAATATCTGTACAATAATGGTGGTTTATGCGTTGGCTTGTGCTTGATTCTGTGGAGTTTATTACGTTCCTAATGTGGATTCGAAAAACCAGTATCGTGTTGGTCAATATTCTTTCCATTACAATACCCTACTATTTTGAAGGTGATGTGATGTTTTCGAAGACATTTTGCGCGAAGGTTGGGTGAATTCATGGCTAGCTTAATACCGGTAGTGCAACTGCGCACGTCAACGCAAACATAAATGCAAATGGTAAAATGGATTCGAGAGGTGGTCATTTACTACAAATTGATCAAGATAGAAATTGAAAACAATGAATTCCAGCCTATTTCTATAAGTTGTTCTCCTCCGGTAAAGATTGATGTGTACCAAGAAGATTTGCGACAAGCCCGATTGATCAGCAAGTCCTTCACGATGCAACGTTTAGTGCCGCAGGTAAAATGCAGTTGGTTTATGACAATCATAATACCGACAACAAGTCTCCGTAAAAGAGGTGAAAGAATAGCAAACCATTAATTTTAGGTATGTATGATATCATAGCGCAACCAAATTCGAAATGATATTTTACATCGCCTTTTATTAACTACTTCATCCAAAAGTATGTAATCTGGACCTTGAGAGGAAGATTGGTTCAAATCCTTTTTGCCCTGACTTTGTACTGTTTCTTCATATCCATGGTAGAGGTAGTTCTAGGAACACGAAGAATTGAACTGAAGTCGTGGCGTCTTTGCTTACGAACTTCAATTCTAACATCATCAGATGGCAATAGCATGGAGGAAGTTAGTATGGTTGTCTATTAAGGCGAGACGATATTTATAATGCTCGCGAATATCTTCCTCGAGAACACAACTGGTCTAAAAGATATTTTCCTGTACAACTACTACAAGGATTTCCATGAACTGTGTTTATAAGAAAAACTAGAAATAAAGTATGAACCTGGAGATTTGCGATCAAGAAAAGCTGAAACGCGCTGTCAGGGTGGTTTTGATTTGATAAACCAGACAGTTACATTTCCGTGTACAACTAACTATTAAGTTTAGATAGTTACACAAGAAACTAATAGTTAGGAAGGAATTGTAATGTCATAGACGGGAACAGGTGCTCTTGAAAAATATGCGTCGATTTCATTTAGGAAGAGGATAATGCTTGCCAAATATTTTTTGGTGGTGAACCGAAAAGCTTTGAATCTACCCTACTTTTGATCGTGCACATCGATGCCTTCATGAAGAACATGTTGAAAATTGAAAAGGTGACGAAATCCACACCCTGGATTTTTCGATCTTATCGACAGTGCGAAAATTTTCGTTCTCATCGTCTTCCCAAATGATGTTACGCAGTACGACACGGTAACAACATCTCACTCATAGCGTATAGTCTTCGACCTTATTTGAAAGAGGCTGTTGGTATTTTACGTCATCGAGGGTAGGAATGTTGCTTACTTCTCTCGATCTAAATGATGTTCACGTGCATATCGAATTCCATTATCAAAGCAGGGGTGAACTCTTTTTCATTCAGTCCCTTGCCTAGAGTCAGCTTCAAGGGTCCGTACAATACCGTCGATTGTATTGAGATTTGATTGGTTACTCCAGTGCGCGTTTGATCTATGCGCTTGTTCACGAGTCTTGAAGCATTTTATGGTCAACGTTGGAAACGGAAATCTTTCGATAATAATAGTATTGGTCTCGTCGTCACTGAGCCTCTTTTAGGAGGGCACAGATTATTTGATTCCTGGAGTATGCAATATTTTCGCTGCCTTCTTTGTCCACTGCATCTCTTTCGCCTCTCGAATAAGATCATCAACTGTAGTGGCTTTGGAATGGTGTGCATTTATGATGAGAAAGGAGATTAGAAAGGCGAACGCTACTTCGATACCAACAACAAATGTGCTGACAAACGTAATAATTAGGATCGTTCGTGAGGTTTTGAATGCCAGTGTCGATAGCTCTAGGGGATGAAATCACATGGAAAGGTAGACATGAATCGATTGTTACGCATCGGAAGTAGCTTATAGCCTCTAGCTTCTGAAAATTAATTAGAAAATTTCACTTTTCGCTCTGGGAGAGAATGACATTGCGCTTCGAAAAAGTGAATAAATGTAGAACGAAGAATGACATACTAATTTATTTTTGAAATAATCTTCGATGTATTAATAATTTCTGTAAAATCGAATTTATAGAATTCCTGTTGATGTTCTTTGCCCTTATTTATTTTCTTTTAAGCCTTTCACAGAGTTATCAAGCTTTAGTTTCAAATCATTTCTCTCCTCGAGAAGTTTCTCAAATTCAGCGGCAAAGTCATCTACAAACGACTCGTAACTTTTGACATTTTTCACCAATTTTTGTATTTCATTGTCTTTTACTATCATCAATTGCTGTATGGAATCAATCTTCCTAACTAATGACGGGGACTTAAGTTTATCGTGCTCGCTTATTGATATTGGTCTATATGGCTTTATAGCAGAGTAAGACGAGAATGCGTACTTAAGCTCCTCTTTTTTCGAGGTTATTTCATCCAATTGTCTTGTGCCTTCGATTTTTGTGATTTCTTTCGTGGCTTCCTTCACAGGTAAATCAAGTGTCCTAAATACGCTAGAAGATTCTGCGACACGCGTTGAGCTAGAAGAAAAGAAATTCGAGGAAGATTCGTCATCAACACCAAATGCACCGATACGCTTTATTGTTAGTTGAGGCTTACTCGCCTTTACCTGTTATTGAAAATATTGAATATGATGACAGATCGAAATCATTTCATAAAATACAATTCAATTACCTGGAACTTTTCCTTTGAAGATGCTTCACCCTATCATTGAAGGTTTCACATGAGAGTTCAAATATGAAAGCAAGGAATAATTACGCGACATACCTTTGTTTCGCCTAGTGAACTGGTGCCAACAGTTTTAACAGATTTCTACATACAAAAATAAGAATCGGCAAAGCTATAAATAGAACCAAAATAGAACTTACCTGCGGTACTTCTCTAGGATAAGAGAAGCTTGTATCATTTAATGATAGACTAGAAGATGAAGAATATGTTGCTCCTAACGGGACAGTCCTGGTCTGGTACGCTGTCGAAACAGTTTCCTTCGATGCCTTTCCTCCTTCATTGTCACCTTCTTCAATGTTATTGTCTGGTTTTCTTTCAATAGATTCGTCGTTGTCATCACTTCCGGTTTTTGCGGTATAATCTTTTACTTCTGACGAGGACGGTGGTTTCTTTAAAAAAAAATATAGATTTCGATTAGAATTAGAACTTATGAGAAGGATACTTTTGTTATGAACTTACGACAACTTTCTTCATAGAATGTGCAAAACTATTATCATCCAACGATAATTTCGTAGGCGAAGAGAATTTTTCACCCAGGGGAACGGTCCTTGGAACCTGAAATTGAGCAGACACTTTCGTGTCATCTTTCGCCTACGTAATATTTAAAAATACAATCATCACTGAAACGCAATATCGAGCAGTTCATTATCTCCACATATTCTCACCTTCGACACCTTTTGCATAAATGTGAAACTTCCATCATCACGAGATAAACTTCCGGAGGTAGAAAACTTCGCCCCTAGTGGGACAGTTGCTACTTTAGCAGCAGCAGAAATAACCTCTTGCAGAGAATTCTCATCATTTTTATCGTTTCCTTCAATATCATTAGAAGTCCTGTCTTGAACGTCTGAAACCTTTCCTTCTTCTTCTGTTTCGTTCTCAACTTTTTTGTGATCGCTCGGCGCTTTCATTTCCTCAGAATTGCCATCCATACCCACATCCTCCGTCGTCACAACAGGGGATTCCAGTTTTGGCCCCAAATTGATAGGTTTGTTTGATGAAAAGCTGCGCGGAAGTGCATTGCTGACGCGTGCAATCTTATTGATACGTCGAATGCTGGTGTCTGGTAAAACTGGCTGGCGACTGTCAGCAACATTTTGTGTTATTTTGTCCGCTATCTTCTCCGAGCCCCTCTGTTTCGGTGGTGCTTGTTTCACTACTGACGATGCGTCAGACTTTTTCGGATTCAAGTCTATTGGCGAGTTGGACGAAAAATTACGAGGGAGGGCATTATCCAAATGAGCCACTTTCTTTACTCGCCTAATACTTGTGTGAGGTAAAAGAGAATTCCCACCGGCATCGTTGCCAATATCAGAGTTTTTCTGTATCGACTCCACCTTTTCGTCAGTTGTCATTACTTGCGTATCCTCTCCACTACTGTCTTGAGAAGGATCACTTCCACCATCGGAAGATATTTCTGATATGTTTTCAGTACTTCCTTCGGATTTCAATACTTTTGCTTCTGCCTCGTCGGAAACGCGGGGCGTTAGATCGATTGGCTTGTTTGAGGAAAAATTCAAAGGAAGAGAATTGTTGATGGAAGGTGCGGTCGCAATCCGCCTAATACTAGTTTTGGGCAAGCTTGCTTTGGCCGGCGTTGCTTCAATCTTTAAAAAATTTAGCATATTAATATCGAAAATCCTTTTAAAATTTATAAAGTTACTAAAACTCACCGATTTCTGTTGACCTTCTGGCGACTTTGATTGCATTGCTGGCTTATCAGACATTTGTCGGGGCGTTAGATCGATTGGCTTATTCGACGAGAAATTCATGGGAAGAGAAGTGGCTTTTTGCTGAAGAGTTTTGATCCGCCTAATACTTGTATTCGGTCGGATTTCCGAGGTCGAACTATTAATTTTTGTCGGCGGCGCTGCCTTGATCTGAAAAGGGCAACTCATTAAATAATTTCTTTCAAACATCATAAAATGTGTTTAACTTACCTGTGTAGATCGTTGCTCCCGTGGTGCTCCCATTTTGAAACTCGAGGTATCCGAAAAGTTAACCGGCATCGAGTTATCATATGATCTTTTTCCAATAATACGCCGAATGCTTGTATTTGGAGCATTGTTTTGAATTTCTTCGTTTTCGGTGTCAACCTTTTGGAAAAATGAAGTATGATATTCGATTCCCGTGCAAAACATATAATGAAAGACACGTACCTCAGGTTGACTGTTTATCTCAGATTGTTCTGGCTCATATGCATTATTTGGCATATCGCGACTTAGTTCTGGTCGAAAGTTTTGATCTAATGGCATTCCATTTTCACCTACGAGATTGAAGGGTCTTGTGCCATCATCAGATTCTAACTTATCCACACTCTATGAAGCATCATCCAGATTAGTTCATCGATTGTTACGAATACATGATATTTGAATATACGTAGCAAGTTCTTACTTTCTTCGATTCCAAGGACAAACTTGAGGTTGGCGAAAAGTTTATTGACATTGAGTTATCATATGACGCCCCACGCTTCCTAAAGCGTCGAGATCTTTTGTCTAATAAACCTTCATCTGTAGCAAGGACAGGGGACTTTTTCTTTTGTGGTAAGTTTGCGTTCGACGAAATTTTGGGGGGCCTATTCTTTCGGGAACTCATATTCCTCTCTGAGGTTGAAGAAAACTTTGCCTCGTATTCGTTTGTGACTGATCTTGTCCTGAAAGTTCTTTTCTTTCTGGGAGAAACATTTGAGAAACGGGAATAACTAGCAGCTTGACGTGGAGTCTTCTTCTCACTTGCCTGTCTCCGATAAAGATCCGCCACCTCCTTGGGAAGTGATTGGGGTGTTATAGGATGGACAGTTTTGTCTTCATCCCTGAATTTGGTTTTTGTCACCGACTGAAAAGACTGAGCAGTGACAGGATGCACTGTATTGGCATTCTTCGAAGTCTGAGCTCGTGCAACAGACTTCTGAGATTGTACCGTATCACTTGCCGTTGGGAGTTTTTCTTTCACTTGCTCCGTCGTGATAGAGCTATTTTCGTCGAACGATTTCTTGGATATTTCTTTTTTCTGAACAGGAGTCGATTGCTCGTCACTTTTATTGCTTATTTCCTCTTTAATTTGTTCACTTTCTGAAACTATATTTTTCATGGTCGATGAACCATCCTCGATGATCGGTTTCTCAGTAATGCTTTTTTCCTGGACAGGAGCTATATTTGCATCCGAAGTAATCACTTGTTCCTCTCTATTGGAATTCTTTATTTTGCTCTGAGCTCCTTTCTTCGTAACTGTATCCAAAACCTGTGAGAGCTTATCTTGAACTGATTTGGATTTCTTAGCTTTCACTGCCATATTCTGTTGCTTCTCATCCTTTGCAGAGGCAATGCTTTTGTCCTCTTCCATTGTCTCATCCTTTATATTTTGAACAGCTTTATCGATGGATTTTTCATCATCTGTAGGATTCATCGCATTCGTTGAAACTTTCTCTTGTGGAGTTTTCAAATCCGAAGGCTGACCTAAAGACTCGGCTTCATTGCCGAAAACATCCTTCAAAGATTGTTCCTTATTTACTTCGACACCTTCACCTTTCATTGATATATCTTTGCTTTCGATTGACGAATCATCATTTTTTTGGACGGACATCATAGTTTTTGTTGGTTGAGATTTGGTTAAAGACTTAGCTGAAGTACTTTTTTTGCTCGTCGTCAATTTTGATGATTCTTCATCATTGACACTTGCTGCCGAATTAGGCTGATCCGTTTCTGATTGATTTTGATTTGAAATTGCTCTATCATATAAGTCCCCAACGCAAATCTTATCTTCCTCTGGTATCACAGTCTTACCAACAACGTTTTTCTCCAAACCAACTGTTCTGGATTCATCTGCTATAATTTCACCCGTTGCAGTACCATCGAGAGATTCTGTCTCAATTTCTTTCGAAGAAGATTCATCCAACTTCGCAGTTGCCGATGACTCATCCAAAATGTTTTTGATTTTACTTAAAACTTTTTCCTTTTCATCACTTTTTCTGTCAGAACCACTATCACCTTTTGCATTTGGCGATTTGCTAAAAATCCATTTTTCAACTTCTTTAATATCATCGAAGAGCTCTTCGGACAATTTATCTAATTTTGAGGTGTCAGAATTTTCTTTTTCCTTCAAGTTTTTTGCTGGCGAAGAATCAACTACGGCCTCCGTCTCTTTTACTTTCTCCTCCTTCTTTTCAGCTCTTTTGATTGCATTTTCTTTGGCGCGTCGTTCACTTTCCAGTAAGTCTTTTTCCATTGCAGATTCTATTTGCATACGTTTCTTTCGAAGCGCGCCTATTTTGGATGATAGTTCATTGGCTTTATCTTCGACGAAACGCATTTTTGGTACATCACTCTCGGTGTCATCTTCACTTGAAAAGTCACCATCCTCTGGTTCATGTGTACTATTATCTGGCTTGCTGAAACTTAATGGAGCAACGCCATCAGGCTCAGTATCCGATGGCTTCGAAGAAAATTACAACATGAGATATAAGCAAAGACATCATCATAAAACATATGATAACACTTTACTTTCCAACTCCCCAGCATTACATTACAGTGCACACACTACGAAACTCACCTCATTATCATTGAAAAACTGTAAAACCCGATTGTTCAATTCGCTAACATGATCTTCTCCATCTTCCACGGTAAGCAAATCTGCCAAACGCATCGCAGACGGTTGTTCCGAAATTTCGTTGGAATCCTCTGCCGTAGCTTCCAACAACGACCTACCACTTCTAGGACGCTCACCACCTTCATTACTCCAAAACAACTCCTTCGTCCTCGTTGAGAGCATGTAATGCAACCTCGCATAATCAAACATCCCTTTCTCCTTCTCCTCGTTCCTAGCAACCGCATATCCCTGCATCACCGTAAACTGACGAGCCACGACGGACATGCCCACACTCACCGAAAGCGCCATACCCATGATACAATCCTGACTCACATCCATAAACGCATGGTGTTTCATCCAAAGCGCAACTGCCATACCAGGCACCAACCCCACGGCCCCAAACACGGCTGCAGCAGCACTGGCATCCTGTCGCACCTCCTTGTCACGAAGTTCCGTCTTGAGCTGTTCAATGGCACGATCCATGTAGGCAAGTTTGCGCAATTCGAAGGAGGGATCGATGGCTACACTGAGGCGTGTGTCCGTCCGCGGTAACGGGTAATCCTCGTCGTTATAATGAGAAGCCGGTGTGTTCTCGTTGGAAATCGTCGAAGTTCGAGTTCGAGTTCGAGTTCGGTGGCTGCCAATGAGATTCGACAATCCAAATCCCCATGCCGTACTGCAGCATGTGAAGATGAGCAGTAACAGCAATTGCCTGTTCATTGTTGATGATGATGTTGTTGTTGTTAAGTTGTGGTAAGTTGTGTTGTGTTGAGTCAAGATGTGATTAGGATGTGATGAGTGAATGGATATTGGATATTGGATATTGGATATTGGATATTTTTGGATGATGGCTAAAGTTCTCAGATATGAGATTTCTGATGTGACGTGACGTGACGTGACGTGACGTGA
>Ga0115008_10004980_pt1 | contig 11026 bp, 7 predicted proteins | sample FraStrMetagenome_FD_87164 | JGI IMG/M metagenome (GOLD analysis project Ga0115008, IMG submission 87164) | Marine eukaryotic phytoplankton communities from Arctic Ocean - Fram Strait ARC3M Metagenome | ecosystem: Environmental > Aquatic > Marine > Oceanic | place: Fram Strait | collected 2012-06-18
AAGAAGGTCTTCGTTTTGCAATTCGCGAAGGTGGCCGTACAGTTGGCGCCGGCGTTGTAGCTAAGATCATCGAGTAAAAGCTACACATTTGTGGCGCGTAAAGCCGAGGCATCTAAAGGTGTCTCGGCTTAGCTGTCAGATAGGGAAAGCAATAAAAGTTTAGAAGGCCAGTAGTTCAATTGGTAGAGCACCGGTCTCCAAAACCGGCTGTTGGGGGTTCGAGTCCCTCCTGGCCTGCCATTTAAAAAGCTTGGGAAATATCTTCGAATGGGTGTTGTTACAGAAGCAAAACAGTTTCGGCTAGACGGTCTTAAATGGTTTGTCGTGTCGTCGCTTGTGGGTGGTGCCATTTATGCTAATTGGTATTTCTCAGCGGAATCAGCGCTTTACCGAGTTATCGGTTTAGTCCTTGTTCTTTTGATTGCAGCTTTTGTTGCGTCGAAGACAGAGAAAGGTGCGGCTATTATCGAGCTGTCTATCGGTGCTCGCACTGAATGGCGCAAGGTAGTGTGGCCAACTAAGCAGGAGCGTAACCAGACAACTTTGATTGTCGTTGCGGTTATTTTATTGATGGCGCTGATTTTATGGGGAATTGATTCCCTATTGAGTTGGATCGCCTCACTGATAATGGGCTAGAAAAGGGCATGTCGATGCGTTGGTATGTGGTACATGCTTACTCGGGCTACGAGAAAAAAGTTGCACTTGCGATTCAAGATCGGGTGCAAATGCATGGTTTGGGCGACCGATTTGGCGAGATACTAGTGCCAACTGAGGAAGTTGTAGAGATGAGAGCCGGACAGAAGCGTACCAGTGAGCGTATGTTCTTCCCTGGATATGTTTTGGTGCAGATGGAATTGGACGATGATACCTGGCATCTGATAAAAGAGACGCCGCGTGTGATGGGCTTTATTGGCGGTAAGGCCGATAAGCCAGCGCCAATTACAGATAAAGAGGCTAACTTAATCTTGCAGCGGGTACAGGACTCTGAAGAGACTCCAAGACCTAAGACCATGTTTGAGCCAGGTGAAATGGTTCGTGTTACTGATGGTCCGTTTAATGACTTCAACGGGAATGTTGAAGAAGTTAACTATGAGAAGAGCAAGCTGCGTGTAGCTGTATCGATCTTTGGTCGATCGACGCCGGTTGAGCTGGACTTTACTCAGGTCGAAAAGGCTTAGTAGAAAAATTATTGGTAGGTGTGCAATTCCGCAGATCTATCGGGGAGCCGGTGAAAGATTGTAGTCGCTTTAAGTGGTTAGAATCTGGAGGCGCTAATACCCACTAGTGGAGAAGAAAGATGGCTAAGAAAGTAACGGCTTATATCAAGCTGCAAGTGCCTGCCGGTCAGGCAAACCCAAGCCCACCAGTTGGTCCAGCATTGGGTCAGCACGGTGTGAACATCATGGAATTCTGTAAGGGCTTTAACGCCCAGACTCAAAGCATTGAATCAGGCGCGCCTGTACCAGTAGTAATTACTGTATACGCTGACCGCAGTTTCACCTTTGAAATGAAAACTCCACCTGCATCCTTCTTATTGAAAAAGGCTGCCGGTTTGAAGAGCGGCTCTGGTCGACCTAACACTGACAAAGTGGGCAAGGTAACTCGAGCGCAGTTAGAAGAAATTGTTAAGACCAAAGAACCTGATCTGACGGCGGCTAGTCTTGACGCTGCAGTTCGCACCATTGCCGGCTCAGCCCGTTCAATGGGCATCGAAACGGAGGGCGTGTAAATGGCCAAGTTATCTAAGCGCGTTCGTGCGATAAATGAAAAAGTTGAAGCCGGTAAGGTTTATCAGGTTGAGGAAGCCCTTAATCTGATCAAGGAGCTTTCTACCGTAAAGTTTGCTGAAACTGTTGATGTTGCTATTAACCTAGGCATCGATCCTCGTAAATCTGACCAGGTAGTTCGTGGCGCGACCACATTGCCTAATGGTTCTGGCAAGCAGGTACGCGTCTGTGTATTTGCCCAGGGCGATGCAGCTGAAGCGGCCAAGGCTGCTGGTGCTGAGTTAGTGGGTATGGACGAGTTGGCCGAAGAGATTAAAGGCGGCAACATGGACTTTGATGTTGTGATTGCTGCTCCAGACGCAATGCGCGTTGTGGGTCTGCTGGGTAAGGTTCTTGGTCCACGTGGCCTGATGCCTAACCCCAAATCTGGCACTGTTACACCAGACGTAGCCACTGCCGTTAAGAATGCCAAGGCTGGTCAGGTTCGCTTCCGTGCCGACAAGAACGGCATTATTCATGGCGGCATCGGTATTGTTAGCTTTGATGCATCTGCATTAAAAGAAAATCTTGAGGCATTGATGGTTGATTTGGCTAAAGCTAAGCCGGCCTCTGCCAAGGGTATCTATATTAAGAAGATTACAGTTTCTTCGACTATGGGTCCCGGTTTGATTATTGATCAAGGCTCTTTGGGCGCTTGATAAAAAGACTTTGGGGTCTGAGCTAGCGGTTAAAGGTTAGCTCGGGTCGTTAAAGACCGTAGGTTCCCGAGAGGGATTAATAATTGGCAGTAGTATTTTGCTGGTGGTTTCCTACGCAGGCGGTGAACCCAGTCCAGTATGTTTTGAACTGGAAATTATTCACCTAGGTGGTCGGAGTAAAATCCGGCTGTAACTCAGGTAAATCGAGGAGATTTATCGTGGCATTGAATCTCGATGATAAAAAAGCAATTGTTGCTGAAGTAAACGAGACAGCCGCTCAGGCGCTAAGCCTGGTGATTGCTGACGCCCGTGGCGTTGACGTAACCGATATGAATGCTCTGCGTGCTAAGGCGCGTGCTGAGAACGTGCAACTGCGCGTTATCCGCAACACCTTAGCAAAGCGTGCATTCGCTGAAACTGACTACGCTTGCGTAGAAGATGTTTTGACCGGTCCGTCATTGTTTGCTTTCTCTATGGAAGATCCAGGTGCAGCAGCGCGTTTATTCAAAGACTTCGCGAAAGAAAACGAAGAATTTGAAGTTAAGGCGCTGTCAGTCAGTGGTCAACTGCTTGATAAGGGTCAAATTGATGTCCTTGCTAGCTTACCAACCCTTCATGAGGCTCTTGGTATGTTGGCTAGCGTTACATTGGCTCCGGTTACTAAGTTGGTTCGTACTCTCAATGAGATACCAACGAAGACAACCCGTGCAGTAGCAGCAGTTCGTGATGCAAAGGAAGCCGCATAAGCGACTTCATACTAAACAGATAAAACATTAGGAGGCCCAAAATGGCCCTATCAAACGAAGATATTTTGAACGCAATCGCTGAAATGAGCGTAATGGATGTTGTTGAGCTAGTAAGCGCAATGGAAGAGAAGTTTGGCGTTTCTGCAGCTGCTGCAGTTGCTGCTGCTCCTGCTGCTGCTGGTGGCGGAGAAGCCGCTGCTGCTGCGCAAACTGAATTTAACGTAGTACTGTCTGCAGTTGGCGACAAGAAAGTAAACGTGATTAAAGCAGTTCGCGCGATTACTGGTCTTGGTCTGAAAGAAGCTAAAGAGCTAGTTGACGGCGCACCTTCTACTATTAAGGAAGGCGCATCTAAAGACGACGCTGAAGAAGCTAAGAAGCAATTGGAAGAAGCTGGCGCAACTGCTGAACTTAAGTAAGTTGACAGTGCTAGTTGCCTGATTTATCAGGTTGGGCTGAAGGGGTTTTCCCTTCGGCCCTTTCCTGCTTGTAAGTACGGGAAGTTACAGGCAGAGCAAACTTGAGAATAGTCTCAAGATTGGTAATTCCCAATCAAAGTTAATACCGAGGAATGCAAATGGCTTACTCCTTCACTGAGAAGAAACGTATCCGCAAAAATTTTGGCAAATTGCCAGATGTTATGGATCTGCCGTACTTATTGGCAATTCAACTTGATTCCTACAAAAATTTTACGCAGACGGGTGTTAAGGTCGAAGACCGCATGAATACCGGTTTGCACGCTGCGCTCAATTCGATCTTTCCGATCGTTGGTTATTCAGGGCACGCGGCGCTAGAGTATGTCGATTACGTCCTAGGCAAGCCTGCTTTTGATGTAGAAGAGTGTAAGCTCCGGGGCGTTACTTTCTCAGTTCCTTTAAGAGTTCGCGTTCGCCTTGTTATTTACGATAAAGAATCGACTAACAAAGCAATTAAAGACATTCGAGAGCAAGAAGTTTATCTGGGCGAAATTCCGCTGATGACTGATAACGGTACCTTTATCATTAATGGTACTGAACGAGTAATCGTATCCCAGCTGCACAGATCACCTGGTGTTATCTTCGATCACGATAAGGGTAAAACTCACTCGTCTGGTAAATTGCTGTATACAGCTCGTGTCATTCCTTACCGTGGTTCATGGTTGGACTTCGAGTTTGATCCAAAAGATTTACTCTATGTGCGAATTGACCGTCGTCGCAAACTGCCGGCTACGATCCTGTTGCGCGCGTTGGGTTACAATTCAGAAGAAATCCTCGAGAAGTTTTTCGATACCAGCATCTTCCACTACAAGAAGGAAGTGTTCAGCCTGGATCTGGATCCAGAGCGTCTGCGTGGTGAGATTGCTGCATTTGATATTAAAGACAAGAAAGGCGCGGTGATAGTTGAAAAAGGCCGTCGTATTACCGCACGTCATATCCGCGAGCTGGAAAAAGGCAAGGTCACTACTCTCGAAGTTACCGAAGAGTATATGTTGGGCCGTGCTCTGGCCAAAGACGTCGCCGATCCAAAGACTGGCGAGCTTTTGCTAGAATGTAATACAGAAATCACTGAAGAAAATCTGGCGCTGATCATTGAAGCCGGTATCACTGATATTGAGACTCTGTATACCAACGATCTTGACTGTGGGCCCTTTATCTCGGACACATTGCGTGCTGATCCATCTCGCACGCAACTCGAAGCGCTGGTAGAAATCTATCGCATGATGCGTCCTGGCGAGCCACCGACAAAAGAGTCGGCTGAAAACCTGTTTTACAATCTGTTCTTCAATCTTGAGCGCTATGATCTGTCATCCGTTGGTCGCATGAAGTTTAACCGTCGCTTGGGCCGTGAAGCCGAAGCAGGTGCGGGCGTCCTCTATGATGAGCGTTACTTCTCTATGCAGAAGACTGACGAAGCCAAAGAATTGCACGAGCAATTCGGGGATGCCTCCGATATCTCTGACGTGATGAAGACTCTTATCTATATCCGTAATGGTAAGGGCTCAGTGGATGATATTGATCACCTGGGCAACCGTCGTATTCGCTCTGTAGGTGAGATGGCTGAAAACCAATTCCGCGTTGGCCTAGTTCGTGTAGAGCGAGCGGTTAAAGAGCGTTTGGGTGTGGCTGAATCTGAAGGCCTGATGCCACAGGATCTGGTTAACGCCAAACCTGTTGCAGCAGCCATGAAAGAGTTCTTTGGCTCAAGCCAGCTGTCGCAGTTTATGGACCAGAACAACCCGCTGTCAGAAATTACTCACAAGCGTCGTGTGTCGGCACTAGGGCCCGGTGGTCTTACCCGTGAACGCGCAGGCTTTGAAGTGCGTGACGTACATCCGACCCACTACGGTCGAGTCTGCCCAATTGAGACGCCTGAAGGGCCAAACATCGGTCTGATCAACTCATTGGCAACTTATGCGCGCACCAATAACTACGGCTTTATTGAAACGCCTTACCGTAAAATTATTGACGGTAAAGTAACCTCAGAGATCGAATTCCTGTCAGCGATTAATGAGTCGCAGTACGTCATTGCACAGGCGTCTGCAGAGATAAATAAGAAAGACCAATTTGCCGAAGACATGGTTGCCGTTCGCCACCAAAACGAATTTACTGTCAAGCCACCAGAAGATATTGATTACATGGACGTGTCGCCACGTCAGGTTGTTTCTGTGGCCGCCTCGTTGATTCCGTTCCTTGAACACGATGATGCTAACCGGGCACTAATGGGCTCGAACATGCAGCGTCAGGCTGTGCCAACTCTGCGCGCAGAGGCACCTCTGGTAGGTACCGGTATTGAGCGTACTGTAGCCAGTGACTCCGGTGTTTGTAAGGTTGCTAAGCGTGGTGGTGTTATCGAGAGTGTTGATGCCGGCCGAATCGTAGTGCGTGTCAGTGACGAAGAGACAGCCTCTGGTGATGCGGGTGTAGATATCTATAACCTGACCAAATACACCAGATCTAACCAGAATACCTGTATCAATCAGCGTCCTATTGTTAAGCAAGGCGACAACGTCTCGCGCGGCGATGTTCTAGCTGATGGTCCTTCAGTGGATCTGGGCGAGCTGGCGCTGGGGCAAAATATGCGTATCGCATTTATGCCTTGGAACGGTTACAACTTCGAAGATTCGATTCTGATCTCTGAGCGCGTGGTTCAGGAAGATCGTTTCACAACAATTCATATTCAGGAACTGACCTGTGTTGCTCGCGACACTAAGCTGGGCTCTGAAGAAATTACTGCAGACATTCCAAATGTTGGCGAAGTGGCTCTGGCTCGACTGGATGAGTCAGGTATCGTTCATATCGGTGCCGAAGTAGCAGCTGGTGATATTTTGGTTGGTAAGGTGACGCCTAAGGGTGAAACCCAGCTAACGCCTGAAGAAAAGCTATTGCGTGCCATCTTTGGTGAGAAAGCGTCTGATGTTAAAGATACTTCCCTGCGTGTTCCAAGCAGCATTAAGGGTACCGTTATTAATGTTCAGGTGTTCACTCGCGATGGTCTGGATAAGGATCAGCGATCTTTGGATATTGAGAAAACTGAACTTGATCAGTACCGTAAAGATTTGAATGACGAATACCGCATTGTAGAAAATGCCACATTAGGTCGTTTGTTCACTTCTTTGGTAGGCGGAAAAGTCAGCAAAGCTGCCGGCCTTAAAAAGGGCGCGGTTCTCACAGCTGAGGCAGTGGGCGAATACAGCACTGATGATTGGTTCGCTATCCGCATGGAGTCTGCTGATCTAAACGATCAAATTGCTGCCGCGCAAACCCAGTTGGGTGAGCGCCGTGTTGATCTTGATGAGCGTTTCGAAGAGAAGCGTGGCAAGTTGCAAAGTGGTGATGATTTGGCGCCTGGCGTACTGAAAACCGTTAAGGTTTATCTCGCTGTTAAGCGTCGCATTCAGCCTGGTGACAAAATGGCTGGTCGCCACGGAAACAAAGGTGTTATCTCGGTCATTAAGCCAATCGAAGATATGCCCTACGACGAGCAAGGCGAACCAGTTGATATCGTACTCAACCCGCTCGGTGTTCCATCGCGAATGAACGTAGGACAGGTCCTTGAAACTCATATGGGCATGGCTGCTAAGGGTCTCGGTGTGAAGATCGACGCCATGATCAAAGCGCAGTCCAAAGCTGCTGAAATTCGCAAGTTCTTGCAGGAAATCTATGACGTAGGCGATACAGTTTATGGCACTGATCTCAAAGAGCTAAGCGATGGTGAAGTTATTGAGTTGGCGTCTAACTTGCGTAAGGGTGTACCTATAGCGACACCAGTATTTGATGGTGCTCACGAAGTAGAGTTGAAGAAGATGTTGGTTTTGGCTGGCTTGAATGAAAGCGGTCAAACCGAACTTTACGATGGTCGTACTGGCGACAAGTTTGAGCGTCCGGTAACCGTTGGTTACATGTACATGCTTAAACTGAACCACTTGGTTGACGACAAGATGCACGCTCGTTCAACCGGTTCATACAGCTTGGTCACACAGCAACCGCTGGGTGGTAAGGCGCAGTTTGGTGGGCAGCGATTTGGTGAGATGGAAGTATGGGCGTTGGAGGCATATGGTGCCGCCTACACGTTGCAGGAAATGCTTACCGTTAAGTCAGATGATGTTGCAGGTCGAACCAAGATGTATAAAAACATCGTGGATGGCGATCACCGAATGGAGCCTGGCATGCCAGAGTCATTCAACGTGTTGGTGAAAGAAGTCCGATCACTCGGTATCAACATGGAATTGGAAAACGAATAAGCGCTGTATTGCTTGTTAATCGCCGGGGCGAAAAATCGCCTCGGCAAACCCAGTTACTGGAGGAAAAGCCTTGAAGGATTTAGTCAACCTACTCAAGCAGCAAGAACAAAATACTGAATTCGATAATATTCGAATTGGTCTCTCATCACCGGAAATGATCCGCTCATGGTCATTCGGTGAAGTTAAAAAGCCAGAGACAATAAACTACCGTACCTTCAAACCAGAGCGCGAAGGTCTTTTCTGTGCCAAAATTTTTGGACCAGTAAAAGATTACGAATGTCTGTGTGGAAAGTACAAGCGCATGAAGCACCGTGGCATTGTGTGTGAGAAATGTGGCGTTGAAGTGACACTCACAAAGGTTCGTCGTGAGCGTATGGGTCATATTGAACTGGCCTGTCCAGTCGCTCACATCTGGTTCCTTAAATCACTGCCGTCGCGTATTGGTTTAATGCTAGATATGACACTGCGCGAAATTGAGCGCGTACTCTATTTTGAATCCTTTGTCGTCACCGAGCCAGGTATGACAACATTGGAGAAAGGTCAGTTACTGACTGATGAAGAATACTTTGAGTCATTAGAAGAGTTCGGTGACGAGTTCACTGCGACAATGGGTGCTGAAGCGATCCAGGCATTACTCAAAGAGATTATTCTCGAAGACGAGATTGCGGATATCCGTGAGGAAATTCCCAACACTAAGTCTGAGACCAAAATTAAGAAATTCTCCAAGCGTCTGAAGTTACTAGAAGCGTTCCATGGTTCTGGCAATAAGCCAGAGTGGATGGTGCTAGAAGCACTGCCGGTTCTGCCACCTGATCTGCGTCCATTGGTACCTCTGGATGGCGGTCGTTTTGCGACCTCTGATCTGAATGATCTGTACCGTCGAGTGATCAACCGTAACAACCGTTTGAAGCGTCTATTGGAGCTAAGTGCACCAGATATTATTGTGCGCAACGAAAAGCGTATGTTGCAGGAATCTGTGGATGCGCTATTGGATAACGGCCGTCGTGGTCGCGCCATTACCGGTTCTAACAAGCGTCCATTAAAATCACTTGCCGACATGATCAAAGGTAAGCAGGGTCGTTTCCGTCAGAACCTACTGGGTAAGCGAGTTGATTACTCAGGCCGTTCCGTTATTGTGGTTGGTCCTACTCTTAGACTGCACCAATGTGGTCTGCCCAAGCGTATGGCACTTGAATTATTTAAGCCGTTTATCTTTAGCAAATTAGAATTGCGCGGTCTGGCAACTACTATTAAAGCTGCTAAGAAAATGGTTGAGCGTGAAGAAGCCGTAGTATGGGATATTCTCGACGAAGTGATTCGTGAGCACCCAGTGCTACTTAACCGTGCACCTACACTTCACCGTCTCGGTATTCAGGCGTTTGAGCCAGTGCTGATTGAAGGTAAAGCGATTCAGCTACATCCATTAGTTTGTGCGGCCTACAACGCTGACTTCGATGGTGACCAGATGGCGGTACACGTGCCACTGACAATTGAAGCGCAGATGGAATCTCGCGCCCTGATGATGTCGACTAACAATATCCTGTCGCCCGCCTCTGGCGAGCCTATTATTGTTCCCTCTCAGGATGTGGTCTTGGGCCTTTATTATATGACTCGGCATAGAGTGAACGCTCGCGGTGAAGGCATGGTCTTTGCTGACGGTCGTGAAGTGTCACGCGCCTATGCGACTGGCGCTGCTGGATTACAGGCGCGTATCAAGCTGCGTATCAATGAAGTACTGGTTGATGAGGTGACCGGTGAGCGCACTGAAGATCGCCGCATTGTAGATACTACTGTTGGTCGTGCGCTGCTGTGGGAAGTTGTTCCTGCTGGCCTCCCGTTTGAGTTGGTTAACAAGCCAATGGTTAAGAAAGCGATCTCAACCGTTATCAATGAGTGCTACCGTCGTGTTGGTTTGAAAGATACCGTTATCTTTGCCGATCAGCTGATGTACACCGGATTTAACTACTCGACTCGTTCAGGTGCCTCTATTGGTGTTAACGACTTCGTTATTCCCGATGACAAGCACGAAATTATTTCTGGTGCCGAAGATCAGGTTCGCGAAATTGAGAGTCAGTTCGCTTCTGGTCTTGTGACTCAGGGTGAGAAATATAACAAGGTTATCGATATTTGGTCACAGGCCAATGACCGTGTAGCCAAGTCGATGATGAAAGGTATCAGCACTGAAAATGTGGTGAATAAAGATGGTGAGGAAGAGCAACAAGATTCCTTTAACTCCGTATTTATCATGGCCGATTCTGGCGCTCGTGGGTCCCCAGCTCAGATTCGTCAGCTGGCTGGTATGCGTGGTCTGATGGCACGTCCAGATGGCTCGATCATCGAAACGCCAATTACCGCAAACTTCCGTGAAGGCCTGAGCGTACTTCAGTACTTTATCTCTACTCACGGTGCGCGAAAAGGTTTGGCCGATACGGCACTTAAGACAGCTAACTCTGGTTACCTGACTCGTCGTCTGGTCGATGTATCTCAGGACGTTGTAGTAACAGAAGTAGACTGTGGCACCACTGAAGGTCTGCTGATGGCCCCTGTTATTGAGGGTGGTGACATCATCTCCTCATTGGGTGATCGAATCCTGGGTAGAATTGTTGCGCAAGATGTTCTTAAACCGGGCAGCGAAGAAATTGCTGTTCCTGCCGGCACTATGATCGACGAGCAATGGGTAGTGCGCATCGAACAGATGAGCATTGATGAAGTGATCGTGCGATCGCCAATCACCTGTGAAGTGTCTCATGGTATCTGTTCTGCCTGTTATGGCCGTGATCTGGCTCGTGGACACCGTGTTAACCAAGGCGAGGCAGTGGGTGTAATTGCTGCTCAGTCAATTGGTGAGCCTGGTACCCAGCTGACTATGCGTACCTTCCACATTGGTGGTGCGGCATCGCGTGCCTCTGCGGTTGATAGTGTGAAAGTTAAGCAAGACGGTGTTGTACGTCTGCTCAACCTCAAGACCGTACAGAACAAAGACAAGAACCTGGTTGCTGTATCGCGATCTGGAGAACTGGCTATTGCCGATGAAAACGGTCGTGAGCGCGAGCGTTACAAGCTGCCTTACGGTGCCGTGATCAAAGTTAAAGACGGTTCTAAGGTTGCCGCTGGTGATGTGATTGCCAACTGGGA
>Ga0115008_10004983_pt1 | contig 11019 bp, 12 predicted proteins | sample FraStrMetagenome_FD_87164 | JGI IMG/M metagenome (GOLD analysis project Ga0115008, IMG submission 87164) | Marine eukaryotic phytoplankton communities from Arctic Ocean - Fram Strait ARC3M Metagenome | ecosystem: Environmental > Aquatic > Marine > Oceanic | place: Fram Strait | collected...
GAGGATGAGTTGTAACTACAAAGTAATTTATACCTGGTACAAGAGTAGAAGTTAATAAAATAAAAGCATACAGTTTAAAAAAAAATAACGCGTACCGCATTATTTTGGAACCTGTACACATGTATACTCTAGTGTGAAAGCTGAGGCAACATGATCCACATGCATGTAGTAGTTTTCTTCAACGTAAACACGCCAGCGCACAACCTCCTCCCTAGGACTTAATCTAGCTTTTTCGTACATACAGGTCGTACATGTATTCCAACATGCAAACGTGTGATACGTGATACCGAAGAGCGCATAATTGATCTACGGAGTTCCTAGCCAATGTATTTTCATATTTCTAGAATTTTGCGAAGGTACGCTCGTACATATGGTCATATTGTTTTAGAACCAACACGTCATTGCATTGCGTCATTGGAGCATTCCGAAATGGCACATAAATAGTACTTGAAGTATGTGTTAAATGATTATTTTCATAGATCCGCCGGCAGCAGCAGTGTCTTCTTCCGGTGCTTTCTCACTTCACCTCTCCGGAACGAATGTCTTCAAAATCACTTACCGTGGTGACAGCATTCGGCATGTTCACACATTCTCATCATACTGGCATTTCAAATCTCTCTCCAGTATCCAAACGACAAGGAAGGTGTTGTTAGAACTTAGGAAAACACATGTGTGGTAAGCAGCTGCAGTGCGATGGTGTAATTTGTTTGATAGGCGTGCACTTTGACGTAACATATTTTATGCGTCACTCATCCAACTTTTCTCAATTTTGTTCATGAACGAAAACTCTCAGCGTTCAAGTTAAGACGCTTTTCCAAGACACCTTCGATGAGCCAAACCTGTAGATCAAACGCAGATGATGAAGAAAGTGATAACAATTTGAACAAATCTACTACCGATACCTATATCGGCTCGGATCACGGGAGTGACTGTATAGCATCATACGGTCTACCCAGAACGGCTCACGGTCCTAAGAAGCAGGTGGGTTTTGCCAATGTCGAATGTCGCGAACATGGCATGGTTCTAGGAGATAATCCGTCTTGCTCGTGGGGGCCGCCTGTGTCACTTGGATGGGAGGTTTCTAGAAGTTATGTCATGACGCTGGACGATTTTGAAAAATGTCGAGGTGATGATGGATGCCATCGTAGAAAGACGGCCGAAATGATCCTTCCCAGGCACATTCGTGAGAGGATTCTCTTGGAACACGGCTACTCTCGTTCCGCTCAGCGCACAGTATCTGTCAGAAATTCTTTAGTTCAACGACAGCGAATGAAGACGGCGCGGCGATCGAAGAGCCTTTCATGGTTGGAAGAGAAGTTTGAACCCGTAGCGAAAAAATTTTCGAAATGATTTTTATTTATTGTATTGACCAAGATATGATGAATAACTACGCAGATTTCAGAGCGTAGTTTGTTTTGTGGGTCGCCGCTAAGGCCCAGTTTTGTTTTTTGCTTTTTATTAGCAAGTTGGACAGTTTTGTATTAATATTTGTTAGTTTTTTTGTAGTTCCAACGTAAAAATTTAATAGAGATATCGTTTTTAAGTATTGACTTGTAAAGTTTGTAGCTTGTGCGAATGAAATGAGGATTATCTTCACAACAGATTATCGGTGATAACGTCTTATGTTTTATCAAGGGTTGTAATTTAAAAATGTTGGGGACCTCTTTCATATGTCAAGGTCGTGTCAAACACGGAGGATTTGAAAGTACATTTCGCAACTTTCACATCCAGATACCGGAATTCTATGTTAACGTGAACAAGTATCTTCACATTCGTTACTCTCTATCAAAACAGTATTAGTTGAAACATCTTATTCTCGATCTATCTCGGCACAATTGTTGGGAAAACAGGTTGGAAACCGGACAACTGCTTTTGTCTTAACGCAGGATGTACCTGTATGAGACAACATCCAGATACCGGTATTATATGTTAACGTGAACAAGTATCTTCACATTCGTTACGCTCTATCAAAACAGTATTAGTTGAAACATCTTATTTTCGATCTATCTCGGCACAATTGTTGGGAAAACAGGTTGGAAACCGGACAACTGCTTTTGTCTTAACGCAGGATGTACCTGTATGAGACATCTTCTAGTCTACATAGTTGCCAAGTGCACAATAAAAATTAACTAAATTTTTTAAATTCATATATAAGGATACAGACTAAAAGTTGTCTATTCTTTTACTTGTTTCAACTCTGAATAGTCTCCTTACAAATATCTAAAGGTAGGCGCGATTTTTCGCACGTGTATGAACAAAATTAATCGATACGGCAAAGACCGTCCCAACAGGAAGGTCCTGCAGCAGGTACGATACGAATGACATTCGCAGCACCAGGTGTACCGAAAGGTATTCCAGCTGTGACAACCAATAAGTCATCTGGGCTAGTCACCAGACCCTTCTTCAAAGCTGCACGGCATGCATTTCGAAGTACTGTATCAAAATCGCTATCAGCAGTTTCAACATAATCACCCTCTCCTTGATCCAATAGGTCATCCTCACTCGCGGAGTAACCATAAGAACCAGCCTTAGGAAGATCTGCGTAAAGTTGTTTCAAAGTTAAGCAGCAAATTGAATTTTTTCGAAGTAAAAGTGAACATACCTGGGTATACGCCCCAACTTAATGACAGCTGCCTAGCTGTTTCTCTAAATGGTGAAATTGCCAGTATTGGAACACCTGGTCGTCCTTTACTGGCTTGCAAACACGTAGATCCCCTAAGAGAAAAGCTCACAATCGCTTTTGCCTTGACTGTTTTGGCAATTTGGCGAGCTGCGATCACAATAGCCTCTGTGGGAGAATTACTTGGCACAAAGGTCATCTGGTCCAGAATAGTACGGTAATGTATATCGCTTTCAACTCTATTAATAATACGTTGTTGCATGGCAACCGATTCCTCAGGAAACTGCTCAAAATTAGTCATATTCAAGCACAAGCGCACATATCAATCAAAACAAGTTTACCTTTCCGGCTGCACTCTCAGCAGAAAGCATAATCGCATCTGCACCATCGTAAATTGCTGTTGCTACATCACTCGCTTCCGCACGTGTGGGCGTGGGAGACTCAATCATACTTTCAAGCATTTGTGTAGCAACGACGACAGGTTTACCCTTTGCTCTGCATGTGTCGATGATTTCTTTTTGTAGAAGAGGAACATCTTCTGGAGCACACTCAACTCCAAGGTCACCGCGAGCAACCATGATCCCATCAGCTAGGTCGACAATTTCAGAAAGAGAATTTCCAATGAAGCAACTTGGTTTCTCAATTTTAGCCATAACACACGGGCGCTTTATGGTAAAGAAGTTGGGCAGTTCATGTAATAATGAGTTCAATTTTAAACACGTAAACGGATGACTCATAGCTCATAGCACTTACAAATTCAGAATAAAATGGCAGATGTTCGTCAATAAGTTCATTAATTTCAACAATATCCTCTGGTCTCTGAACAAAACTTAATGCGATCCAGTCTACGCCGATCTTGACCATATATTCCAAATCGGAACGATCCTTAGGGGTCAAGGCGCTAATTTCCAGTACAGAATCAGGCGTATTGACACCTTTACGATCACTTATCTTACCAGGAACGTCGACTCTACAATCAACATAACCAGGACCTTTCCCAATAACAGTCAATTTTACTTTACCATCATCAACAAGCAAGTCATGCCCAAGCTCACTAGCTTCAAGAATTTCGGGATGCGGAAGCTGCACACGCGTATTATCTCCTCTACGTAAGCGCAGTGGGTTCAAAAATATTAGTGAAGCGAAAATATAGTCAGATGATATTTCATCCAACTTACTTGCTCGTGTCAGAGTCCAATCTAAAGGTCTGACCTTGTTCTAGCATCACACCACCCTGATTATAAAGCGAATAGAGTAAAATAAACAGTCTGCATTCATACTTAATCAAATAATGAAACCTACCGGTTCACTGAATTCTCCCACACGTAACTTGGGACCTTGGAGATCACCCAACACCGCAATAGGATGACTGTACTTCTGCTCAATCTGGCGAATAATTTGAAGTAGCTCCAACTTTTGTTCTTGAGCACCGTGCGAAAAATTCAATCTAAACACGTCTGCACCGGCGAGAAACAACTTTTCGATCATTTCGAAAGAGCTGGACGCTGGACCAAGGGTTGCAAGCTGTTTCGTCGATTTTCGCCATCTTTGAGCAAGCTTGGGGATCGCAGCAACAGTAGGAGCTCCGACAGCAGATGTAGGTACACTTGGTGCTGTCGTATCAAGAGGAGTACCATTACCGTTTGTAGAAAAGGACGAAAAATAACTTTCTGTACTCGAATTCAAACGAAATGTTGTTCCATGATTATTCGAAACAACGAAAGAATTTACTGGGCTCACCAAAGCCAATACTACTGCTGAAACTGCAACGTTTGAAAAATTCATTATTTCCTGGATATAAAAAGTAAATTAGGAGGAATGCAAATAGTACTCTAACTCTACAACAACACTATCTTTTTCATGAATCAAATCCATGCAAATATTGTGTACTGTGTACTGTGTGTGCGTGATAAAGCAAGACGAAAAGTAAAAGTTGAATCTGGGTGACACGGCTACGTACGAAGACGAAAACAGAAAGGATACACTGTACGTACCGGGTACTCCAGTATTAGCTTTTTTCTTTCTAAACGTTCAGCTTGCAAAACGTGAGGTCTTGTTTTCACGTGTAACTAAAAACCGTGTGACATATAAGTAACGTCATTAGTAGAAATAGCTAAATTATGAGATTCATACTTCCACCCTACCCTCTCTCACCTCTCACCTTCTCACGGTCACCGCTTGTTGTCAATGTGTATGAATCATAACATTCACCATCATGCACACAAATGATTGGCAATGAGTATCTAAAGTACATGTACCGTACACTGAACACTCATATGGTATACATTACTGTAGAAGGTTACTTTTTGATGCTATCGTATACGATTTATGGACACACCATCATATGTTGTATCAAGGATAGGACGTTTGAAGAAAAAAGGTATTGAGATTGAGATCACAGATATACTCGTATACGAGTAGGTACAAGTGTGTTATATATATATATATATCTATATATATATATATACATAGATTCGAACCGAGTATGAGCAACGAACAATTATACCACCCTCCACCACCATCCTATCACACGAATGAGTGGAAACTTCTATCACAAGGAGCAGAGGCGCGAATCTGGATTGTTCCAGCTTTGGCCGCCACTGCTTGTGACACTGATGATGCTGCTGATTTGAACAAAGTTGTAATATGCAAGGAAAGATTTCCAAAGTCGTACAGGATAGAGCAATTGGATCGACAGATAACGAAGTCTCGTATTAAGGCAGAGGCGAGGTGTTTGACGAGGTGTAGACGGAATGGAATATTCTGTCCGGCGCTTGTAGCGGTAGATGTACGAAAGGGATGTTTGTTTATGGAGTATCTGAGTGGGTGTCCTGTGAGGCAATTTTTGACACAGAATGCGGAGCACGTAGGAGAGTTAGAGACTAATAGATGTGGAAGGGACGATGATCCGTCACCTGCTTCGAAGCGACCACGGGCGGATTCTATGAATGAAACTGTTACCGAAATCAATAGCAAAAAGATTGCTTCGATGAAAGTGGCGTACAAAATGGGAGCCTTGATCGCTAAGGCGCATAATGTGCACGTCATACATGGTGATTTAACTACAAGCAATGTTATTTTGACAAATCCTCCATCACGAAATGATAAAGTAGAGGGATGGACTCCATTGTTGGCGCTGATCGATTTTGGTCTATCGGGCTTGAAACCAAAAAGTGCTTATGAAGATATGGCAGTTGATTTGTATGTTTTGGAACGATCGTTTACATCGACCCATCCTGGTAGTGAAGACCTTGTCGAAGAGATGTTTCGGGCATACAAAAGCGAAGGCAAAACTAGTGACTCTGTATTGGCCCGTTTGTTTGACGTCAGATTACGAGGAAGAAAAAGAGATTGTTTTGGTTGAAAGAAAGAGTATCTTACTAAATTATCAATGAATCGATCGCAACAACTTCATCAACCACTATAGAGTACATTCCAGAAGGCGGGTCCATGTAAATATAGAAAATCGGTTGGACAGTGAAACATTCCAAGACTTCCTTACTTGGGAACTGCACAATCATAAGAAGGCAGATTCATGTAAAATTAGAAAATTGAACGTTGACACACTTCAAAAATTCCTTACTTGAGTACTACACTAGCTTAGCTAATGATTCTCCATAATGTAGCTTTGCAGTGACATGCATACATATGATAATTTCTAAAAAGAGCGCCCCTCAGAAGACCCTTCGAATCGCTGCGCAAAACTTCAAGTTTTAAAATCGGCTAGATTATTCGCGCGCAAAGACGTTGTTCAATCCCATGACGAAATAAAGTAGTTCGTTGATGAAATTAAGTAGGTAGTGAAAATTTGTAGCGAAGGAATAACCTTAACTGTCGATTTTCTCGTGTGCATTCTTGACTTTGGTTACAAACATTGAAAGTCGTGTCATTAAATCATCTAGTCCATCTTTCTCTTTAGCTGACATCCACATGAGACGAGTATGCGCCATTACCTCTTTCAGCCCAAGATCTAATTCCTCCCTTGACATTTTAGTTTGAAGGCCTTTTTCCCATTCCTCTTTGGACGCGCTCTGGTCATCCCATGCATCGATTTTGTTGACAACCACAACTTGAGGCATTTGAGCTAATTTTCCAGTACCATATTTTACGAGCTCCCTATTAATCATTTTAAAGTCCCCGATAGGATCAACGGAAGTCGCGTCGATGATATGCAGTATGACATGACATCGCTCGACATGTCGCAGAAAAGCATGACCTAAACCTCTTCCATCAGCAGCTCCAGAAACAAGCCCGGGAATATCACATAATATAAGACCCTTACTTCCGGCACCTCTTGTCTTTGTTTGATCGTCACCATATAACGATTCTTCAGGGATCCAGACTCCTAAATTTGGAATTAATGTCGTCTACAAGCGAAACGCAATATAGTTAGCAGATTCAAACCGAGGCTTGAAAACGAATAGTTTTTCAAAACTATTAACTCACTGCAAAAAGATAATAAGTTAATGTGAGAATAACGAAATAGAATTTTTTGATGGACTCTTTTGTTTACGTACCGAATGGATAATTTGATATTTTCGGTTTAGCCCTTGTTACTGAAGCAAGCGTTGTGCTCTTGCCAGCATTAGGCACAGCGACTAAAGCTACATCTGCAACTACTTTGAGAGTCAGTTTTAGGCGTTTCTTTTTACCTCCAACTGGTCCGGCACGGACCCGTTTTACTCCACGTCCCTTATTCCCAATGGCAGCAGTACCCTCTCCACCTTCCCCACCATAAGCGACGATCAGGCGTGAACTATTCTCGAGGTCAACCGATCCTACGTCGTTCACGTAAGTTTCAGCAGCTTGAGTTTTCCCAGTTGCTTCATCTTTAACCTTAATATCATACTCTTCCTGAACTACGGTCCCTGGTGGGACTCTAATGATCACGTCCTTTCCAAATTTACCATTACTATATCCCCGTCCACCATCAGCACCATTTTCGGCAGCGAAAGACATATAGCGAAATCTGGAGGACTGGCGAGCCGCTCCACCACCGCCGAATGAATTTGGACGCCAAGCATTCGTCAAACCTGCTAATGTATTCAGACTGTCATCTGCAACTAAAATTACGTCACCACCCTTGCCACCATTTCCTCCGTCCGGTATCGTATTCTGTCCCTTAACTCCTTTCTTAAACGTCCCTGCTCCCTGACCTCCACTCCCGGCCTTTACATATATAACTGCTTCATCAAAAAAAGAATATTCACTTATATTCGAGATCGTTGCGTCATCACCGTCAACTGGAGTAACGTAGTCATTCGAAAGAGGATTCGGCGAAAAAAATACTTCTTCACTCTCCATTTCCTGCTGTCCAGAAGTCATGAATTGCGATGAAGATGACCGTGGTGATCGTCTTCCATTTACAGAAGCGAAAACAAGCCGTTTAGAAGCGACATCATTTTTGTAAACAAATAACATCCGATGTTGATAAACTTCGTGAAAGCGATGTTGTATAGGAAACGAATGAACCGTCATCGATGTGAGAACAATATGTACCATCCCAAAAATATTCATAAGTGAAGGCAAGCTAAAATTTGCACCACCATATTCTCTCTGTCGTTTATGAATTATACTGGATAACATATTTATATATTTGACACCCGTATTTTGTCTGCTACTATTTCGTTTCGTTTGTACGAGATGTTACGTTGTTCTTTCAAAAGATCGTTTGCTCACTATCAATCGACTGTCGATATAAAACTTTCACTACAATAAGCAAATATTTTATTGCCTACAACGATGAAAACTGATCTCTATTTAGGTTTAGTTTATGCACGTACTCTTTCAATAAAATTCTAAAGTCTTTTTGGAAAATGTGTAGGGTTAACGGAATGAGTGGTGATGTACTTTGAAGTACACTGTACAACTTTCATCTCCAGCAACCAGCAACCGTACGTGTCAACGTTAACGTTTTCTTTAGAGGTGCGAATTTTGACGAACGATGGGAATACCGTCACACACAGCAAACAACACTGCCCATCGCCCATCGAAGTCACGATTCCTTTCTTTTTCACACAAGAGTAGATCGAAAACAGTGTTCTTGTTTCGAAAGGTTTATCTGCGCAGAAGAATTTTTAATTCAGAGCCAGGAATGTGCATTCTACTTTGCATGTAAGTTCACGCTGGACATGAGCACTTTTGGTTGCGTATACTATTTCCGTGGAACACCTATTGTGAAAACAATTTTACTCAGTATCTAGAAACAGAAGGGTTAAAAAAATTTGGAAAACATTATACAGACTTAATTTAACGATGCATAGCTTTTCGAATTAGTGTAACACATTCCATATCGTAGCCGCAATGATAATAGTCATACGGTTTATTCACTCTTATTGATGAAAGATCTGGCATCTCCATAATACGTGTGTTTAATGTATACTCCACCTCGCCACTGAGATAAAGTGCAGCATCCCTACTACATTTCATGTGCTCTTTGATTGCTGATCGGAAGTAATGATTGTTATTCGGTTGGAGAGTCTTCAGAACTACCATGTGATTCTTCTTATCACCACATTTTTCTTCGGCACGAACATTGCCTTCCCAATCTAAATCTTCATGAGGAGCGATGTGTTCTTGTTTCTCAAAAGTCGCGTTTCGCTTATCCGATACCGATTGAGTAACCAAGGAAGAGTTCACTCCAAGTATGGTCTTTGGAAGGAAAATACCATCCACGCTAGAAAATCCACCACGAATGGAGTTACCACTTGACGAACGTGAAAAATTAGGCTTCATTGATACAGTTATGGCTGCTTTCCCAGTGCTATCCATAGTTAGCCCTGACTCCGCACTGCTACTACGATGAGCTCGAACTGCCTGACTTGCCAGTGAGGCAGATTCACCATCACCAGAGTCATCATCCAAATTCGGTGACATGTTTAACATAGGATCGCTCAAATGATGCTTAGCCGTGTAATTTCGAATCGATGTCATGCATGCATCCGGTTGTGAAAACATACTGCTCGGAAATCTCGAAAGAGACGAGGACCCTTCTATTTTTGAAACGTTAGAGGACTGGCTGCCGTCAGTCGTTAAAGACGATAAAGTTAGCTCACTGAGTTCACGCTTTTCATTGACCTTCTTGTACATGTCTAAGTAATCCGATGAATGGGCTTTGAGTTTACTGATAACCTGCAGTTGACCATCAGGAAGCGACCGCTTGGGGCGAGTTAGCGTTGACAAATCGTCGTATATTGCGCTACATTTGCGTTTGTGTACTGGCATTATTATAAAGCTCTCTTTTTATTTTATGAGAGATTATCGTACCAAAAGTAGTGAATGAGGAAGCAGTATAAAGTTTATCCATGGGTGGGTTTGAACACGGCTTTGAACTTTGAACTCTGTCTTCGTAAGTAGAGAAGGTGAAAGGTGCTGTGGCTGTGGCTGTGGCCATACCTTCTCTATTTCAACACATGATCGATGTCATGACGGCGAAAGAACATACAGACATGTATTTTAAGTGTGAAGCATGACAGAAGACACTTCGAAGTATAAGATTGGAAAAAATAATAACCACATATGAGAGAAGTAAGAAAGTTGAAGACCGGTAATTCTAAGGTTAGCAATATCGAAGATGAGAAAAAATTAATTCGATGAACTAACTAATTATGGGATGACATAACTGTTAGTTTGTATAGATATTAGGATAAGAAAAGTAAACAGAAAAAAGTAAAGTCCTCATCCGAACTCCGAACACAGAAAGAGAATCCTGAAACTCTACAGAAGAAATTTTTCTAAAATATCAGAAACATTGCACAGCGACTTCAACTACCACTACGAGCGCACTACGCAAATGCCTCGAACGCCCTTCGCTTCTCCTTCCGATACACCTCCAAACGGATGAGTTGTAACTACAAAGTAATTTATACCTGGTACAAGAGTAGAAGTTAATAAAATAAAAGCATACAGTTTAAAACAAAAAAATTACATATGTACATGTAGGCACATCCTATGTCAACCGGACCGGTAAAAATACCTTCTCTATGACTCTGAATTGACTTTGAATTTTGAAAAAGGAAAACTCCAAAAAATGCATGGAAGAATGAAAAAATCTCATAGGTATTGATTTTCGTGCATATTCCGATAACAAAACAGATAAAAATTACTTCGAAGTACATAGAATTGCGCTTCTCAGAGTCTGCTTTTGACGCTGCACCGAAACTAACAAGTAACTTATTGGCGTTGCTTCTAAGCGACTTTTAACTAAATGTTCTTCGTATCCTTCAGCTTTCCCTGTGTACAAACAATACCTCTTTATTAGTCACTTAGGCCGTTCCATACGGTAGCACGAAAACGAGAACGAACTTCACAAGTTCGTTCTCGTTTTTACAGTTTCGTTTTACCGTCCCACACCCTGAACGAGAACGAACCTCTTTCTTTTGCGTTACAAACAGACAAAC